>Ga0075471_10001001_pt1 | contig 18030 bp, 19 predicted proteins | sample DEB19_08_DNA_2_FD_74787 | JGI IMG/M metagenome (GOLD analysis project Ga0075471, IMG submission 74787) | Aqueous microbial communities from the Delaware River and Bay under freshwater to marine salinity gradient to study organic matter... | ecosystem: Environmental > Aquatic > Marine > Coastal ... | reverse complement strand
GGTCCTCTTGTTGACGAATACAAGGCGTGGACAGACGAGGGCAATGTTGCAACTGAGTGGGGTGCCTAATGGCCATCAGTAATGTTTCTAGTAATTTGCGTGCTGGTGTTTGCACTAGCACTACACGCCCCACTGCTCCTTATGAGGGGCAAACCATTTACGAGACAGATACAGATTTAATGTATGTTTGGTCTGGTACTGCTTGGATTCGTATTTATAGTTCACCCACCACAACCAAGGGTGACATTCAAACCTACTCAACCGTTCCAGACCGCCTTGCAGTTGGCTCCAACAATCGTTACCTTCGGGCTAATAGTTCCACATCCACTGGTCTTGAGTGGTCGTCTGCCCCTGTTGGTTTGGAGTTAATTACTACGGTTTCCTTCTCGGGCAATAACGCAACGGCAGATAATGTTTTTACATCAACGCATGACAATTATGTAGTGACATTAAACTTAACCAGTGCATCGTCAACTACTGGTTTGTATATGCGTATGCGTAGCGGTGGTTCAACAAATGCAGGTTCAAATTATTTGTGGGCTGGTTTTGTTTCGTATATGGGTTCAAGTATTCTCACACAAGTCAATAGTGGTGGTGCAACCACTGACTGGTTTTTGGGAAGTTTTAATACTGCGGATTTTCCAGCAACACCTGTTCGTATTGAAATAATGCAACCGTTCCTGTCTTATAGAACATCAATTGTGTCTGCTGGTTTTCAACCTGTTTCACCATTTCCTTATTATCGGCATATTGGTGGGACAATGAATAACACAACATCGTATGATGGTTTGTCTATTGTGCCAGATAATAGTGGTTTTACAATTACTGGAACAATGAGAGTTTACGGTTATAGGAATTCATAATGGGTCTATCTAACTACACACCATCCAGCCGCATTAGCCAGTCAGGTGTATGCACGTCATCTACTAGACCAGCCACACCTTATGAGGGTCAGGTTATTTATGAAACTGACACTGATAGGGTTTTGTATTTCAATGGTTCTGCTTGGGTTGCGCAGAACGCAGAGATTAATGGTTTAACGGAAATTGGCGAGAATATCGCCGACCTAGACACAATTCCTATTTATGATGTGTCGAATACTGCAAACCGCAAATCTTTTATGTCTCGTGTTGCCACCTATATTTTTGGCAAGGTTGGTGGTGCTGGCACCATCAGTTCCACTGGAACAATGTCGCTTACACAGGCAACATATACAGCACCTTCGTATGTCTCTGGTTGGCAGAACTATGGTTCTCCGTATGGACCTGTTGGATATGCAAAACTGTCAAATGGTTTGGTGACTTTAGAAGGTTTGTGCCAAAGAATTTCTGGTAGTAGTGGTGTTATTTTTTATTTACCTTCTGGATTTAGACCGCAAATTAGACATTTATCTATGGCTATTGGTTCTGGGGGTATTGCTCGCATTGACATTTCTGAAGTAGACGGTTCTGTCAATGTTGTTCAGATAAATGTTTCTGGTTCAGTTGTTCTTAGTGACTGGATTTCTTTATCGGGAATACAATTTGTAGCCGCATAATTATGCATATCGCAGTTATGACAACTGCCTATAAAACACCAGACTGGATTCTGGCAAGAACATGGGCAAGCCTGAAGAGACAAACAAACCACGACTGGTCATGGTTTGTTTACGATGATTCACCCACAGAATACGACGGCGTTGCACGTCAAATCTATGGGTATCAGTCAGATGAACGCTACAGGGTTTACTATATGCGACCAGAATCTCCTAGCGGTGGCAACATTGGTTTGGCTAAATACAATGCTTTTATGTGGGCAGATGGTGATGTTCTCGTTGAACTAGACCACGATGATGAACTGACACCAGATGCATTGAACAGCATTGCCCTAGCGTTTGATGACCATCAGGTTGGGTTTGTTTATTCGGACTGGTGTGAGATTCTGCCTAGCGGCGAATCTGGGGTGTACCCTGATGGTTGGGCGTTTGGGTATGGCGGTAAATATTGGGACGTGGACAATGGCGTGTGGGCAATGGCTGCACCCCCAATTAACACGGTAACGTTGGGACATATTGTGTCCGCGCCTAACCATGTTCGTGCTTGGCGTTCTGAGTTGTATTATGAACTTGGTGGTCATAATCCGCAACTTGAGGTTGCGGATGACTATGATTTGGTTGTCAGAACAGCACTGGTTGCAGAGTGTGTGCATATCCCTAAGATGCTGTATCGTCAGCATGTGGGGGAACACTCAGCCCAAAGGAAGAAGAACGATTTGATTCAGCAGTTGGTTGCTGAACTTTCTACCAAGTATCGTCCACAGATAGACGAAAAGTATGGAACTTACTGAACTAGTAAACGAAAAAGAATGGCGCAAATGCCGTGGTCCAGAGAACGCAACGCTTGATGAACAACTAGAAGCGTTCAAGTATTTCTGCGAGAACTACTGGCATATCAAACATCCTGAGCGGGGACGTATCAAGTTTGAGTTACGAGAAGCCCAGATTGAAACCATGCGGTCATGGATGGGCGAACGATACACTGTCGTACTGAAGGCACGCCAGATTGGATTCTCCACCTTGGCTGCAGCGTTTGCGTTCTGGTTGGTGTTCTTCCGCCCTGATAGGTTTGTGATTATGCTTTCCCGTACTGAACGTGAGGCTATGAAGTTGCTAGCAAAGTCCAAGTACGGTTACAGGTTTTTGCCACAGTGGATGAAGGAACGTGGTCCTAGGCAGACAACTGACCACCAGTTGAAGATGGTGTTTGAGAACGAGTCGGCTATTGAGTCGTTGCCGTCAGGTAGTGACCCTGCTCGTGGTGAGTCTGTGTATCTGGTTATTGTGGACGAATGGGCGTTCTTGCCTAACCCTGAGGAAGCGTGGGCTTCTATTGAACCTATTACTGACGTTGGTGGTCGGGTGATTGGTTTGTCCACTGCGAATGGTTCTGGTAACTTTTTTCATAGTTTGTGGGTGGGCTCCCAGACGGGAGCCAACAAGTTTGCTGGAATCTTTTTCCCTTGGGATGCTGATGGCGAGCGCGGGGACGACTGGTACGAATCTAAATCTAAGAACATGCAGTCGTGGCAGTTGCATCAGGAATATCCGCGCTTCCCAGAGGAAGCGTTTATCAAATCAGGTAATCCTGTTTTTGATATTGAAATCCTAGATAATTTGCCTACGGCTGAACCTAAGGTTGGGTATTTGCATGTGTATTCTCCGCGTAGCGTGGAGTTCCGCCATGCGGAAGATGGTGAACTTTCTGTGTGGTGTTTCCCAGACCCAGAGAAAGTGTATGTTGTTGGTGCTGACGTTGCGGAAGGATTATCTTATGGTGACTACAGTTCGTTACATATTGTGGAGGCTGGGTCGGGTGAGGTGGTGGCGCATTGGCACGGTCACGTTGAACCTGATTTGTTTGGTGAGTTGGCGGCTGAATTGGGCTGGTGGTATAATCAAGCGTTGCTTGGGATTGAAAACAACAACCACGGACTAACCTCACTCAAGGCTGCTCAGCGGTACGGCTACAAGAACCTGTATAAGCACCGCTCTCAGAACCGTGTCAGGGCTGAACCTACGCAGACGTTGGGTTGGCGCACAACCAGCACATCCAAGCCTTTGATGATTGACGAGTTGTCCGCCGCTATTCGCGACGAGGCTATCATTATTTATGACCCAAGAACCATTGCCGAGTTGCGGACCTATGTCCGCAAGGCAAACGGTAAAATGGGTGGCTCGCCTCATGACGACAGAACTATTTCGCTGGCTATTGCTAACCAGATGCTGAAATATGTGTGGCTACCAGAATACAGGGGTGATGTTCAGGTCCCGTACAACTCTATTTTGTGGTGGGAACAGCACCTTTTGTCTGATATTGGTGACAGCAGGGTGCCTATTGGTGCGCATAACGTGCGGACCAAGACCCGATACTAGGTTTTTGGGAACGGGTTGGGCTATATTGATGAGTTTTGTGTGCGATTCTTGCGGCAAGCAAGCCAATGAGGAACTTCAAAGGCGTGGACCTGTGTGCTTTTCCTGCCACGTCAAGTCCGTGAGGTTGGGTTTTACCCACGGCAAAGAGGACTTTCACGGTCCGACCATCAAGGAACGTCAGGAACAAACTGTTCGTGACGCAAAGATTAACGGCTATGAGGCTGTTCCTGTCGGAAGTCGTTGGGTGTAACTCGTGGACTGGTGGGTGCCTATCGTTGTCGCTATCATCACTGGACCAGTGGTGGTTTTGCTTCAGAAGTTGCGACGCGAAAACACCAACCAGCACGCAGAGTCCAGAGGGCTGCTTGAGCATCTGGTAATTAAGGTTGATAAAATGGACGACAAACTAGATAGTCACATGGGAGATAATCATGGTCATCAAAGAAGCGCATAAGCAGGTTGTTTATTCGTACCTCAGGTCTGCGCTGGCAGCGGTACTGGCTGTTGCTTGGGCTGGAGAAACAGACCCAACCAATCTCCTCAAGGCTGGTTTGGCGGCAGTGGTGCCGCCACTTATTCGCTGGCTGAACCCAAACGATGCAGCATTTGGTAGGTCTAAGTAATGGCTCGTAGGTCCCATGCGGATTTGATGCGCGACTACAAGACGCGCCTTAACTCGTCTAAGCGGTGGCGCAAAGACGAGGGGTACGATGCTGTATGGCGCAGGCTAGTTGACCTGTATAAAGGTAAGCAGTTTGACAGTTACTCGCAGGAAGATAGAGTGCTGGTCAATATGGCGTTCTCCGCAGTGAACGTCATCGCCCCTAGCATTGCTGTTAACCATCCGAAAATTACTGTTAACGCTGTTCGTGCGGAAAACGCAGCGAACGCTGTTATTGCTGAAGCCGTTGTTAACTACTGGTGGCGCTTTAGGGACATTCGTTCCGAGTTCCGCCGCACAGTCAAGGACTTTATTATTACTGGTCATGGTTGGATGAAGGTTGGCTATAGGTTCGTTGAGGAAGAACTTATTGGCGAGGACACTGAGCCGTCAGACCCAATGGCTGAAGGCGGGGAGTTGTCCACGCAAACAGTCATTCTGCAAGATTCACCTTTTGCTGAGCGTGTTTCCCCGTTTGATATTTTTGTTGACCCAGACGCAACGTCCATGACTGATGCGAAGTGGATAGCGCAGCGTATCCGCCGTCCAGTTAAAGAAGTGCAAGCCGACAGGCGTTACTCCAAGGCTGCTCGTGACCAAGTGAAGCAGATGGCTATTAGCCGTTATGCGGATGACCCCAGCCGCAAAAAGATTAACGACAAGTCTTTGGGCTACGCTGAGATTTGGGAATTCTACGACATTACCAACAGGTCTATGTGTGTGTTTGCTGAGGAGTCTGACAAGTTCCTTGTTGCTCCAATGAAGATGCCATATTCGTTTGGTCAACCATTCGTGATGATTCGCAACTATGATGTGCCTGACTGTTTCTACCCTATGGGTGACCTTGAGCAGATTGAGCCTTTGCAGCAGGAGTTGAACGAGACTCGCACGCAGATGATGAATCATCGTAAGCGTTTTGCTCGCAAGTATCTCTATAAGGAGTCTGCGTTTGACCAGTTGGGTCGCACTGCGTTGGAGTCGCAGGACGACAACGTGATGGTTCCTGTTGTGACTGATGAACCGTTGGGCAATGTGATTGCTCCTATGCCTGCGATTATTAACCCACCTGAATTTTATAATCAGTCTGAGTTGATTTCTAGTGACTTGACGCAGATTTCTGGTGTGGCTGAGTTTATGTCTGGTGGTGCGCCTGAGATTCGGCGCACCGCTACTGAAATTAGCATGATTCAGGATGCGTATAATGCGCGGACAGCGGACAAGTTGGCTACTGTTGAGTTGGCTATTGCTGAGGTTGGTCGTCGCATGTTGGCTTTGGCTCGCCAGTTTATGACTGGTGAGCAGGTTGCTCGTGTCATTGGCAAAGATGGCGAACCTGCTTGGGTTACGTTTGACCGCGATTATCTTGAGGGCGATTTTGACTTTGAGGTGGCTGGTGGTTCAACTCAGCCGCGTAATGAGTCGTTCCGCCGTCAGATGGCTTTGCAGATGGTGGACGCTATGGCACCGTTTGTTGGTGCTGGTGTTGTGAATATGCGTGAGTTGGCTGCATATGTTTTGCAGAACGGTTTTGGTGTTAAGAATCCAGAGCAGTTTATGATGCAGGAACAACCACCAGCAATGCCTATGGGTCCTGCCCCTATGGGTCCTGAGCCGCAGATGGGTGGTATGCCGCCAGAGTTGATGGGGATGCTTGGTGCTGGTCCTGCGCCTGAGTTGCCACCGCAGGAGATGATGTAATGGCTGTAGACGACCCGTTCATTCCTTATGGTGACGGCAAGAAGCGTATGCGTTTGTCGGAACTTCTGCAGACAGAATTGATGCAAAGCCTTGATGCTTCATTTAGGGATAAGTGGGAAAAGTTTCTGCGAGAAAATCCTACTGTTGGTATTGGGAACACAGACCGCGACGATGCCACGGTAACTCAGGAATTTTTTGAAAGATATAAGCCGCTGAAATCTGAACCAGATTTCTATGACCCCAAGGTCTACAAGGATTCCACTCGTGGACGCATTAAAGAATATGATGGCAAGATTTATAAACTGGTAAAAGATAGCGCTGCTGCTACCCCGAATGCCAGTTGGCATTCGGGTGGGTACGCTGTTGACGTTGTTGGCAATAAGCGTTTGGCTGGGAAAAAGGCTGCTGATTACGGCATCAGGCAGGTTACGTCTACTGATGAGAACTGGCATTTCCAGCCTGCTGGGGTGCCAGATGGTCGTCGCGTTCTTGACTTTGTAAAGAATCGTTATGGCAGGGACATTCTTGCGGAACCGTTGGATGACAAGACTTTGACGTATTTTAATCAACAGTTTGCTAGCAATGCTCCGTATCATCCGCCTGCCATTTTGTCTAACTTGGATGCGCTGCTTGGACCGCCAATTGATGCGACGGTTGGCACACGCAAGCGTTGGGAATCCCGCAATGCCCCTGCTGTCCCCGCTACGAAACAACCTAGACAGCCTAGAATCCGTCCGAAAGGGAACGCCGCTGGCTATATGTAGAGCAACCATCTACGGACTCTAGGAGAAAACATAATGAGCGAGGAATTCGCACCCGTCACAGACATGGAACCCGTTGGGTCACCCGAAGTTTCTAGTGAGGTTACAGGTACAGAACCTGATGCACCAGTCCTTTCTGTTGAGGATTACAGCAACCACAAGGTTGCGGTAAAACTTGATGGCGAAGAACTGTATGTGCCACTTAATGAAGCCATTGCTGGTTATCAACGTCAAGCGGATTATACGCGAAAGACGCAAGAGTTGGCGCAGCAACGTGAGCAAGTCACGTTTGCCAGCGCTTTACAGACTGCGTTGGAAGCAGACCCTGCTGGTACGATTGATTTGCTTTCCAGACATTATGGCATCAGCCGTCAGGCTGCTGCCGACATGGTGTCTGAGATGGATGACTTTGAGGACCTTGACCCCGTTGAAAAACGCTACAGGGAACTTGACCAGCGTATTGCTTCGTTTGAGGAAGCGCAAGCCGCTGCTGAGGTTGAGAAAGAAATTTCTAGACTGCAGGGCAAGTATCAGGATTTTGAACCAAACGAGGTCGTTACCGCTGCCCTCCGAGCGGGGACAACTGACCTTGAGGCAGTTTACAAGCAGATTGCGTTTGACAAGATTATGTCTAGACAAGAGATGGAACGTCAGGCTCGCGAGCGTTTATCCGCTCAGGACCAACAGGTGATTGATGCTAAGCGTCAAGCCGCTGTTGTTTCTGGTGGTTCTAGCGCAAGTGGTTCTACCGTTGTTCAGGACTCTGGACCTATCAGGTCAGTGCAGGATGCGTGGGCTGCTGCCAAACAACAACTAAACGCAAACTTCTAAACTAGGAGAATTAATTATGCCTTCGGCAAATACCAACTTTGACGCGCTGCTGTCAACAACGCTTGCGAATTACCGCGACCAGTTGACTGACAACGTGTTCACCGCACGTCCATTGACCTACTTCCTTTCGGATAAGGGTCGTATCCGCATGCTTAATGGTGGCACCAAGATTGTGGAGCCGCTCATCTACGGGCAGAACAGCACCGTTGCTTCGTACTCTGGGTACGACACGATTTCGCTGACCGCTCAAGAAGGCATCTCGGCTGCCGAGTACGAGTGGAAGCAGTACGCTGCTTCTATCGCAATCAGCGGTATTGAAGAAGCCAAGAACAATGGTGAGCAGGAAATCATCAACCTGTTGGAAGCCAAGATTATGCAGGCTGAAGAGTCAATGCGTGAGGGTTTCAACCAGATGTTCTTTGGTGACGGCACTGGCAACAGTGGCAAGAACTGGAACGGTCTGGGCAACATTGTTGCTAACAGCGGAACCGTTGGTGGCATCAACCGTGCCACCGCTGGTAACGAGTTCTGGCGTTCATACGTTGAAGGCACCGCTGGCGCGCTTACGCTCGCAGCAATGTCAACAGCGTACAACAGCGTGTCCGTGGGTAATGACCACCCAGACATGGTGTTGACCACCCAGACACTGTTTGAGAAGTACGAGGCTCTTCTGCAGCCGCAACTTCGTTACACGGACACCAAGACGGCAGATGCTGGTTTCCAGAACCTGCTTTACAAGGCTGCTCCTGTAACATACGACGTGCATGCACCCGCAGGCACGGTGTTCTTCTTGAACAGCAAGTACCTCACCCTCGTTGGTCACAGCGAGAAGTGGTTCAGCCAGACAGAGTTCGTCCGTCCAGAAAACATGGACGCACAGTATGCACTCATCATGTGCTACGGTAACTTGACCTGCCGCAACGCTGCGAAGCAGGGCAAGTTGACGGGACGTACTGCCTGATAACCTGCAGGATATTGGGGGGTGGGCGAAACATGCCCACCCCCCTTTCTTGTTTTTGGGAACAGAACGCCATATTTGATGGCAAGTATCTCTAATTCTGTCCCTGCTCACGCCTATCATGGTGTGCCTGCAACCTCTTCCAGATTGGCTGGTGTGTCTGGCGCACGACTAGCAGCCCCCAGCGCCCCCTATATTGGGCGCGGCAACAAGTGCATAGCCAACGAGGACACCTGTGAGGGTAACAAGGTCAAGGACCAAGAGTTATGTGCTGGTCATCTCAGGTCGTACAACAAGGCTTTGAAGGAGGCGGAACAGGCTGAGGCTGCTGCCGCCGAAGAACCAGCAGAGGTGACGGATGGCATATAGCACTATGACCGCAACTGAGTTGCGGAATACGGTCAGGCAAATTGTTGACTTAGATACTGATGATTTGTCTGACTCGTTGTTGAATATGTATATTCGCGATGGTTACTACAGAATCCTTGATATTGAGAAGCGATTCCCTTGGCTGGAAACCTCGTTTAACTTTACTACCACAACTGGTGTTCGTACCTATTTGATTTCTGGTTTTACTGCTGACCCAATTTCTCAGGTTGTTTCAATTGTGGACAACAATGGAATTGGTAATCGTCTGCAAATGATTGGTTACGATGAGGGTGAAGCAACGTATGTTGGTTCTTACGACATTGCTGGTGACCCGCTATTTTATGCTGTGTGGAATGACCGCATTCATCTTTACCCAAAGCCAAGCAATGCTCGCGTGTTGACTTGTCGTGGTTACCGCGAACCACGCGATTGGATTGGTTTAGATAATAGTGTTGACGCACATCCTTCTTTGCATTTCCCTTTGGTTTATTATGCTGTGAGTCGCGTCTACCAGCAGATTGAGGACTCGCAAATGGCTGCTGTTTATAAGCAGTCTTTTGATGAGGGTGTTGCTTTGGCTGTTAAGAATATTCAGAAGCCAACTAGTCATGCTCACATGATTCTTTCTGGTGGTGCGACTACTGGTCGCCCCACCTACAAGGGTTGGTTGGAGTCTTTAGGAAGGACGCTGGGACAACCATAAATGGGTGACATTAATATTTTCCAGCAGCAAGACTTTACTGGCGGACTTAATCTTAGGTCTGACCAGTTTGCGCTGCGCGAGAATGAATCACCCAAGATGTTGAATGTTGAGGTTGACCCTCGTGGTGGTGTCGCTAGCCGTGGTGGTATGGAGCGCATTAACACCAGCGCAATTGTTGCTGCTGGTTGGGACCCACAAAAGTTGACACCTTTTTATGGTGCCACACACCACGTTATTCTCACAAGTGGTTCCAAGGTTTACAAGTCAACTGGTTCCAATTTTAGTGTGCTTCAGTATTCAGCGAGCGGCGCTTTGCCTGCTACTGGTGATGTTGTTGCTAGTGGTAATCATGGTGCGTGTGTCGCCTCGTGGGGTGACACATTGTATATTGCTACTGGTTCTGGTGGTTCTGCTGGTGGCTACAGATGGCAGACTACGAATGCTTGCGCTACCCCGCTAACTGCTAGTGGCACTAATCCTCAGGCTTGGCAGGCTTATGGTGATGTGCCTTCTGGCAAGATTCCGCAGGCTGACCATATTTGTGTTCACGCAAACAAAATGTTTGCTGCTGGAACTAACGAGGCTGGTATTGCTTACCCAAATAGAATCCGCTGGTCGCACGAATTCATTCCAGATAATTGGCTGCAAGATGATTACATTGACATTAACGCTGGTGGTAATGGCATTACTGGAATGATGGTTGTTAACGGGCAACTTGTAATCTTTAAGCCTAATGCGACGTTTCTTCTTTATGGATACGACAGCAACAACTTTCAGATTGTTGAACTGAGCAGTTCGCTTGGTTGTCAAGACCATCATGCTATGGCTGCGACGGACAACGGATTGTATTTCTACAGCCTTGGGCGTGGGTTGTTTTTCACTGACGGAAACAATATTGTTGACGTGTTCAAAAGCATGCGTCCAATGATTGACTTGGGTTACGTTTCTTCCAGTAGCACTGAGGGCATAAGCGTGTCGTGGGTTGGTGGGCGCATCTGGTTGTCCCTGCCATATTCGGAAACTGGAACTATCCCCGCATACCCAACCATTAATTTGGTGTTTGACCCCACATTGGGGGCATACACCATGTTCGCCACATCCGACTCTAGGGGTGTTGTTGCTGGGTGTGACTTCCGCTCGTCAAGCGGTAACGATTATAGACTAATGATTCATCCAACAACAGCCTGTGTTGTTAACGTGGATAGATACTCTGTTGCTACTGACGATTTTAATGGAACTGCTTCTGGCTTCACTAGTTACTATAGAACCAAGTGGTTTGATGGTGGTTCGTATCTTCAGAAGAAAATGTTTCGTAGACCAGATGTTGTTTTGAAAGAAGCAGAGCAGGCTCAAACTATCAATGTCAGGGTGTATCACAATTTTGATGAGGCTGACGCAAACTGGAAACGTGAGTTTGATTTGGTTCAGTCTCCTCCCGCCGCTAGCGCTTGGGGTTCTGCTATTTGGGGTACGTCTTTGTGGTCCTCTGGTGTTGTTTCTTCAACGATTAAAACTGGCAAAAATATGGGATTGGCTAAAACTGTTCAATTGCAGTTTAATGGTCCTACTGGTCAGGCTTGGGGAATCAATAGTATCGGATACAAGTTTAATTCAAGAAGGGTGAATGGCTAATGGCTACTCTTAACATTCCTTATTCGTTTATTAACGCAACTCAGATTGTTGCTAGCGAAATGAACAGCAACTTCACTGCGGTGAAGTCATTTGTTGAATCTTTGGCTGCTGGCACAAACATTGATAGTGGTGTTATCACTAGCGATAAGTTGGCTACCGCAACTATTCAGTTGCTGACACCAACTGGAACGATTGTTTCTTATGCTGGTTCTAGCGCTAGTGTTCCAACTGGTTGGTTGTTGTGCGACGGTACTGCCGTCTCACAAACAACGTATGCTGCTTTGTATGCTGTTGTTGGTTCAACGTACAATACTAGCGGTGGTCAGGCTGCTCCTAGTGCGGGGACATTCCGTGTGCCTTTGTTGACTGGTCGTGTTCCCGTAGGACGCAATGCGTCTGACGCGGCATTTGATGTGTTGGGTGAGACTGGTGGAGCCAAGGATAGTATTCAGTCTCACTTCCATACAGCGGATGGTTCATTAGCGGCTGCTGGCGCTGGTGGTCATAATCATGGTGGTGTTACTGGCTCCGCAGGTGCGCACTCGCATACCTATACAGTTGATGGTGAGTATGTTCCGCTTGGATACCAAGTTGCTGTATACAAGGAAGGTGCTGCTGCAACCTATAGCACCAGTGGGGTTGGGGACCACTCGCATTCTATTCCTAGCGTAGGCGACCACACTCATGATGTAACTGGCAACACATCAACTGTTGGTGTGACAGACGGAAACTTGCAACCATATATCGTGGTTAACTACCTTATCAAGATTTAATTATGGCTGCTAACTGGAATTCGCCTTTACTTGGAACCTTGGAATCTGTTGACGCTTTGGCGTTGCAACAGATTTTTCGTTCGCTTGCTTTTGAGTTGGCTCGTTTAAACAACGAGATTGAACAACTCAAGGGCGGTTCTATTGGTCAGGCAGTTGACAAGAATAGGTTGGGCTAATTATGGCTAATTACTTGACAGAACAAGGTGCATTAAAGAAGCGGTTGCAGCAATCAATTGCCAACCAGCAGGCTTCATTCCTTGGTCAGCAACGCGGCAAGCGCCGCATGGATAGCATCACCCGCAAATATCAAGAAGGGTTGCAGCCCACGTTGTCCTCCTATGGTCAACGTGGTTTGGGTGGTCCCGCCGTGCAGTCTGGAATTATGCGACGCGGACTGACTAGGTACGCGGAAAACATGCAGAATGAGATTGGTGCAGAGAACCAGAATCTTCAAGAGGAACTGAACAGCATTGCGATGCAGGATGCCGCGCAGCAGGCAGACCTAGAGGATTTCTTGCAGGCTCTTAGACTTCAGAAGCAACAGGACATTCTTTCCTCCGCTATGGAGATTAAGAACTTGGGCGCGTTTTAGAACAGGGTAGGTATTTATATGGTTGCACGGCGTGTTTTTGACCCTAAAACTAGGAAGTGGACATTGGTGGAGACTGTTCCGCCTGTGCCTACTGGCACGACCATTCCTAGGGCTACGCCGACCACTAGTGCTACGCCTACAACCATGCCACGCACCACAACAACGACGGCTGCGCCTAGAACTACGACAACTGCTGTTCCGCGCACGACCACAACTACGGTGCCACGCTCAACAACCACGACGACTGTCCCCGCTACGCCAAAGCCAACTGGTTCTGCTGCTACAAACGCGGCAGAGGCTGGTGCCGCTGCCGCTGGTGCTGCCGCTGCTAGTGGAATTTATGGTGACAATACCCCAACTGCTTCAACTAGTACGGGGACAACGCAAGATGGCGATTGGTTGGCTGGTCTTAAGGCTTTAAATACCCCTAGTGGTCCATCTGATACCCAGCGACGTGCTGCTGGTTTGGCTGCTGCTCAGGAGTTAGAACGCTTTGGTCGTCGTGCGCAGAATCTTTATGGCACTCAGGCTGAGGATTTGGCTTCTGCTCTTCAGGCTTCTTATAGTCCTTTGTTTAATCAGCAGCGCCAAGATGTTGAGGCGCAACGTCAGGCACAACTGAAGTTTTTGGCTGAACAATATGGAGCAAACGAGCAGTCTATTAATGCTGCTACTCAGGCTGCATTGGCTGCTATTCCTCAGCAGTCAACTGTTTATTCGCAGGTTCCTTTGGTGGAGTTGCGTGGTGGTGAGAATCCGTTGATGGGTGCGTTGGCTACGTTTGGTGCTAGTCGCGAACCTGTTGATGTTCAGGCGGCTGCTGATGCGCAACTTGCTGCGCAGTTGGCGCAAATGCAACGTGGTGCCGCTGGGCAGTTGAACACTGCACAGCAAGCAATGTTGGATGCCGCAAGAATGGACGCAGCCTCTGGTCAGTCTAGGGCTTTGCAGGCTTTGGGTCTTAATCGTCAGGCTGGTGAATTAGGTATTGGTGCTGATACACGCAGGGCTCTTCAGGGTATTCTTGGAGATGAGGCTAGCGCCGCTGCGAATATTGAGCAGGCTCGTGCAGGTTTGTTGTCCAAGGGTATTGAGGCTTTGCTTGGTGGTTTGGAATCTGGTGCTAAGACACGCGCTGAAACAATCCAGAAGTATGGTCCACCTAAGGCAAAACCAAAGTCAGCAGGCAAGGGCAAGGGTAAAGGTAAGGGCAAGTAATGGCTAATGGCAAGCGTGATTTGAGCGATAGTGCGATTCTTTCTTTGTTGCTTGGTGGTACGTCTGCTTCTGATTTGACGAAGAGAACTAAGGTTACTCAGCGCGATATTGCTCGTGCGTTGTTGACCAACCCCGATGTGTTTGCGCAACTTCAGGGGAGCGCCACTAGTGCTGGTCGTAAGTATGAGAAGTACGACCCGTCGCGTTATTACTATGATGCTAAACTTGTTGAACAAAGCAACGTGAACCCCATTACGGAGCGTTGGCGTTCTCTTGCTGGGTCGGACCCAGCGTCTGCTTTGTTGGCTCAAGAATATTTTAAGACAGTTTTGGGTGAGGGCAATAATCCATCATTGCAGCAGGCAATCAGGGATAAGGCACAAGAGTTTGCTGTTGGCGGTTTAGGTATGGATTCTGCTGTTGCGAGTGGTTTGCTTGATGCCCTTGAAGAAGATAGGGACAAGTTCTTTACTGAGGAACTGAATCGTCGTCGCAATCTGGAAGAGGCTAACTACAAGGCGTTCCAGCGTGGACGCGAGGATTTGAAGTTGGCTGAAGGCGAAAGCGCAACTGAAGCCATATTCGGCAAGGCAACTGGTCTTGGTGGTTTAGCCAAGGCTCCTAGTCCTAAGTTGAGTTTTAAGGAGCAGGCTGCTCAGTTGGCGACGGAACGGTACGTTCCTCAAGCCAAGGGTCGTTCTGCTGATGTGGCTGAGCGTATTGCTTTGCCGCAGGCTGGGAATGTTGCCGCATTTGAGAAGGCGTTTTTGGGTGAGTTGAAGAAGCGTGGAAAGGAGAAGTCCAGCCCGTTCAAGGAGGCAGTGAAGAAGTTGCTGCCTAGTATGTTGACGAAAAAGGAACTAGGTCTGTAATAGTATGGCTGTGCAAAAGTCTCCTTTTGCGCCGCGTCGCGGGGAACCACCCGCGCCGCCGCGACGTGACCCTAATCAGTTCTCTTTTGACTTAGGTGTGGGGCTGGGGTCCAGCGGTTCTTTAATTGACGTTAGCAAATCTGCTCCCTCGTTTGCTTCTACCACTGGTGTAAAGAAGTCCACTTTTGAGGAAGAGAAGAAGGAACTTGACAAGGCGTTGGCTTCTTTGCAGAAGCGTATTCGTTCTGGTGGTGCCAGCAATCTTGAGTCGTTGTCCGCTGCTGCTGAGGCTGTGGCTGGTGGTCGCAAACCTGAGGGTTTGCGCAGCAAGATTGGCGAGTTTGTTGGCGGGTTTCTTGGCAAGGTTATTGCACCTGTTGGATTCCAAAATAAAGCAGCACAAAAAGGTATCGTTCAGGGGATTGACGCTTTGGGTACACCCAAGCGTGCTGTTCAATCCATTTATGATTATGCGATAGGTACTCCTGCTGGGAACTTGTTTCAATTGGCGACTGGTACGCCTTGGAAGGACCTTGAGTGGGACAAGATTGATGAGACGTACAAGCGCACGTTTGACCCGAACTGGTCGTTAAGCAAGGACAAGCGGTATCAGACTGGTATCAAGTGGGTTGACAGAGGCGCTGGTCTTATTTATGACGTTGGCTTTGACCCGTTAACTTATACTGGTGCTGGTGCCACAAAGTATGCTGGTCGCGCTGGGCGTGAGGCGTTGGCTCTTAAGTTTGGCTCGCAGGAAATGTTGGCTAAGTATCCTGAGTTGGCTGGCAAGTTGGATGACATTGTTCGTTATGGTGAGTGGGCTATTCCGAAGAACATTCGTGACGCTGAGGGTATTCAGTCTGGTATTCGTTTTGCTGGTCGCATTTTGGATAACACTGAAGAGGCTGGTCTTGCTGTTAAGAAGTTGATTGCTGATTTGCGTGCGCCGTTGGGCGACGCATTATACAACAAGGCTCCTATTGTTCAGTCGTCTATTGTGCCGAAGAGCGTTCGCGAGGGTGTGGCTTATGGTGTGGGTCGCGGCTTGGGTGTTTCCGATAAGGATGTGATTACTCGTATTGGTAATACGTCCGCGCAACGCTTTGCTAAGGGTGCTACTACGACGGCTTATCAGGAAGCCGTCATGAAAGTAAAGGGCAATGTCAAGGAAGGCAGGAAGATTGCTGCTGACTTGGGTGATGAGGCTGGTGTTTATTCGCTGGTTGAGGACAAGGTGGCACGCGAAGTTGCGCGTGCTTCTGGTGATGAAGTTAAAGTTCGTATGGCTCAATTGGCTGATGAGTTTGAATCTTGGCAGGATGAACTTCTTCAGGCTGTGAACGCTGAGAGGCGTTCGTTTGCTGACAAGTTTGGCGTGGACGTTACTGAGATTCGCGCAATGGATGAGGACTATCTGCACCACGCTATGACTGCTGATGCTAAGGCGTGGATTCGTGGCAAGGGTGCGAAGAGTGGTTTGTGGAAGCCCGAAGAGTTAATGTTTGATGATATTCGTGGTGAGATTGGTGCAGCCCGTTACCGCAAACTCCGCAAGGGCGAAGAGTTTATGGGTGAAACCTTGCAGTCTGGAACCATTAAGGAGATTAATGAAATCTCTAGGAAGAAGATTGGTGTTAATTGGTTTGAAACAGACTTGGGTAGCATCGCTGATTCGTATGCGTATTCAATGGCTAAGTCTAGGGGTCGTACCGCTTACGCTAAAAGGTTGATGGATTTTGGTCCTGAATATATTAAGCCTATGATTGATAAGGCTATTCCTGACCCGCAACTTGTTCAGGGTTTGGATAAGGCGCACAAGATGCTTGTGCGTGAGGCTGTTAAGTTGCGTGAGCGTGTTTCTGTTCGTGGTGAGGATATTCGTGATGTTGCCAACCGCGCTCGCGGTATGGCTCAGTCTGCTTTGAATAAGAATTATTCTGCCCGTAAGGCTACGTCTGCGGAAATCCGCAAGACGATGGAGGCTTTAGATTCTATTGCTGCTGAGTTGATTGCTGCTCGCCAGTTGGCAGCAACCAAAACGAGTGAACAACGTGGCGCTTTTGACGAGACGTTTGAGGCGCTTATGTCCATGCGTAATCGTTTGGCTGCTGCTGTTGAGCGTGACGATGCTGCCAAGTATGCGATTACTGAGGAGATGAAGCGCATTTATGCGCAGGTTTTCCCCACTCGCAAGAACATCCCTGACAACATTGAGGTGATGGCTGAGGACATTCTTCGCCGTCAGGGTGTGCCTACTTCTCGTGAGTTGGTTGAGGCGCGTGCGCGTGAACGCGCACTGCTTGAACAGATTGACCAGTTTGATGCTGGTGATGTTTCTGAGGAAGCACGTCAGGCAATCGTTGATGAGTTGGAATCTGTTCGTGAACACATTGATGGGTTCACCAAGTTGGCTGATGTGCGCCTTGAGGCGGATTATGCGCCTGATGGTTTTGTTTATGGAACTGTTGATGATGTGGTTCCGATTGACCCGAATGATTCCATCCAGCCGTACAAGGTGTTGCGCCCCTATAGGACTCCTGCTTTGGCTGACCCTGAGGCGGTAGCGATTGTCGCTCCCGCTACTGACGGCATGTTGGACTTGCGCAAGGCTGAAGATTTCCGTCTCATATTTGGCGATGACAACTCTGTTGCTGCTTTGGGTCAGGCGATGGAGGATGCTGGGCTGAATGGTGAAGGTTTCTTGGGTGAGTGGGATAACTTCCTACGAACTGGCGAGATTGACCCGATGTTTGTGGAGTTGTATCCAGAGCAGGCGGCGTTGATTAAGCGTTTGGATGACATGCGCACGTTGAACACTGATGGTGGTCCTGTGCCGCTGGATGTTGTGCGTAACCAGTTGGATGCGCTTGAGAATGATTTGATTGGTGTTGCTTACGCTTTGGCACCAGAAGATAGTGACATTGTTGGCGGACAGTTGATGGACGAGATGCTGGGTGGTGCAATGTTCTTCAACGATGGGCGTGGCATTGTTGTCCCCGCTGGTTTCGTTGACCGCAACATGCCGTTTGAGGATGATGCTGTTGCTTTAATT
>Ga0075471_10000999_pt1 | contig 18056 bp, 13 predicted proteins | sample DEB19_08_DNA_2_FD_74787 | JGI IMG/M metagenome (GOLD analysis project Ga0075471, IMG submission 74787) | Aqueous microbial communities from the Delaware River and Bay under freshwater to marine salinity gradient to study organic matter... | ecosystem: Environmental > Aquatic > Marine > Coastal ... | reverse complement strand
GCTCGGCCCGGGTTTCGCCGAGCGTCTCTCCGGGATTCCCGACGGCCGGTGGTCGGGGCCGGTGCCGTCGAGCTTCGGGCAGCACCTCGTCCGGGTGGACGAGCGCGCCGCGGGCGGACCCGCCTCGCTCGCCGAGGTGCGCGCCGCGGTCCGGCACGACTGGCTCGAGGCTCGACGCGAGGAGGCGCGACGCGCGCGCATGGACGAACTGCGTCGCCGCTGGGAGGTGCACGAGACGCCCTGACGGCGGCGCGGGGAGACCCCGGGCTTCCTCGACGAAGGAGTTCGGGCTACTGCGAGAGGCCCTCGTCGGTCAGCAGCCAATCCCTGCAGGATGCGCCGGCGACGTGCCGGACTTCGACCAGGTAGGTGAACGACTCGGACGTCCCGCCCTGGTCCGCTCGACTCACGACGACCTGGTCGAGCGCGCCCGTGCCCATGGTCGACGAACCGAGGAGGGTCGAGCAGTCGGAGTACACGTACAGGTCGTAGTCGACTCCCGGGGGTGACTGGAGGCTGACCCGGTGCTTCAGGGTGCTGCCGCACTGGGAGTTCGAGCAGTCCTGCGCCTGGGCGCGGAACCATTTCGAGGTCCGCCCCGACTGGGATGCGAAGGCGGTGAAGACGCCGCTGCAGCAACTGAGCGAAAGGTAGCCGCACCCGTACTGCTCGTCGGCGCAGGCCGAGCCGAGGTCGAGCGCGGTCGCGCAGGCGTTCGCGGCGGCGTCGTGCTTCACCTCGCAGCCGCTCGCATCCGAGTCGTCGCAGTTCGACGCGCCCGCAGCGCAGCTGGCGATGGTGCAGTCGCCGGCCGCGCAGGCCCCGACCGCATTCGCGGGCTCGCAGGTGGCCCCGCACGCCCCGCAGTTCGAGAGGTCCGTCACCAGGTCGCGACACTTCCCTGCGCAGCAAGCTGCGGACAGGCACTGCCCGCCGACCACGCACGACTGCCCGTCGACCAGCTTGCAGAGCCCGGCCTGGCACCCGAAGCCCGGCCCGCACTGTGCATCCGACGTGCAGCCCGAGGGCGGCGTGGCCGTCGCCACGGGACACGGCGTCGCCCCTGGGGTCGGAGTCGGCCCGGCCTGCACCGACGCGACGACGTCGTCCGCGCACTGGGCGAGATGACCGCGGACCGAGTCGACGTCTCCGGACGTCGGGCAGTCGGCACCGAAACGCGCCTCGGCGAACGCGTAGGACTTCGAGAGCGCGTCGTCGCACTTGGCGACGGCCCCGCTGCGCTTCTGCAGGTCCGACGGCGTGCGTGCGGACTTCGCGTAGGCCGAATCGGCCTTGCCGCGGCACTGGTAGTACGAGGTGGCCGCCTTGAGCTTCGCGGACTCGCAGAGGCTCGCCGACGAGGCCGCGAGCGCCGAGGCGGGAGTGACGACGGCCACGAGGGCCGCGAACACGAGTCGCGTGACCATGCCGATCTCTCCTCCCGCGGGCCGAACCGGTCCCGCCGCGGATTCTTGCATGAAGAGGAGGGGCGGGAAACCACGACCTCCCGTCGCCGGCGCTCCGGAGAGGGGACTCGACGACCGGGGCGCGCCTCGATCCGGGGTCGGGGTGAGGTCGGCGAAGACGCCCGACCACGGACCCGGGTCCCCGCCGACGAACGGACGCCTCCCGCCGACGCGCCGGGGGGGGGCCGCGAAGGAACCTGCTTGCCCGCCCCCGCGCCCAGCGACTAGAGCGGAGGCGTGATCCCGCCCCTCGCCCGCGGGCGACGCTCCGTCGTCCTCCTTGCTCTCGCCGCGCTCGCCGGGGGCTGCGCCAACGAGAGCAGCGCGCCGGTCGGGCACGCCGAGGATCGACGCGAGCCCTGCGCCGCGCGGGACGAGCTCCGCAGGCCGCTCTTCGGCGACCTCCACGTGCACACGACGCTCTCCTTCGACGCGCACGCCTTCGAGGTCCGCGTGACTCCCGACGAGGCCTGGCGCTTCGCGCGCGGCGACGGCGTGATGCTTCCGCCCCTCGACGCCGAGGGGCGCCTCACCCGCAACGTACGGATCGACCGGCCGCTCGATTTCGCGGCGCTCACCGACCACTCGGAGTTCCTGGGCGAAGTCGAGACCTGCACCACGCCCGGTTCCGCCGCGTACGACTCCGAGACCTGTCGCACCTACCGCGAGGCACCCGACGTGACCGGCACCGGCCTCTTCGGCATCCAGGTCGCCTCCGAGAACCCGCGGCGCTACCCGGACGTCTGCGGCGAGGACGGGCTCGGCTGCTCGGACGCCGCGTCCGCCGTCTGGCAGCGCGTGCAGGAGGCCGCGGAGGCGGCCTACGACCGCAGCTCGCGCTGCGAGTTCACGAGCTTCGTCGCCTACGAGTACACGGCCGCGACCGGCGCCAGCACGAACCACCGCAACGTGATCTTCCGCAACGCGCGGGTCCCCTTCCCCACGACCTATTTCGAGCAGCCGACGCCGCAGGGCCTCTGGGCCGAGCTCGAGTCGACCTGCCTCGACGCCGGGACCGGCTGCGACGTGCTCGCGATCCCGCACAACCCCAACGAGAGCAACGGCAACATGTTCCGCGTCGAGTACCCGGGAGCGACCGGGCCGCAGGCGGAGCGCGAGCAGGCCGCGTTCCGCGCCCGCATGGAGCCGCTGCTCGAGATCTTCCAGCACAAGGGCGACTCGGAGTGCCGCAACGGCCTCTCGGGCATCGTCGGCGGCGCCGACGAACAGTGCGAGTTCGAGAAATGGACGCGTCCCGGGCCCCAGGACTGCGGCGACGGCACGGGCACGCTCGGCTCGGCGAACTACGGCTGCTACTCCCGCCGCGACTTCCTGCGCGGCATCCTGCTCGAGGGTCTGAAGGAAGAGGCGCGGATCGGCGAGAATCCCTACCGCCTCGGCGTGATCGCGAGCACCGACACCCACAACGGCACGCCCGGGCACGTCGCCGAGGACGAGTTCGGCGGCCACCGCGGCACCGACGACGACGGCCCGGAGAAGCAGCTCGGCACCGGCGTCATCACCGCGGGCGGCATCGCCTACGACCCCGGCGGGCTCGCGGGCGTCTGGGCCGAGGAGAACTCCCGCGACGCGATCTTCGACGCGCTCCGACGTCGCGAGACCTTCGGCACGAGCGGTCCGCGGATCGCGGTGCGACTGTTCGCAGGCGCGGACCTCTCACCCGAACTGTGCTCGGACCCCGAGATGGTGCGCCACGCCTACGAGCGCGGCACGCCGATGGGCGGCGCGGTCCCGGCGACCGACGCGCCACCGCGCATCCTCGTGAGCGCGCTTCGCGACGCCGGCACGCCGGATCGCCCCGGCACGCCGCTCCAGCGCATCCAGGTCGTGAAGGGCTGGATCGACCGCGAGGACGGGCTCCCGCACGAACGGGTGTTCGACGTCGCGGGCGACGCCGGCAACGGTGCGAGCGTCGACGAGGCGACCTGCGAGACGAGCGGCCCCGGCGCCGACTCGCTCTGCGCCGTCTGGACGGACCCCGACTGGGATCCGCGCGAGCGCGCCTTCTACTACGCGCGCGTGCTGGAGAATCCGACCTGCCGCTGGAGCGCGTGGACCTGCAACCGGCTGCCGGCCGCCGAGCGACCGGCGGCGTGCAACGATCCCTCGGTGAAGCGCACGCAGCAGGAGCGCGCCTGGACCTCGCCGGTGTTCGTCGACGCGAGGTCCTGACGCGGGGCGAGTCGCGCGACGGAGCGTCGCGCGACCCGCGCGGGGATCCTCCCTGCCGTTTCCTCGTCCCGGGCCGCCGGCCTCAGCCCGCCGACCCGACCGTCGCCGAGGCGCGTGCCTCCGAGGGACCGGGCGGGGTCGCACCTGCGGGTGCCGCGGCCGGGGCCAGCCCCGGGTCGCCTCCGCCCGAGGGCGGCGACGGCGGCTGCGACGGGGCGGTCGGCGCGGAAGGGGCGGCCCCCGGCACGAGGAAGATCGGCGAAGACCACGCGCGCTCCTCGACCGGCGACAGGCAGTCGTCGTCCCAGGCCGTGCGGTAGTCGCCGAAGCACGGACGCGCCTTCACGCAGTTGCCGTTCTCGTCGTAGTCGCAGCGGAGCGCCTTGCCGTTCACGGCCGGCGTCGGCTCCTGGATCGCGCGCACGTAGTAGGTCACCTCGCGCGATCCCGGCACGAAGTCCGGATCCTCGAACTCGACCACGCAGCCGGACGGGTCGTCCGGGCAGTCGATCTTCTTCCAGGGGTCCTGGATGAGCGGGGCGACCGGCTCGCCCTTCTTCACCTGCGGGCGGATGCGCACGACCTCGATGCGGCTGATCCTGCGACGCAGGTCGCTCGGGTTGTAGCACTCGCCGCGACAGAGGTACTCGAGGCGATCGGCCGGCAGCGACTGCCGGGTGAAGTCCGGGCAGCCCGGCTTCTGCTCGAAGGAGCCCGCGGCGCGCACGCGGAAGCGCGGCGTCTCGCCGACCTTCGCCTCCGAGCCCATCGGCGCCCGGCCGTCGGGACCGTTCAGCAGGTCGAACCAGAGCAGGATGCGGTCGCCGCTCGTCGCGTAGACCTCGCGACGCTCGAGCGAGTTCCAGATCGAGTCGCGGTCGCGTCCTTCCGAGTGCACCGCGACGAGACCGCCCGTCAGGAAGAACGACGCCTGGCGCTCGAAGTCGACGAGCTGGAAGAACTGGAGGTCGCGCCGGGTCGGGTCGAAGGGCACCGACTCGGGCGTCCGCGGCGGGTCCTTGCCCGCGAGGCGTTCGTGCGCGGCCTGGGTCGGGGCGCCGGTCACCTCCGTCATCTGGTGGCGATCGTATTCCTTGTAGCCGGTCCCGGGGCGCGCGGAGTGGTTGTCGCTGGACCCGATCATGCCCCAGCGGAAGCGCCTGGGCGGACCCGGCTGGTCGAAGTTGCCGATCGCGAGGCCATACTGCACCGAGTCGCCCGGACGCAGCTGGAAGGTCGGCAGGAAGCAGTCCTTGCACTGACCGCAGTCCTTCCACTCCTCGGGGCGTGCGCCGGGCACCGTGATGTAGCCGGCCGGACCGGCTGCGAGGTGATTGCGACGCGCGGCCTCGACGCGCCGCTCGCACTCCTCTCTCGGGATGTCGCCGCAGCGCTCGCGCACGAGCTCTCCCGCCTGCCAGCAGCACGGCAGGTAGTCGCGCGTCGGCGCGGGGCAGACCGCCGCGCCCTTCTCGTCGAACGCGATCTCCTTGAAGGGACGGAACTCCTCGGAGTTGCCGTGTCCGGAGTAGACCTCGATCAGTCGCTGCTTCTCGGGGTCGTCCTGTGCGGCGGCGAGTTGCTTGTCGAGCGTGACGCCGGCCGGCGTGTAGAAACCCCAGGTCGTCCCGTGCGGGATGACGAGCGTCTCGAAGCCCCACTGCGAGAGCTTCTCGAAGAGCTCCTGCGGCGTCGCCGCGCTCTCCTGGCACTCGACCGGCAGCTTGCGCACGTCCACGCCGGCCGGGCACAGGTCGGTCTCGCGGACCTCGCGCTGGAACTCGCCGAAATCGAGGTAGCGCTGGCGGTTCGGCATGTCGGCGAGGACGAACTTGAGACGCTGCCAGAGCGGCGTCTCGTTCTTCAGCACGGTGAGCGCGGTCCCCGTGGCGGAGATCGGTCGGGCCGGGACCTTGCCTTCCTCGACGTCGCGGAAGATCACGTTCTTGTGGCCGTAGTGGTTGTCGGGCGTCGTCCCGACCTGCGTCCACTCCCAGCCGAGGAAGGCGACCGCGTCGGGATTCTTCGGGTCCCCCGCGAGCGCGTTGCACTGCCGGATCGAGTCCTTGGTCTCCTTCCAGAGCCGCGGCGAGAGACCTTCGGCGTGGTCGGTGATGCTCCAGAAGTCGAGCCCCGAGCAGAAGCGGGCGAAGTCGCAGGCGTCGGCCGGCGGGTGCGCGCCCTCGCCCTGCAGAAGCGGCAGGCTGCGCTGGAAGGCGTCGGCCGAGAACGTCGTGTGCACGTGCAGGTCGCCGAACAGGATCTGCTTCGACGGTGCCGCCTCCGGGGCCGCCGTCGCACCGGCGCCCGAGGAAGCCAACTTCGACGCGGTCGCCTTGTCGGCGCCCGATCGAGCGGACAGCACCTCGGCCGGAACCCGGACCGCAGTCGCGTTGCCCGCCGTTTCGCCCTTCCCGCCGCGGAAGATCGCGACGAAGAGCGCGGCGACGACGGCCGCGAGGGCGAGGAGCCCGAACAGCAATTTCCTGATCATGGTCGATGGTCCTCCGAGGCGGTCGTGCGCGTCAGCAGGTACCCGCATCCGCCGATCCCCGACCATAGAGCAGTCCGTGTGCCGATACCACCGCTCGCAGACCCGAGTCCCCGCGAGATCGCCCTTGCGGCCCCGTCCGCAGCGGGCCACTCTCCGGGCGTGGAAGCCACGGGCGCCGGAGCCGCGAGACGCGGAGCGTCGAGCACGCCGGCGACGCAGGGGAGGCTGCTCGCGCTTCCGCCCTTGCAGGCGGTGGCGCGTCTCGCCGCGCCGACCACGCTCGTCATGCTCGTCGCGGCGCTCTCGAACGTGCTCTACACGTGGTACGTGAGCCGGCTCGGGCCCGACGCGATCGCGGCCGTGTCGCTCGTCTTCCCGCTCTCGCTGGTCGCGATCACCGCGATGAACAGCGGGATCGGCGGCGGGTCCGCCTCGGCGATCTCGCGCGCGCTCGGGGCGGGCGACGAGGCCGCCGCCGACTCCGCCGCCGAGCACGGCCTCGCGCTCTCGTTCGTCGTCGGGCTCGCGTTCGCGGGACTCATGCTCGCGGCGGCGCGCACGGTGTTCGGCTGGATGGGTGGCGACGGCGTCGTGCTCGACCGCGCCGTGCCGTTCGCGCGCATCGTCTTCGGCGGTGCGACCGTCACCTTCCTCTCGGGGATGCTCGACTCGATCCTGCGCGGCGAGGGCAACGTGCGCGTGCCGGCGATCTGGTCGACCGCGTCGCTCGTCCTGCAGATGGCGGTCACGCCGCTGCTCGTGTTCGGCGCGGGGCTCGGGCTCCCCGGCGCCGCGATCGCGACGATCGCGAGCCAGGGACTCGCCACGGTGCCGCGGGCGATGCACGTGCTGGGCGGGCGCGGGATCGTCCATCCCCGCCCCTGGCCGCGGCACCCCTCGCGCGACACGCTGCGCGAGATCCTGCGCGTCGGCATCCCGGCTTCCCTCTCCACGACGATCAACTACGTCGGGATCATGGTCCTGACCGGCGTCGTCGCGCGCCTGGGCACCTCCGACCTCGCCGCCTACGGGCTCGGCACGAGGCTCGACTTCCTGCTCCTGTCGGTCGTCTTCGGCGTCGCGTCGGCCGTGCTCACGCTGGTCGGGCTCGCGACCGGAGCGGGCCGCCCCGATCGGGCCGTCGAGTACGTGCGCACCGCGACCGCGCTCATCGCGGCCCTCCTCGCCGTGCCGGCGGCGCTGCTCTGGTGGCGCCCCTCGCTCTGGACCTCGCTCTTCACCTCCGACCCGGGGATCCTCGCGGTCGGGGACGACTACTTCTCGCTGGTCGGTCCGTCCTACCCCTTCGTGGGCGTGTCGATGGTGCTGGCCTTCGCGTTCCAGGGGCTCGGCCGCGCGACCGCCCCGCTCGCCGTCATGGCGACCCGCGTGCCGCTCGTGCTCGCGACCGCGATCGCCTGCACGCGGTGGCTCGGGCTCGGGGAGCGCTCGGTGTTCGCGACGATCGCGGCCGGCAACGTGCTCGCGGCGGTCGTGCTCGGCGCGGCGTTCCTGCGGGTGCAGCGGCACCTCGCGACCGCGCGGGCGACGGACCCGGCGCAGGCCGCCGGCCCGGTCGATTCCCCGCCGGTCGAAGCCGCCTGAAGAGCCCACCGGCCCCGGCACGGCTCCGCGGCGCGGAGGTCAGGCGGCCTCGAAGGGAACGCTCTCGAAGCCGTGCACGTTGCTCATGTGCACGCGAACGCAGCGCGACTCGTCGACGCGGAAGGCGGGAAACGCGCGGGCGATCTCCTCGAGCGCGACCCGGCTCTCGAGCCGCGCGAGCGAGGCCCCGAGGCAGAAGTGGATGCCGTGGCCGAAGCCGAGCGCGGTCGGGATGCGGCGCTCCACGTCGAAGCGGTCGGCCTCGGGGAACTCGCGCTCGTCGCGGTTGGCCGATCCGGTGAGCAGCAGGATGCGGGAGCCCGCCGGGACCGTCTTTCCGTGCCACTCGACGTCGCGCGTCAAGGTGCGCCCCTGGTACTGCGACGGCGAGGTGTAGCGGAGCACCTCCTCGACGGCGCCGGGAATCGCCGCCTCGTCCGCGCGCAGCTTCGCCCACTGGTCGGGGTGGCGGGAGAAGAGGACGGCGGCGTTCGCGAGCAGCTTCGTCACGGTCTCGTTGCCGGCCGCGCCGAGCAGCGCGCAGAAGCCGACGATCTCGCCGTCGGAGAGCCGGGTCGAGCCGCCTTCGTCGGCCTCCACCTCGACCTCGAGCAGGGCCGAGACGAGGCCGTCGTTCGGCGCCTTCCGGAGTGCCGCGACGAGTTCGAACCAGTAGCGATGGAGTTCGATCGAGGCCTCGATCGCGCGGGCCGGCAGGACGGGCGTGTCGCGGTCGCGCTCGAGCGCCCGGTCCATCCAGGCGCGCAGCCGGCGGCGGTCGGCCGACGGCACGCCGAGCATCGTGAAGATGACCTCCATCGGCAGCGGAGCCGAGAACTCGCGCACGAAGTCGCCGCCGCCCGCCGCGTGCAGCGGCTCGAGCAGGGAGCGGACGGTGTCGCGGACGAAGGGCTCGAGGGCGGCGACCCTGCGCGGGGTGAACACCCGGCTCACCAGCCGGCGCAGCCGGTCGTGCCGCGGCGGATCGAGGAAGATCATCATGGGCGTGATCTCGAACATCCGCGGGTCCATGCGCTCGAGCGTCGTGCCCTCGGCCGAGCTGTAGGTCTGCCAGTCGAGCGAGGCGTCGAGGACGTCGCGGAAACGCGAGAGCGCCCAGAAGTCGAGGGCGTCGTTGCGGTAGAGCGGCGCGTGGTCGCGCAGGTGGCGATAGACGGGGTACGGATCCTCGTGGAACTCGTGCGAGAACGGGTTCAACTCCACGGCGAGGCCTCCCGCCGGGAGCGAGGGCGCGCCGGCCTGCTCGCCCCGGCACTCGCGCCTCCCGCGAGCAGGTTCATGCGCCGTGTCCCGTCGCCGCGGCGCCGGCCGCGCCCGGCGCAAGACGGGCCAACGCGTCGAGGTCGATGCGGTAGAGCTCGGCCGCGTTGCGCGACAGGATCGCCTCGCGCTGCTCGGAGGTGAGGGCCGCGCCGTGCTCCGCCAGCATCTGCTGCGACCACGGCCAGGTCGAGTCGCTGTGCGGGAAGTCGTTCGCCCACAGCAACCGGTGCCAGTCGAGCATGTCGACGCTGCGGAACGCGACCCAGTCGTCCTGGAAGGTCGTGTAGATGCCGGAGGCGAACCACTCCGACGGCAGGCGCGTGAGTTCCTGCCCCGCCGGAAGCCAGTTGCGGTGGCGCTTCCAGGCGTGGTCCATCCGGTACATGAAGTGCGGCACCCAGCCCGCGTCGGCCTCGACGCAGACGACGCGCAGCCGCGGGTGGCGCTCGAACACGCCGCCCAGCACCAGCATGCCCATGATGTCCTGGCAGCCGCGGATGACCCCGAGGAAGCCGTTCATCTTCGGTCCGCGTCGGGTCGCCGTGACGAAGTCGCGGCCGGTCAGGATGTGGAAGGCGAGCGGCAGGCCGATCTCGATCGCGGCCTCCCAGAACTCGTCGTACTCGGGCGCGTCGTAGTCCGCGACGACCGGGTTCGCGGGCATCATGACGCCGCGGAGCCCGAGCGCCGCCATCGCCTCCAGGTCGCGAATTCCCTCTTCGGGCGTGCGCATCGCGGTCTGGCCGACGCCGAGCAGGCGCGCGGGCGCGTGCGCGCAGTAGGCGGCGATCCAGCGGTTGTACGCGTCGAAGCAGGCCTTCTTGTAGTCGGGGTCGGGGTGGTTGCAGAGCACCATGCCGACGGTCGGGTAGATCACCTCGGCCGCGACCCCGTCGCGGTCCTGGTCGAGGAGCCGGGCGGCGGGATCCCACCCGCCGCGATGCAGCTCCTCGAAGCGCGTGCCCATCATGCGGATCTGCTCGGGCGGCTTGCCGGCGGCGGCGACGATCCCGAGCGGGACGGGCGTCTTCATCCCGTCGATCACGTAGACGTCGCCCGCGCTCTCGACGTGGTGGACCCGCGGTACGCGGTCGCGGAAGGCCGGCTCGACGTCGTCCCAGGCGTGGGGCGGCTCGGTCACGTGCGAGTCGGCCGAGATGACGGGTGGTCTCACGATCGGGTCCTCCGCGCCCCTGCCGCTGCGGTCGGGCTTCGCCGGACGGGCACCGACGCCGCGCGACCGCCCGCAGCGGGCTCTCGCGACCCTATGGCCCGGCCCACGCGGCCAAGGCAAGCCGGGCGCGCGCCGGCGCCGAACGGGATCGCCGAGGTGCGACAATTCGCCCCCTTGAAGCCCCGGGGGCCTCCAGTACTCCGACAGTCGGCTCCATGAATTCGTTCGTCCCGTCTCGCCGCGGCATGCGCGGCCGCCCCCGGAGCGCCGCGACCCTCCTGCTGCTGCTCCTCGTCTCGCTCGCCGGGGCGCCCGCCCGGGCCTGCGACGTCTGCGTCGCCTACACGCCGTGCGACGAGTGCGACGTGCACCGCGCCATCGACGAGACGCGCTCCCGGCTCGGCCTGCGCCTCGGCTTCTTCGAGCAGTACACGCAGTTCCGCACCGAGCAGCTGAACGGGAAGGAACAGCCGAACCCCTACGGCGAACACCTCTACAGCTCGATCTCGCAGGTGCTGGTCGGCTGGCAGTTCACGCGACGCTTCGGCGTGCAGGCGAACCTTCCCGTGATCGTCCGGAGCTGGCGACGCGTGCTCGGGGCCGGGGAGATCCAGACCAGCACGCGGGGCGGCATCGGCGACCTGGTCCTGCTCGGGAACTTCCTCGCCTGGGACAAGTCCGGCGACGACGGGCTCATCCGGTTCGATGCCATCGGCGGGCTCAAGCTTCCGACCGGCGACGCGGGGTTCCTCGCCGAGGAGATGGAGGAGGACGCGGTGGCCGACGGCCACGGTCTCGCCCGGCCCGCGCACGGAGACGCGGTCCCGAGCGGCGTGCACGGGCACGACCTCGCCTTCGGCACCGGCTCGGTGGACGGGTTGATCGGGCTCCAGGTCTTCGGCAGCTGGCACCGCCTCTTCGGCTCGGCCGTCGCCCAGTACAAGATCACCCGGACCGGCTCCTACGGCTACCGCTACGCGAACGACCTCGTCTGGTGGGGCGGCCCCGGCGCCTGGCTCGCGCTCGATCCGAAGTACACCTTCTCCGCGCAGGCGATCGTGTCCGGGGAGACCAAGGGACAGGACGTGCAGAACGGCGTGAGCTACGACGACACCGGCATGACTTCCCTCTTCTGCGGACCGGCCTTCGCCTTCACCTGGGGGACCTCCGTCAACGCGGAAGTCGCCGCGGTCCTCCCGGTCGTGCTGAACAACACGGGCTACCAGATCGTGCCCGACTTCCGGCTGCGCGCAGCCCTGGTCTGGCGATTCTGAGCGGCGGGGCGAGCGGGGAGCCCGCGATGGCAGGAGCCGCCCTCGACCCGGCCGCCGCCGACCGCGACGCGGCGGCCCGGATCAATCTCTCCTGGCTGCTGCGCCTGCGCTGGGGCGCGGCGCTCGGGCAGCTCGCCGTGATCCTGGTCGCGTCGCGCCTGCCGGGAGTCGATCTCCCCGTCGCGACGCTGCTCGCCCTGGTCGCGCTCGGCGCAGCGAGCAACCTCGCCTGTGCCGCGTGGGCCGCGCGCGCCCCCCGGGTCGGCCCGGCCGCGATCGCGCTGCTGATGGCGTTCGACGTGCTCCTGCTGACCGGCCTCTTCCACTGGAGCGGCGGCGCGTCGAACCCCTTCACCTCGCTCTACCTGGTGAACATCGCGCTCGCGGCCGTCGTGCTGCCGACGGCGTGGACCTGGGCGCTGGTCGGGCTCGCGATCGCGTGCTTCTCGGGTCTCTTCCTCGACCCGCACGCGATGCACGCGATGCACGGCGGCGGGTCCGACGACGCGGGCCGCCTCCAGCTCCACCTGCGTGGCATGTGGGTCGCCTTCGCCGTCGCCGCAGGCTTCATCGTGTGGTTCGTGCAGCGCGTCGCCCGGGCCCTCTCCGCGCGCGAGCAGGAGCTCGACCGGGCGCGCACCGCGGTCGCGCGCAGCGAACGGCTCGCCTCGCTCGCGACGCTCGCGGCCGGGGCCGCCCACGAGCTCTCGACCCCGCTCGCGACCATCGCGATCGCGGCAAAGGAGCTCGAGCGCGAGCTCGACCGGGGCCAGGCGAGCGAGTCGGCCGTGGGGGACGTCGCGCTCATTCGCGGGCAGGTCGAGCGCTGCCGTGACATCCTCGTGCAGATGGCCGCCGAGGCCGGCGAGAGCACCGGCGAGGACTTCGCCTCCGTGTCCACCGCCGACCTCGTTAGGGCCTCGCTGCGCGGCATTCCCGAGCCCGACGGCGCGAGGCTCGACGTCGAGGAGGGCCCGGCGGCGACCGTGGTCGTCCCGGTCCGGGCGGTGGCGCAGGCGTTGCGCGCGGTGGTGAAGAACGCGCTCCAGGCCTCGCCCGCCGCGACCCCGGTCGAGTTGCGCGCGCGGCCGGCGGGCGGGCGCTGGGAGCTCGAGGTGCGCGACGCCGGCACCGGCATGGCGCCCGACGTGCTCGCTCGCGCCTTCGACCCGTTCTTCACCACGAAGGCGACCGGCCAGGGCATGGGGCTCGGCCTGTTCCTCGCCCGCGACGTGCTCGTCCGCGTCGGGGGCGACCTCGAGCTGCGCTCGCGCGAAGGTGCGGGCACGGTCGCGACGATCCGCCTGCCGCTCGCGGGCGGCTCCACCGGGGCCCACCCGTGAGCCACATCCTCGTCGTCGACGACGACCGGCTGCTGCGCGAGAGGCTCGCGCGCGCGTTCCGCGACCGGGGGCACGAGGTCGAGGTCGCCGAGGACGCCGACTCCGCCGCGGAGGTCGCGCGCCGGTCTCCGCCGGAGCGCGCCGTCGTCGACCTGCGGATGCCCGGGCGATCGGGTCTCGACCTGGTGCGCGACCTGCTCGCACTCGACCCCTCGATCCGGATCGTCGTGCTGACCGGCTACGGCAGCATCGCGACCGCGATCGAGGCGATCCGGATGGGCGCCACCTACTACCTCCACAAGCCGGCCGACGCCGACGAGGTGCTGGCGGCCTTCGACCGGGACTCGCAGGCCGGGGACGAAGCCGCGCGCACCGACCTCACGACCCCCTCGCTCGCCCGCGCGGAGTGGGAGCACATCAACCGGGTGCTCGCCGACTGCGGCGGCAACGTCTCCGAGGCCGCGCGCAGGCTCGGCCTGCACCGACGGTCGCTGCAGCGCAAGCTGCAGAAGTACCCGCCGTCGGAGTGAGTGCGGCGACGAGGTCGTCCGTGGTAGGAGTCCGGTCACGTCTCGGGCCGCTCCGCCCCGGCGAAGAATGGAGGTGACCGTGAAGACCGCTCGCACGATCCTGTTCGCGATGGCGATGGCGATCGCGACTTCGACCGGGGCGCGAGCCCACGACGGGGCCGGACCTCACGCCCACGGGAGCTCGGCCCCTCGCCCGCTCGCCGCGATCGAGCCCGCCCGGGACGCCCGGACCACCGCGGAAGAGGTGCCCTCGATGCTCGACCGGGTCGACGAGCCCCGCGAGAAGGAGCGGACTGCCCCCCGGGAGGAGCATCCCCCGGCTCGCTGAGCCGACGCCATGACGAAGAGCGACGGGAGACCCCCGCTCGCCGACGGAGCGAAGCCCGCGGGAGAGGACGGAAGACGCCGGGCCGGAACGCGCGCAGGCCTCCTCGCAGCGCTCGTCGCCGCGGTCCTCGCGACCGCGGCGTGGCCGGGGGCCGCGGCCGCCGCGCCGTCCCCCTCCCCCGGCGGCGACCGGCCCCTGCGCGTCGGGGTGACGCTCCACCCGTACGACTCCTGGACCCGCAACGTCGTCCGCGGCACCGACGTCGAGGTCGTCCCCGTCCTGCCCGGCGAGGTCGACGCCGGCGACTACCAGCCGCGGCCGCAGGACATCGAGAAGATCGCCGGCCTCGACGCGATCGTCGTGAACGGGCTCGGGCACGACGACTTCGTCGACGGCATGATCCGGGCCTCGGGCAACGAGCGCCTGCGCGTGATCCGGCCGAACGAGGCCACTCCGGTGCTGCCCGGGGCGCACGGCGAGAAGGCGAACTCCCACGCCTTCCTCTCCTTCTCGAACGCGATCGCCCAGAGCCGCGCGATCGCGGAGGCGCTCGGCGAGATGCGCCCGGCGCTCGCCTCCCGGTTTCGCGAGAACGCGACAACGTACGCGAAGCGCCTGCGGACGATCAGGAACGCGGCCGTCGCACGACTCGCCGACGCCCGCGTGCACCGCGTCGTCACCGTGCACGACGGCTACGCCTACCTGATGCAGGAGCTCGGCGTGGAGGTCGCGGGCGTCGTGCAACCGGCCCACGGGCTCCAGCCGTCGGCGAAGGAACTCGGCGAGATGGTCGATCTGCTGAACCGGGAGAAGGTCCCGGTCGTGTTCGCCGAGGAGACGTTTCCCGAAGCCATGCTCGTCGTGCTGCGCGACGAGGGGCACGCGCGGGTCTACGTGATCGGCCACGTCGCGTCCGGGGAGTACTCCGCCGAGAAGTTCGAGCGCGACATGCAGGCGAACGTCGACGCGATCGCGAAGGCGCTGGTCGACGACCCGCCCAGGTGACGGGAGCGCGGCCCCGACCGCCGGGGACGGGGTCGCGCCGTCGATCGAGAGGGGATGGAGGCGTCGCTCAGTTGCGGGCCGCGCCCTCGAGGATCCAGCGCCGGATCGCCTCGATGGTCGCGTCCGAGAGCGGCGGCGCTCCGAGCGGCATGCGCGGCTGGTCCTCGCCGTTCACCATGTGGAAGAGGTGGCTCGTCTCGGGGTCGAAGGGCTCGACGAGCAGGTGCGCCGGGTTGTGGTGGGAGGTGACTCGGAAGATCGCGTCGTAGGCGGCGCCGTGGGACAGGTCGAGTTCCTCGGCCGGGTTCGCCCCGCCGTGGCAGCCCGCGCTCGAGCAGGTCGAGTCGAAGACCGGCTCGATGCTGCCCTTGAACGTCGCCTGCGTCGCCGGCGGCAGCAGGAAGGCACCCGAGATCGGGATGTTCGTGCCGATCGGCGTCCAGGCCACGTCGGAGCACGGCGCCGACGCACAGCGATCCGCGCCCCAGCAGTCGAGCAGGTACTGGTTGTCGGCCGGGTTCGCGGCGGGCGTCTCGCTGGTGATCCTGCACCAGATGAACGACGGGTCGCTGCCGTCGGACTTGAAGACGTTGCCGTTCACGGTGCGGTCGGCGAGGTTGTAGGAGATCGCCCAGCGCTCGTTGCCCACGTCCTTGTTGATGAGGTAGCCGCGCGAGTCCGGGGTCATCTGCGAGCCCGACTGGCGCTGCGCGCGCGCCTCGCTCGCCAGCGCCAAGAGCGCGATCGCGGCGATCGCGAGAGTGTTCCTGCCGATCATGATTCCTGCCTCCCGTCGGTTCGTCGCGGCCCCCGGGGCCGCCCGTCGTTCGTCCTCCCGCTCCCGAGCGGCGCGCAAGGGAGAAATTCCCGATCGTCGCTTAGCCCAGCCTTCCCGGGCCCACGATGCGACATGATGTCGCGCAACGGCCTGCCCGGCGGACGCGCGGCACCCGGCACCCGACGCTCGGCGCCCGACGCGCGGCTCGAGGCGCGCGGCACGCGACCTGCGAAAGCGGCTTCACCCTGGCGGCCGTCGGTGCCAAGGATGCCTGCGATGCCCCGCCGCCGGCTCCTCCTCGCCCTCGCGCCGATGCTCGCCCTGGCGCTCGTCGCATCGGCCGCGCCGGTCGCGCGCGCCCACGGGCTCGCGCCCGTGCTCCTCGAGATCGTCGCACGTGCGGACGGCACCGCGTCGGTCCTCTGGAAGACCGCGCCGTCGCTCCCGCGCGGAGCACACCTCGACCCGGTCCTGCCCGAGCGGTGCAGGACGGTGGGGAGTCCGACCACGGGCACCACGACCGAGGGCGTGACGCGTTCCTGGGAGGTCGACTGCGGCCCCGGCGGACTCCTCGGCGAGTCGATCTCGGTGCGCGACCTCGACCTCGCGCGCACCGATGCGCTGCTTCGCGTGGCGCTCCCCGACGGCCGCCGGATCGCCGCCGTGCTGCGCGCGGACCGGCCCGCGTTCGTCGTGCCGCCACCCGAGTCCCCGGTGCAATCGTTCGCCCGCGGGATTCGCGGCGGGACCTCGCGCGTCACGGGCCGCGTCGACGCGCTGCTGTTCGTCGCGGGCCTCGTGCTCCTCGCCCGCGATCGCCGGGGTCTCGCCGTCGCCGTCGCCGCGTTCGTGCTCGCGAACGGCGCGACGCTCGTCGCGGCGGGACTGGGCGCGCTCGCACCTCGTCCGGCGCTCGCCGACCTGCTGGCCGCCGCGAGCGTGCTCGCGATCGCGGCCGAGGTCGCGCGCGACGACGCCGACACGCTCGCGCGCAGGCGGCCCTGGATCCCGGCCGGACTGCTGGGCGCGATCCACGGTCTCACGCTCGCGCCGGAGCCGGCCCGCCAGCAGGCGGGCCAGGCGACCGGGATGCTCGCGCTCCTCGGGCACCACCTGGGCGTCGAGGCTGCGCTGGTCGCGGTCGCCGGCGGGATCGGGGCCGCATGGCTCGGGCGCAGCGCGCTCGTCGAGCGCGACGGGACGGCCCACCCGCAGGCGGACCTGCGGCGTGCGGCTGCCTACCCGGTCGGCTGCGCCGCGGCCTTCCTCGCGTTCCGGGGACTCGCGCACCTGCTCGGCTGACCGCGCGAGGAGCGTCACCCTCCCGGTTCCTCCGACCTCGCTTGGCCTGCGCTTCCCGTGGGCTACGCTCTCGGACACCCCATGGAGTCATCGACACCCAGCCCCGGATCGTCTGCGCCCCCCTCCCCTGAACCCTCTCCCGACCTGCGCTTCGGGACTTTCACGGACCGCGGCCCGTGGGTGCTGGAGGACCCGGCGTCGCTGCCGTGGCGCGCCCGGACGAAGGAACTGCGGCAGTCCGCGCGCGACGAGGTGCCGGTGCTCACGCACCCGACGAAGCTTCCGCCACTCGGCCGATTCCTCGGCGCCGGCGGACGGATCGGGGCGGCGCTCGTCGCGTGGAACTTCGGCGAGCGCAAGCGTGGACTCGCCGAGTCCCGCGCCGGGCTCTCGCGCCGGCTCCGCCGCTGCTTCGAGGTGCTGGGACCCGCCTACATCAAGCTCGGGCAGATCGTGTCCTCGGGCAAGGGGATCTTCCCCGACGAACTCGTCGACGAGTTCAAGCTGTGCCGCGACCAGGTGCCGCCCGAGCCCTTCGACACCGTCCGGCGCGTCGTCGAAGAGGACCTCGGCCGGCCGCTCGAGCAGGTCTTCTCGTCGTTCGACCGGGAAGCGCTCGCCGCCGCGTCGATCGCGCAGGTGCACGCGGCGCGGCTCGCGACCGGCGAGGACGTCGTGGTGAAAGTGCAGCGCCCGCAGGTCGCCTCGCTCGTGCGCGCCGACATCCGCGCGATGTCGTGGATCGCACCCTGGCTCGTCGGCCGGATCCCGGTCGCGGGGCTCGCGAACCCTCCCGCGCTCGTCGAACTGTTCGCCGAAACCGTGATGGAGGAGCTCGACTTCCGCCTCGAGGGCGAGAACATGCTCGACATCGCGCACGTCCTGCGCGACGCCGGGCAGACCGCGATCGTGGTGCCCCGCCCGCACCCCGAGCTCGTCACCCGGCGCGTGCTGGTCATGGAGCGGCTGCACGGGTTCAAGTACGACGACGTCGACGGCATGCGCGCGGCCGGGATCGACACGACCGCCGTGCTGCGCGCGATGCTGATCTCCTTCCTCGAGGGCGCCATGATCTACGGCGTCTTCCACGGCGACCTGCACGGCGGGAACCTCATGGTCATGCCCGACGGGCGCGTGGCGCTCTTCGACTACGGCATGACCGGGCGCATGGACGAGAAGCAGCGCCATGCCTTCCTGCGCCTCATGATGACCGGGGCCGTGAACGACGTGAAGGGCCAGCTCGGGGCCTTCCGCGACCTGGGCGCGCTGCCCGAGGACGT
>Ga0075471_10000998_pt1 | contig 18059 bp, 14 predicted proteins | sample DEB19_08_DNA_2_FD_74787 | JGI IMG/M metagenome (GOLD analysis project Ga0075471, IMG submission 74787) | Aqueous microbial communities from the Delaware River and Bay under freshwater to marine salinity gradient to study organic matter... | ecosystem: Environmental > Aquatic > Marine > Coastal ... | reverse complement strand
CCGGTCCATCCGACAGCTACGATCCACAGGAACCCGGACAGAACAAGCGAATCCTTCGAGGTGGTTCGTTTCTCTGCTCCGAACTCTACTGTGCTCGCTACATCGTCGGCACTCGGGGGAAGGGAGAGCCTTCCAGCGGTGCCAATCACATCGGATTCCGCTGCGTGAAGTCGCCCTGATCGTCTCACGCACACGAGCCTCGCCGTCAGGCCCGTGGTCAAGGGGGTGCGGCTCTAGCGATGTCCCGGTCAACCAGGAGACGTAGGCGAAGGGATCGGCGGAATCTCGACGAGCGTTTGGCCGCCGCGGCCACAGCGAGGAGACTTCCGCCGTCCCGGAGCCAGTGCTGCACGTAGGCGGGATGCGCTCTAGGGACGCGACCGCTTCATAAGCTTTCGCAGCCCCGGGAGGGATCGTGTATTGACGACGTCAGCCGCTTCGAGTCCGGCCCGCCGTGCCTGCAGCACACCGCATCGCATCACGTCGAGACCTCGCGTCGAGTGGGCATCCGTCGAGATGACGATCTTGACTCCCGCCGCCTTCGCAGCTGCCGCGTGCTGATCGTCGAGATCCAGCCGCCATGGATTCGCATTGATCTCGAGGAATGTTCCCGTGTCCGCCGCGGCCTCGATGACGGCCTCGATGTCGACGTCGAACCGCGGCCGCCGGTTGAGCAGCCTCCCCGTGGGATGCCCAATGACGGCGACGTGCGGGTTGTGCATCGCCTCGACGATGCGGGCGGTGATCCGATCGCGTGACTGGTTCTGACCGTAGTGAAGGCTGGCGACCACCCAATCAGCCTGCTCCAGCACGTCGTCGGGAAGATCCAACCCTCCCTTCTCGAGCATGTCGACCTCGATCCCCTTCAGCACGACGATGGGCGGCACGCCGTCTTCGGCGAGGACCGTGTTGAGCTTGTCGATCTCGGCCCACTGCTTCAGGAGCCGACGGCTGTCGAGACCGTGCGCCATGGTGACCCGCTGGCCGTGGTCCGTGATGGCGACATACCCGAGGCCACGCGTCATGGCCGCCCGCACCATGTCGCTCAGCGTGTCTTCGCCGTCGGTGGCAGTGGTGTGCATGTGGAGATCGCCGCGGATGTCGGCAAGCTCGACCAGCGTGGGGAGGCTTCCCCGTTCGGCAAGCTCGATCTCGCTCCTGCCCTCGCGCAGTTCGGGTGGCATCCACGGCAGTCCGACCGCCTCGTAGACACTCTCTTCCGTGTCACCGGCCACGGGCCGCGGCTCCGCGACCTTCTTCGCGCCGTGGCGTGCCAGCGGATACACGCCGTATTCGTTGATCGAGAGGCCCAGATCGCGGGCGCGGGCGCGGAGCTTCACGTTGTGCTCCTTCGATCCGGTGAAGTATTGCAAAGCCGCACCATACGACGACGGGGCGACCACGCGCAGGTCGATCTGCACGTCGTTCGGTCCACGCACGCTCGTTTTGGTCTCGCCACGCAACAGCACGCCGGAGGTTCCCTGCCACGCATGGAGGTGGTCCATGACGGCCGCGGACTCATCGCTGTCGACCACGAGATCGATATCGCCGACGGTCTCACGACCCCGCCGCCAACTGCCGGCTGCCTCGACGCGCCGCACGTGCCGGCACGTGCGCATCCAGGCCAGCAGTTCCTGCACGATCGCATCGGCGTCCCGCCACAGCATCCGCGCGTTTTCGGGGCTTCGTGCAAAGCCGATGTTCCCCAGGATCGCGGCCTGCGTCTTCGGACCAAACCCCTTCACTTCCGCGACCCGCCCGTCCCGACAGGCCTGTTCGAGCCCTTCCAGCGAATTAATGGCCAGCTCCTCGACGAGCAGCTTGGCTTTCTTCGGCCCCAAGCCCGGCACGCGCATCAATTCGAAGACGATCGACGGCACCTCCTTCTGCAGCTCCGACAGCAGCGGCAGACTGCCTGTGTCGAGCAGCGTCGCGATCTTGTCGGCGAGATCCGTGCCGATGCCGTCGATGTCAGTCAGTGCGCGACTCGAATCGGAACGGATCGCCGCCAGCGACTCGACCATGCCTTCGATGGTGCGAGCGGCATTGCGATACGCCCGTACGCGGAAGACGTTGCCGCCCTGATATTCCAGAAGGTCGGCGACCAGTGCGAATGTCGCGGCGATGTCGGCGTTGGTCACGTCCACCTCGGAGCAGCCCCTGCGGGAAGGGTCGCTGCCCCGCCGGTCGTGCCGAGGTCATCCTACCAGCCAGTGTCAGCGAGCGGCTTCGATCCGGCCCGGCAGAGCCGCAGTCGGATAGGCCGAACGGGGTCCGTACATAGGCTGCCAAGACGTCGTATGGCCGGTCGGCTCCAGCAGCTTCGGGAACGCTCCGGTCGAGGCCCCGGGGCCAGCACCCGGGAGCACCGGCATGCCGGTGCTCCCACTGGCAGCGCCGCTTGCATTGCCCCCCGACGGAGCGGCCGATGGGGCCGTCGGCGCCAGGCTGGGCGGCTGCACTGATCCCGGACCGTAACCCGGCGCCGACAGCTGCTGCTGCGGCGGCACCGCGGCGGCCGAACCGGTACCGTTCGTCCCCAGGGTGCGAGGCATCTCCGGAATCGGTTTGAGAGAAGGCGTCGGACTCAGCATCGGGGGTGCCGTGGGCTGGGGCTGCACAGCCGCCGGAGCCGGCGCAGCGTAGGTACCGGACTGCGGCACGATCTGCTGCTGGAAGCCCGGCTGCGTGATGGTTCCTGCCGGGAGCTGCGGTGCGGCGAGACTCTGCTGCCCCGACTGCATCAGCTGCTGCGGCACGTCGGCACCCGCCGCGCCCCATGCCTGTGGCGTTGTCTGGACGCTCGAGGCGAACGGGCTTTGCACGGCACCAGCGGTGGGCGGCACCATCATGGGCGCCGCCGTCGCGGCTGGTGCGGCGTAGGCTCCGGATGCGTTGTAGCCGGGCTGCATCTGCACGTACTTCGTCGAATACACGGCGCGATACTGGGTCACAGGCACGTTGACCGGCTGCTGGACGTACTGCGTCACCTGCTCCATGCACTCACGCTGGCAACCGGTGCACGGATCGATCTCGCACGTCGGCTTGTAGCTGGTGACGGGAACGCACTTGTACTGCGTGCGGTAGGTCGTCTCGGGGACGTAGCTCACCTGCTGCACGGGCACCATCACGGGGGGAGGCGGCGCCGGAATCGGGGCCGGGACGGGCGCGATGACTGGTGCAGCCACGGGCGCCACGGCATACGCCGGTGGAGCCTTGCGGCATCCGGCGAACAAATCGCTCAGGCAGCACTGGGCACGGGCATCGCTCGAGGCCAGCGAAGCGACACCTCCGACCACTAGCAGGACGAAGAGGGGACGTCGCGTTTTCATCGCACACTCCTGAAGCTCGATTGGCCAAACTACCGGACTCGCCGGCTCGATCATCCTCCCAAACGTAGGTTGCGGCCTGGTGCGCCTGCGCAAAAAAAACGGCGCTCACGTTCATGAATTCGTGAGCCCGACCCCGCACAATCGCCAGCGGCGGCAGGATCGTCACGACCGTCTCATCTCGACCGTTCGCGAACGGAGCTCGAACGTGTCGTACAGCTCGTACAGCGATTCCCGGATGTCGCCCCGATGGCGGGCGAACGCAGCCTCGACGTCGTCGGGGGTGATCACCGTGCCATACCACGCGTCGTGACCGGGGAGCGTCATGCAGATTCTTTCCAGGAGAGCGGCGGTGGTCCGGCATCTGGCAAGGACCGGCAGGCGGGACTGGAGATGCATGGTGACGAGCAGTCCACACCCCAGCATTCGAGCGACGATCGGGAGCGTGTTTCGGGCCACAGGCCCCAAGCATTCCCAACTGTCCACGCAAACCGTCGCGGCGCGACCGGCTCGTACCAGGGCGAAAAGAACGTTCGTGGCTCCCCAGCGGCCGCGCGACCGCACCCGCATCACCGTGACTCCCGTGGCCTCGATGGCGTCCGCCAGGTGGCCCAGCAGCGTCGTTTTACCGCTGCCGTGCGGCCCGATGATCGCCGCTGCCCCCCCCACCGCTGCCAGACGCACCAACAAGGCCGCTGCGTCGACCTCCTCGCCTCCGCCATCCAGCGGGGCGATGCGGCCGGGCCGGGTGAATCGCGTAGAAAACGGATTTGTGCGGGAAGCATTCATGTGGATCGCATATGCACCACTCGGGCAGGCGGCACATCGCCCACCTCGAAGACATGTTCGGAGACATAGTCTCTCGCACCCTCAAAAAAGACGCGGACGCGAACGCACCACCGCACCTTGACGATCAGACCCTCGTACGACAGTGGACTCCGTGGAAGGTGCGCAAAAAAATCGCCGACGGCAGCCCGCGGCGGCATCATGGCAGGATCAGCGACGCGGCGGAACATGTGCACGCCGAGGTCTTCCTCGCCCTTCCCCTCGGTGTACCAGAGCATGGACTGCTCGACGGCATGAATGCGATCGCCTTGGCACTCATCGATGGTGTACCGAACGACCACCCGGTCTCCCGCTTGATACCGACGCTGCGGACGATCGAACTGCACGTCGATCCGCGGCGACACGACGGGACGATCCTGCGCGTCGCTCATCCGGCCATCTCCGTCTGCGCCCGCCGCTGCTCGGCGATCGGTGCAGGCATGACTTCGGCAGGAAATACGACGACGGGAAATACCCGGGTAAAATCCGGACACCGGTCAGTCGTGCCGCGCACGACAAGCCGCCAGCGGACGGCGTTGTGAGCCGACGAGAACGAGTGCATCGCGTCTGGAGGAATCTCCATCACGGACCATGACTCGAACCTGGCGTTCGGCGCCGGCGCAGCGTCCCGACAGTCCGTCACGAGGCTCCTCCAGACGACGACCTGCTCCGTGCGGGTGTCGGTGCCCTGCCGGAACGTCGCTTGTTCCTCAAGTTCCAAGAACATCTGCAGGCGACGAAACGTGCCCGCGCCGCCTTGCGCCAGGAGCACGTCGTATCGCCGCCCCGGACGCAGCGGATGATCGGAGATTTCGACTTGCGTCGGACCGACGACCGTCGCCAAGAACAGGTTCCGCATAAACAGCACGACGCCACCGATCCCGACGCCCAAGAATGGCACGAGCAGCACGAACAGCCACCAGTCGATTTTTCCCCCGAGCAGATCCAACCCGGCTCCCACGGCGAGCACCAGCAGGACGGCGTTCCACAAGACAGCGAACAGTCCGAACCCCACCAGCGTCCAGCTCTCCGGGCTTTCGATCGGCAGGCGGTATCGCAGGATCGTCCCCGGCGAATTGACGAGATCATCGCAGTTGGGCACCGCCGGATGACCGGGTGCGGTCGGGGCCGGATGCATCAGCGGGTCAAGGAACTCCGCCAATCCCGCGGAGGCGGCGCGCCGCTCCTCCGACTTCCCCCATGCCCGAAGAACCCGCACCAATCCAGATCCGCCGATGACCACCAACGCTCCCGGCAGCAGGAGGGCCAGGAGCCAAAGCCACCAGTTGTAGCCCCGCTCCAGGACGACCGTCTCCGGGGCCGTGGGGTCATACCAACACGCCGTCTGGCTCCCCAGAATCCACCGCGACAATCGGGCGAGCGCTGTCGTGCGGTCGGTGGTCGCTTCCGCGGAAGTCCCCTGGCTCCACGCCTCGTACACGCGGCCGCCCGCCGTGTACCGGACCCGTAGACGCGGCTGCCATGTGGTGCTGACCGCCCCGGACGGATCCTGGACAGCGGTTTTCGCCAGCCCTTTGGCGAGGATCGTGCAACGGGATTCCACGTAGTCGTGGTTGATCCGCCATTCAGGAGCAGCCACACCCGAAATCAAAAGCCCCCCGAAGAACAGACCGGCCGCCAGAAGGATCCCGTGGAACAGGCCGTCGCCAACGACCCCCCATTCACGCGATCCCGTCCGCCGATGCCCACGTTTCTTCGCGAAGAATCGCGGCAGCCTCACGATCATGCTCCTGAAGCGGGGCGCCCGGGACCTCCGTCGCGTTCACCATCATGCCGGATGCCACGGACCGCTTCCACAAACGACGCGCACGCCGCCGCCGTCAGGCCTCGCTGTAGGTCTCCTCACGGACGTCCTCGCCCGTGCCGACGGCCGATTCGGGGGCCGTCTGGGCACGGATGGAACGCGGTGCCACGGCTGCCGAGGCAGGTGGATTGGCTCGGTAGAAACCGATCTTCTCCAGCGCCCGGTACACCTCTTCGAGCGTTTTCTCGCCAAAGTTGGATATGGAAAGCAGGTCTGCACGTGTGCAGTTGAGCAGATCGTGAACCGTAAAAATGCCTTTCTCCTCGAGGCAATTCGTGGTTCGGACGGAGAGCCCTATTTCAGCGGTACTCATTTCGAGTTTCTCGGCGAGCTCATCCGATTGGGTGAGGTTCTTGAATGGAATGCGGGGCATGGGTTCCCTCCCGTGCAACGTTGATGGAGTCGGCGATCGACGGACCACACCCGGCAGACGCCGGTGTTGGCGAGAATATACTCAAAGCTGGTGAAAATCGGCTACCCGGCGGCTGAGCGCCACCCGAGACCTCTCTGCGAACTGCTGGCGAACACCCTCGTGCCCCCCCTCTCTCTGGACAATCTCAACGCCGCCCAGCGGCTTGCCGCGACGCACGTCGAGGGGCCGCTTCTCGTGCTAGCAGGCCCGGGCAGCGGCAAGACCCGGGTCGTCACGCATCGCATCGCTCACCTCGTTTCTCAGGGCATTCCTCCCCAGAACATCGTCGCGCTGTCGTTCACGAACAAGGCCGCCGACGAAATGCGCCGCCGTGTCGCCGAGATGGTCGGCCCCCGTCCCATCGAAATGGGCACGTTCCACCGCTTTGCCGCCCGCCTGCTCCGACGTCATGCCCGCCTCGTCGGTCTGACGAGCGACTACTCCATCCTCGATCCCGATGACGCCGGGTCGATGCTGAAGCGGGCTGCGAGAAAGCTCGGTTTGTCGCTCACGCACACGCCGATCGACCGAGTGGCCGGCGTCATCAGTCGGGCGAAGAACGACATGGTCACCCCGGACTCATTCGAGCCGCGGTGGGGGCGGCCGGTCGACGAAGTCGTCAGGCGTGTATGGCCGGTCTACCAGGAGATGCTCATCGCGGCCAACTCCGTCGACTTCGACGATCTCTTGGTGCACGTGGCTCGCCTGCTCACCGACAATGAGGAACTGCGTCGCATGCTGGACGCCCAGCATCGTTGGATTCTCGTCGACGAATACCAGGACACGAACGCCGTGCAGTATTGCATCCTGCGAGGGATCGCGATCGACCACCCCAATCTGGCCGTGACGGGCGATCCGGATCAGGCCATCTACGGCTGGCGGGGTGCCAGCATCCGGAACATCCTCGAGTTCGAGCGTGACTACCCTTCAGCCACGGTCGTCGCCCTGGAACACAATTACCGAAGCACTGGAAACATCCTCGGCACGGCGGACCGCTTGATCGCGCACAACACGCGGCGCAAGCCGAAGCGACTGCTCACCACGGCCCCCGCGGGTACGCCCGTCCGCATCATCCTCGACTCGTCGAGCAGAGAGGAGGCCGACCGGGTCGCTGATGAGATCGCCGCGGCGCTGGCCCGCGGCTCCCGGGCCCCCCGCGACATCGCAATCCTCTTCCGGACCAACGCCCTGTCCAGGTCGCTCGAGGTCGCCCTGCGAACACGCGACGTGCCCTACCAACTGGTACGCGGACTCGAGTTTTTCAAGCGCCGGGAGATCCGCGACGTCGTCGCCTGGCTCCGTCTGCTGCGTAATCCCCGCGACGACGAGGCTTTCCTACGGGTGGTCAACGTGCCACCGCGTGGCATCGGCCGACAGTCTCTCGACAGACTCGCCTCGTGGGCTGCCGACAACCGTGCCAGCCTCCTCGAAGCCGCGGCCCACGCGTCTCGGATCACCGGCATTTCCAAACGCTCGGCCGCGGCCTTGGTGCAGTTCACGCGACTGCACGGCGAGTTGGCCGACGATTCCCGTGGGGCCGCTGTAGGCGTGGCGGGCTTGTTGGCATCGGTACTCGCCAGGACGGGCTACCGAAAGATGCTCGAGGAAGACGGGGATGACGAAGGGGGCGAAGACCGCCTGGCCAACGTGGAGGAGCTCCTGACGGCGGCGCGGCAATGCGACGAATCGTTCTCCGGGTCAGGATCCGAAACGGACGTGCTCGGCGCCTTCCTCGAGACGACGGCCCTCGTTTCCGATACCGACGTCTGGGATGCCCAGGAGAACCGGGTCTCACTGATGACGCTGCACGCCGCCAAGGGGCTCGAGTTCCCCGTTGTGTATCTGGTGGCGATGGAGGATGGCATCCTGCCCCATGAACGCAGCCTCGATCACCCCGACCAACTGGAGGAGGAACGCAGGCTCGTGTTCGTGGGTATCACACGGGGGCGTGAAGAGGTGCATGCGAGCGCCGCGAGAATCCGCGATTACCGGGGCACGAGACGGATTTCGGCACCGAGTGTGTTTCTCGCCGAGATGGCAGGTTCCGAAACCGTGGTCACAGGCCCCGAAGCCGACGGCCTCACGAACCACCGCGAAGCATTCACCGACGAGTTCGCCCAGGAGCCGTTCGCGGACGAGCAGCGGCGCGTGTCGCCGCGGGACACGTCGGTATCCGTCAGGCACGACGGCCTCGTACTTGACAGGGATGAGGGCGAAATGCCGCCTCCGCAGTCACCCCGACGCCAACGCGGCCTCATGGCCGCCATCGGGCGTGCGAGCGACCTGTCGCCCCCGTCCGGCGGATCGGGAGCCAAGGGTCGGGAATACAAGGCCGGCACGCGCGTTCGCCACGCCACGTACGGAGAGGGAGTGCTGTCTGGCATCAGCGGCATCGGGGCAAGGGCCATAGGCACGGTGATCTTCGACGGCCCCGCCGGCACCCGCAGATTCGTCCTGGGCCACGGCGCGGTCGAGCCGCTCGAGTGATCCGCACGCTGGCGTCATTCAAGCCGCTCGCTCACGCCGGCACGATGGTCGCGGAGCCGTGCTGCCTCCACCACGCCACCGTGGCCGCGAGCCCGCCGTCGAAATCCTGTCGCGGCGCCCACCCCAGCAGCTTTTTGGCCCGAGAGATGTCGAGGCCTCGTCGCGGCTGACCATCGGGTTTCGAGGCATCCCAGACGATCTGACCCGGGAAGTCGCAGGCTCTGGCGATGCGGCCCACGAGATCGCGAATCGGAATCTCTTCGCCACCGCCAAGATTGATCGGCACGGGCTCATCCATGATCTCGGCGGCCCGCACGATCCCTTCCGCGGCATCGTCGACATACAAGAATTCCCGGGTCGCCGCTCCGGTTCCCCAGCAGGTAATCTCGTCTCGTCCCGCGAGTCGCGCTTCCTCGCACTTGCGGATCAGTGCCGGGATCACGTGGCTGGAACGCGGATCGAAATTGTCCCCTGGTCCGTAGAGGTTCACCGGAACGACCACGGCACTCTTGAGTCCATACTCTCGGCGATACCCGTCCAGCATGACGAAGATGGCTTTCTTCGCCACGCCGTACGGGGCGTTGGTCTCCTCCGGATAGCCGTTCCACAGATCCTCCTCGCGGAAGGGCACCGGACAGTGCTTCGGATAGGCACAGACGGTGCCCGTATGGACGAACTTCTGCAGCCCGCGTCGCCGCGCATGCTCGACCAGGTGGAGACCCATCGCCATGTTCGCGTAGAAGAATCGGCCCGGGTGCTCCATGTTCGCACCGATCCCGCCGACTTCGGCGGCGAGATGGATCACGACGTCAGGCCTGGCATGCTCATAGAGCCGCTCGACATCCGCTTCGACCGTGAGGTCGTATTCCCGCCGGCGAGGCACGACGATGCTCGGCGCCGGCACGCCGCGGGCGAGAAGCGCGGCGACGACCGCCTTGCCGAGAAATCCGGCACCTCCGGTCACTACGATGCGTTTCCTGGCGAGGTCGTTCATGCCGTCTACCGGAGCCGTGGTTGCTCAGCGATTGGGGATCACACCGTCGTGCCCCGCCGCGATGAGAACCTTCTCTTTTTGGGCGAGTTCGAGGTCGCTGTCCACCATTCGGGCCACGAGTTCTTCGAAGGAAACCTGCGGGCGCCACCCGAGCGCTCGCCGAGCCTTCTCCGCACAACCGAGGAGCAGGTCGACTTCCGCCGGCCGGAAATACCTCGGGTCGATGGCGACGAAGTCACGATAATCCAGGCCGAGCCTGCCGAAAGCCCGCTCGCAGAACTCCCGGACAGAGTGCGTCTCGTCCGTCGCCACCACGTAATCGTCCGGTGCTTCCTGCTGGAGCATGAGCCACATGGCTTCGACATAGTCGCCCGCGAAACCCCAATCTCGCTGGGCGTCGAGGTTGCCGAGGTAGAGCTTCTCCTGGAGACCGAGCTTGATGCGCGTGGCGGCCCGGGTGATCTTCCGCGTCACGAAGGTCTCGCCACGCCTCGGGCTCTCGTGATTGAACAAGATTCCGCAGGAGGCGTGCAGGTCGTAGCTTTCCCGATAATTGATGGTGATCCAGTGTGCGTAGAGCTTGGCGACGCCATAGGGTGACCGTGGATAAAACGGCGTCGTCTCCCGCTGCGGCGTCTCCACGACCTTTCCGAACATCTCCGAACTCGAAGCTTGATAGAACCGGATGCGGCATCCACTGGCGTCCTGGAGATCGCGAACCGCCTCGAGGAGCCGAAGCGTTCCCACGGCAGTGACGTCAGCCGTGTAGGCAGGTTGGTCGAAGCTGACCCGCACATGGCTCTGGGCGGCGAGGTTGTACACCTCGGTCGGCCGAATCTCGCGAATCAATCGTGCCAAGCCGTTGCCGTCCGCCATGTCGCCGTGATGCAGCGACAGAGGCCTGTCAACGTCGTGGATGTCGCGATACAGGTGCTCGATTCGTTGTGTGCCAAAGGTGCTCGACCGCCGCACGAGGCCATGCACCTCATACCCTTTGTTCAGGAGAAGTTCTGCGAGATACGAACCGTCCTGGCCGGTGATTCCAGTGATCAGTGCACGCTTGGGATTTGTAGACACGGGGCCTGCCAGCCTTTCGTCACTCGATGCGAGGTCAAAAACGGAGCCTCGACATTACACAGACGACGGGCTTTTACCAAGCCACTCCCGGCCCGGGATCCACGTCGCGAGGCCGGAGAACGGGGCGCCGACCTCTTCCCTGCTGGACGGACGGGGTCGTTCCGCCCGATCGCTTCCGCCGCATGCCCACCACGACGTGGCCCCTATGACCGACCGGCCTCCGGCCGCCCAGAATGCTCGCCCGACACCCGTTCCGCGTCCGTCCGCTTCAACGCCGCATCGAATTCCGGCAGCATGTGTCGCAGGAAATCGGCGCACATCTGCGTTCCCAGGCCCGCCGTCATCGTCGTTTCGTCGACGATGGCGTACAGCTTGTACACGGCCGCCGCATCTGCAAGTTCGATACGAGCGATCTGTGGTGCCACCCAGCGCCCGTCAACGCCATACGTCCAAAACACCCGGATCGTCTGCCCCGACTTCCGAAACGTGCCGCTGAACGCCTCGGCCGAACGACGATCCAGAAGCGGTATGGTTTCGCGATGCTCCGCCTCCGCGATCTCGAATCCGGCGCCAGGATAGCATCGATCCGGCGTGTGCCCGGAAGCATCTCGCGGCGTCGCGCACACGACGAAGACAGCCACCATGCCGCCGTCGGAATCCCGCCGAAACGTCCGCGATATGTGCCCCACTGCCCCCGCTCGCTCGAGTTCACGCGGGTCGGCGACGATGTCGTCGACCGCCTGCCACTCCCCGGCCTGCCGTGGAAATTCTCGCTCCATCGACGCCGCGGCCTCTTTGAGCTGATCGCTCACGTTGCGGCCCGTCCACCGGTCCGTCAGCCGTCCGTGCAGGTACGTCGCGGCGAGCACGAAGGCGGCGGCCGCAACAGTCGTCATGAGTCCCGGCGAACCTTTCATGATGAGTTCCTCTGCAGAGTCCTACGGCACGCGGGGCCGCTTCGCGATCATGATGACGACAGGGCCGCGGAGTATCCGCGGCGCGCAGCAGGCTCGCCTCCCCCGTTGACGATCACGCCCAAGAGCCGCGCCCCCACCGATCGCAGCCGATCCACTGCATTGCTCACGAGAGGCACCCGACTGACGTCGGTCATCGTGGCCAGAATCACGGCGTCGCTCTGCTGGGCGAGCAGCAAGGCGTCTGCAAACGCCAACGTGGGACCGGCGTCGATGACCACGTGATCGAACGCGTCGCGGAAGCCTCCGATCACCTTGCCCAGTTCCGGCCGCGAAAGTGCGGTGATCGCGGCGTAATCGCACGCTCCGCCCGTCACGGCGAACAGACCGTCGATGCTTGTCGGCTGGACCGCTTCGTCGTTGCCCAACTCGCCACGCAGTAACTCCGGAAACCCGGTCCGCAGCTCGATATCGAGCGCCATGTGGGCGTGGGGATGACGCAGATCGCCGTCGAGCAGGAGGGTCCGTCGGTCGGCACGGGCCAGACTGGCCGCCAGCTGCGCTGCGAACGTTGTCTTTCCCTCGTGCTCGACGGCACTGGTGACCAGGATGACCTTGGGGACACCACGGCCGGCCTGCGAGATGAGGGTACGGATCGTGTCGCCGCATTCGGCCATCACGCCAGCGTAGTCCGCGTCGCTGCGGAGCCGGGAAACCAGGGGGAACGTGCCGAGCATCCGCACACCGATCCGGCGCGATACATCGTCCGGCTCATTGACGCTGTCGCGCAGATAGTCGAATGCCAGCACCACGCCGGCCCCCAGGCAGAATCCGGCGAACGCGGAGACGAATGTCAGCAAGAGTCGCATCGTGCGATCGTTTCCATGAGGCACTCCCGCGGCCTCGATCAGCGTCACACGATTTGGTGCGTTCAAGTCGATCGCGGAGCTCTCGAGTTCGATGCCAATCTGGTCCGTCACCCGCTGCAGGTGTTCGACCTCGATCTTGCGGGCATCGAGATCGGCATTCGCCTTGCCAAGTTCCGTCACTTCCTTGGCCAGCTGATCGGACTCCTTCGAAGCGTCCTCGAGAATCTTGACGAGCATGCTTCGACGCTTGCGGAGCACGGTCGGACTTACCGGATTTCGGCGGCCCCCGTCCAGCTGCGCGATCAACGCTGGCCGCAGATCCTCTCGCAGGGCCTTGAGCCGCTCCGTCACGTCCTCGGCCTGGGCCCGCAGCCGTCGGACGGCGGCGTCGTTGGCTCCCCGCGCGCTGCGCTGCGACTGGTAGGAGATCGCCTCCTCCAGATCGGCCAATCTATTCGTCAGTTCGCTCACCTGCGGATCTCGTGACAACGCCATTTCGAGTATCTCGGGCGACAGCGTCTCATCGAGGGGAATTTCCCCCTTGGCGCGAGCCTCGGCGATCGCCAGCTCCGTGTCGATCTCCGAAATATCACGCTGCGAGCGAGTCACGAGCGCCCGCAACGTGCCAAGGTGATCCAGCAAGAGCCCTCGCTGCGTCGCCACTTCGGAGCTGTCGCGGGTGCCCAGCGTGCGGGCGAGGCTGTTGAGCGTCTCCCTCCGGGTCCGCAGTTCGGCCATGTTTTCCTTGAACTTTTTCTCCAAGGCGTCCCTGCGTCCGAGCCGGTCGACGCGATCCTTGTTGACGACGTCGTCGAGAAACGACGACACGACTGCGTTCACGATCTTGGCGACGTCGTCCGCGTTCTTGCCCCGCAGCCGCACCTGCACCACCTCCGAATCGCCGGGGGCCGTCACCTGCAACGAACGCGCCAGCCATCCCAAGCGATCGGCGCCGACCTCCTGCAGCGTTTCCAGGGTATCGATGCCGGGCTTCCGCAAGGCTCCCTGCAGAACGTACGGGCTCTTCAGCATGGCGAGCTGGGTCTTCTTGTACGAGTCGTAGGTGCCGTCCTGGCTGCTGCCACCGAGGAAGCCGCCCTTCTCGCGCACCCGCAACCACGACACCGCCTCGAATCCCCGCGGCATCAACAGCCAAACGGGCGCGGCAGCCATCAGTGCCAACAGGAGCCCGAGAGCGGAGGCCGGAAGCCAGCGTCGCCGAGCGGCATGCATCAAGCGGACGTAGTCGACGCCAGCCGACACGAGATCGGCCCCACCCGACGGCAACGGCGGCAACGCGGGACCGGACGGCGCAGCCAGCACGCTGGGCTCGCGCAGGGCGATCGTGCCCCCCTGGGAAGCATTCGCCGCCGGGCCGGACGGGTTCACGACTGACGCCTCGTGTTCGCTCATCGAATCGCGCTCATCCTTCGATCCTGACCATCGACCATGTCCCGAACCTGCTACCTTCCCACCGTCGCCGCGGGCGTCCCCGAGTGTACCTTGCTCTTTTTCAGGCCTCTTTCGGCCTGCCGACCGGCGACACCACCCGGCCGGGAGCGTCCCGTCGCCGCGGAGGCCTGCGCACGGGCGCCCGCGCAGTGAGCATCGCGGGCAGCGACATCGTGGCCGGGGCCGGAGCGACCACCAAACGGGCAAACAGCCACTGCTCCAGGTACAAGAGGCCCAGCGCCAACGGCATCATGAAATAACCCGCCCAGTCGTGAAACAGCTTGTCGGCAAGGTCGGGACTGATCGTGTACATGACGCCGGTCAGCGTGATGCGAATCGCGTTCACGAGCAGTGCAATCGGCACGGAACTCGCCAGAATCACGCCGCTCTCCAGCCAATTCGTCTGGCTGAGCATGACGATGGCGGCTGAAAGTGCGATGAAAATCGTGAGCATCCGCAGGCCGCTGCAGGCGTCTACGACGCCGAGGTGCTTGTCGCCCACGATGATCTGGTTGCCCTCGCGATAGGCGTCGACGCCGAGGGTCTGGATGCCGTAGGTACTCACGGCCGTGGCCAACGTCTGCAGCGGACCGAGCAGGTACCTTGTCGCCTCGTCCGGCAGCGGATACATGAATATCAGAAAGCCTATGGGAAGGATGGCCCAGCGAATCAGGCTCCAGCCGCCCACCATCAAAGCGACTCCAGCCAGAGCCGGCACGAAGGTGTACATGTCCACCGTGATGATGCGGTAACGGGCCATGGCAAGCCGCAGCGCAACGCTCGCCACGAGCAGGCCGGCACCCGCGGCCCGGGCGGAGATACTCACCGCCTGGATCGGCTGCCGCCACCAAAAGAGCATCACGATCGAGAACAGCGGCACGAGCCAGCCGTGGGAATACTGGGGATTGCTCCACGCCGCCCTCGCGTTCAGCAGACCGGGCCAGTAGCTGAAAACGAGCAGAGCCGCGAAAAGGGCGAGCAGCAGGAGCGGCTCGCGCTGTTCCGGAATCCTGCAGTCTTCGCGCAGCGCGGCCAACCGCAGCCAAAACGACTCCCACAGCGACCCTTCATCCGCGAAGGCGCGGCCCTGGGGCACGGCTGCGGGCTGCGCCGCCACCCGCGTGGGTCGCGACGGGGGCCGCGGCTGGCGGAATCGGGCCGGCGTGAGCGGAACGGGTGCCTTCATACCTGGCAGTCAGCCATCTGGGGCAGGAGACGCGGAGGGCGGATCGGTGTCCTTCATCCTATCCCGGAGACACCCGCGTTTCACGCGAACGGCGGGGGGCCTTTCGCCGCGGAAAAACCGCTCTGCGAGGCCGATCACGGCCGTCTGGCGCAGTACTCGATGCTTCGAAGCAGCGCCAGCGTCCCCCCAGTCGCCACGGCAGGTTGCCAGCCGATGCCCGGCCAGACCAGCGGCGGAACGACCGTGCCGAGCAGCGTCAGCCATTGCCAGCGCCAGCCCGGCCGCTGCCCGTCCCACGCCAGCAGCACCCATGCCAGCAGTGTCATCGCGATCCAACAGTGATGTCCGCACACCAGCACCCTACCCCACGAGTCGCCGGCCAGCAGGGCGTCAATGCCGCTGCGGCCGCGCGGCGTCTGCGTCAGTAGTTCACTGGCAGCCACCGCCGTGACCAACACCCCGGCGATCGCCTCGACGACCGGGTAGCGAACCGCAATCGGTTCCGAGCAATCGCGGCACCTGCCTCGCAGCAGCACCCAGCCCAACACCGGCACATTGTCCCGAGAGCGGATCGCCGCCCCGCATCGCGGGCAGTGCGAGCCGCCGAATACCAGCGACTCCCCGCGTGGAGCGCGGTACACAACCACGTTCAGGAAACTGCCGATACCGGCACCGAAGGCGAAGCAAAACGCCAGCACCACGGCCTCGGCGACCGGCAGCGAAGCCAGCCCGTCGAGAAACGTCTCTTCCGCCATGCCCTTCGCACCCTCGCTGCCCGCCCGTCGGATTGCGGCCGCCGATCATGCGAAAGCCGCCCACGCCCCGGCATCCCGGCCTTCCCGGGGCGTCTTGGCCCGATTCCGTCGGCCGCCCGGTTGAACTATGCCGACGCCGCAACCAGCGTGTAGGGTACCAGCCGTCGGGGTCGCCTCACCATCGCCCCGCTCGCTCCTCCCCTCACGATCCCCATCCCGTTACGAATTCATGCCGGACTCCCAGGCCAACGCGGCCCCAGAACGCCCGCGAGGAAGACTGCCCGAATGGGCTTCGTTGCTGCTCCGTGTCGGGGTGACCGTGGCCTTGATGGTCCTGGTGCTTCGCGGCGTCGAGTGGCCCGCGTTGCTGGCCAAACTCGAGGGGTGCGACTGGCGATGGTGGTTCGTCGCGTTTGCCACCAGCCTGGCGACCCAGGTGATCGCCGGCATCCGCTGGGCGAGCCTCGCCCGTCCCATCGGCTTCGCATTTTCACTCGGCACATTCGTGTGGCGGTTCTTCGAAGGCCAGTTCTTCAGCCTGTGCCTGCCGTCGTCGATCGGAGGGGACGTGGTGAAGGCCTACCGGCTCGCGAACTCGACCCAGGGGCGTTTGCTGGCGGGGTGCACGGTGTTGGCCGACCGGCTCACCGGGCTCGCCGCCCTCGGCGTGCTGGCCGGCACGGCGTTGGCCGCGGATGAGTTCACCTTGGGAACGGGTGCCGCGCTCGCGTTGGGGGCGGCCCTCTTGGCGGTATGTTTGGGCTTCTTCTGGATGATCGTCGGGTCGCTCGACCGCGTGCTGTCACTCATCCCGGAGCAGCATGCCGCCCGGCAGTTCATCGCGCGGCTGCTGCCATATCAGCAGCGGCCGAGCCTCGTCACGTACGCCGTGATCTGGAGCCTCTTCGTGCAGATGGGCGGCGCCGCCACGGTGGCCTTCGTGGCCCGCGGCCTGGGAGTGGCGCTGCCGATGTCGCTGTGGTTCGCCGTGGTGCCGCTGATCGCCCTGGCCATGGTGCTGCCCATCAGCATCAATGGTGTCGGCGTTCGCGAGGGTGGACTTGCTTTCCTGCTGCGGCCCGCCGGAGTTCCCCAGGATACGGCCGTGGCCATCGGGCTTCTCTGGTTCCTCTGCACGATCCTCGCCGGGCTGATCGGAGGCCTCCTGTTCATGCTCGACCGCCAGCAGGATGCCTCCCGACTCGTCTCGATGTCACAACCGAACGCCGAGCACTGAAGCCCGGCGGCCTGCTACCGGCCGCACTTTCACGCGCGCCGCAGGGCATCGACGAGCAGCAGTCCGGCGATCGTCTTCGCGTCGTCGATCCGCCCATCGAGGCACATCGCCACGGCCTCCTCCCAGGCCACCACCCTCGTTTGGATCTGTTCGCCGGGCTCGAGCGCCTGCGGCCCGGGCGAGAGCCCCTCGGCCACGAAGAGGTGCATCCGCTCCCGGAGGATTCCCGGCGACATCCAAAACGCGCCGACCGGCTGCATGCTGCCGCCGTGGTATCCGGTCTCCTCGGCCAACTCCCGCCGCGCCGCTTCCTCCAAGGACTCAACCTTGTCCAGAGTGCCGGCGGGAAGTTCCAGGAGCGTCTTGCCCACGGCCACCCGGACGACCTCGATCAAACAGACCTGCTGCGGATGGATCAGTGGCACGATCACGACGCTGCCCGGATGCCGCACGACCTCGCGTTCCCGGCTGCCATCCGCGCCGGCCTGCGTCACACGCACTACCGAAAACCGCCTGGTCTCGAGGAGTAGCTCGCCTGTCTCGGATGGCGGATCATCCGCCGCCGTCACGGGCGTCGTCACGACGGCGGCGGGTCGTCTGAGCACCTCGAGCGCTCGCGCGGCGTCGAGTGCCTTCACGTGCACGAGTCCGATGCCGAGGCAGCGGCGCAGCGTCGGCGAAAAACAGGTCGATGTGA
>Ga0075471_10000997_pt1 | contig 18059 bp, 13 predicted proteins | sample DEB19_08_DNA_2_FD_74787 | JGI IMG/M metagenome (GOLD analysis project Ga0075471, IMG submission 74787) | Aqueous microbial communities from the Delaware River and Bay under freshwater to marine salinity gradient to study organic matter... | ecosystem: Environmental > Aquatic > Marine > Coastal ... | reverse complement strand
GATGGATTTACTAGCGTATTGGAACCTCCGCGAGCGGCCCTTTGAGCCGACGTGGGATACGCGCTTTTTCTTTCAAAGCCGGGATCATGATGAAGCTTTGAACCGCCTCACGTTCCTAGCGGGTGAGCGCACCATGTTGTTCGGGATGTTGACCGGAGAAATCGGCTGCGGCAAAACGCTGACGCGGGCGGTGTTTTCCGAACGTCTCGACCCTCGTCGATTTTGCGTCAGCACCCAGGAGAATTCAGCTTTCAGCTTCTCGGAATTACTCGGACTGGTGCTGGAAGATCTCGATGGCAACCCACCCGAGGCCGGCCAGACCAAGTTTGCCCGCGTAGAGCGCCTCAAAAAGGTCATTCAGCGCGTCCACATGGAAGGACGCCACCTAGTGTTGATCTTTGACGAAGCGCAGGACATGACGCCTTCCACGCTCAACGAGCTGAAGTTACTGACCAATTTGAACCGCGCCGGACAGAGCTACTTGACGATTGTGCTGGTCGGGCAACCAGAACTGAGGCCGCTGGTGGCCAGTTTGCCGCCAATTGACCAACGGGTTAGCCTGCGGTTCCATTTGAATTCATTGGATGCGGAGGACTCGCGCAATTACATCCGTCACCGACTGAAAGTCGCCGGGCACGTAACAGGCGAACTGTTTACCCCCGATGCGGTTGAACGCGCCCACCAAATGACGGTGGGTGTTCCTCGTGAATTGAACCGCGTGGCCAAGCTCGCGTTGGAATTTGCCTGGGTAAAGGAGTATCCGCAGGTGAACATCAAAGCGGTAGAAGCCGTGCTGCGCGACTTGCAACGACATCAGAACTTGCCCAAGGCATGAGCGAAGACGAAGAATTCAGCATCAGCGATCTGCGCCGGAAGCGCGACCAAGCCCTCCCCCCTGGAGGCGCCAAACACGGCCCTACTCCGCCTCCAAGTGGGGGAGACACCGAGCATGTCATTTACACCGCGCCAGTTCCGCGCCAGATCGGCCCACCGCCACCCGGCAACGGTCCGCGTCGTCCAGCGGCTGACGATGAGGAGGAAAGCCAGAGCGAATGGTCGGTAGATGTCTGGCGCGTATTGGCCGCCCTGAAGCGCCATTGGAAATGGCTGGCGATTGGTGCGGTCGCGTTGGGGTTGGTGGGAGGAATCGGCGGTTACCTTACCGGCAAATACTCCGCAAGCATTGATCTCGTGCAGATCAAAACGGCCGCCACACCTGCTTTTCAGCCGGAGGCATTCTCGCCCGCCACACTCGTCAAACTCATCCAATCGCCGGAATTGGTCCGTCGTGTAGCTGCCAAAGCGAAGCCGCCCGTGGATTACTCGGAGTTGGCGGACTCCATCCAAGTTGACCTGCCCGCCAACACGGAACTGACCACCCTTACGATTTACGGCCAGAATGCCGATACGCTGGCAGACTTGGTCAACTTGTATGCGCAAGAGACGGTGGATTACACTCGTGAGATGCAGCTCGCCGGCGCCGTCCGAAGCATTGATTTCTACAAGGAAAAGGTGAGTTGGTTTGATGAAGAGGTTGCGAGGAAAAACGCCGAGCTTGGCTCATTCCTGTCCACCAACAACATCATCGACCCCGAGGCACAAACGGAAGCCTACACCAAACAAGTGGCGGACCTGTTCACGCTGCAACTGAAAAAAGAGGGTGAAGAGCAGCTCGCCTCGCTGACGATTACATCCTTGGAAACACAGCTCCAACAGCTCAATCCGCTGGCCGAACAACTTGCCGCCGCCAACGCACGGCTGGTCGGGCTGCAAGCCCGCTACAAGGATGAACACCCTCTCGTGCAGGACGTGCTGGCCGAGATTGCCGCCATTCAAGCACGCATCAGACAAGGCGGCACCAACTCGTCGCTGAACACTCAGTTCGCCCCCGGCTCGCTTGCCAGCTCCATTCAGCGCCAAATCTTGGATCTAAGAATCCAGTCAGCGACCTTGGGCAAGGAGATTGAGCAGCTGCGAAAGCAGCAACTGGACATCAACAAAACTGTGTCGGGCATCTCGGGCATCGGACTCAAATACTCCGCCATGCGAGGCGAGTTGACCGCATTGACCGAAGGCCGACGCTCTTTCGCAGCCAGCCTCGGCGAGGCACAAATGCTAGAGCGCCGCGCCGAGGGGTTCTTCCGAATCAACACGCGCGTGACCCGCGATGATGTGAACACCAAGCCGCGGCTCAAGAGCGCCGTGACCACTGGCTTCAAAGGCTGTGTGGGCGGCCTTTTGATAGCGGCGGCACTGGTCTTCTTGGTCGAGATGAAGCACCGCACCATGAAAACGGTGGCTGAAGTGGAGCGCATCACCGGTTTGCGTGTGCTGGCCACCTTGGGTGACTTAAACAAGATGACCGAGGCCGAGCAAGACAAGTGGGCGTTCCGGACCTGGACGATCATCGCAGGCCAATTGAACATGTCCGCCAATCGCGGAATGGTTTGCGGGGTTATGTCATCTGAGCATGGCGAAGGCCGCTCCACGTGGATTCGATTGCTGGGCAATGCCGCATCGAGACGAGGTCTGCGCGTCTTGACCGTGGCCACCAAACCATCGGTGACGAAGCCTGAAGAGGAAAAGGCCGAAACAGCCGCCAATGAGCGTTCCTTTGCCGAGGCCATTGCGGAAGCCATGGCCGATTCTGCGGTTGAGCCCGCGCCCGAACCCTCCATTTCAGCCAGTCAGGCACTACGTCATCGCGAACCGGACTACATGGCCTTGGATGAGGAACCCCTGCGGGAACCGGAGACGCTGAGTCCCAGCGTGCTCGCATTCCCGGCGGAAGTAACTCAGAAATTCAACTCAGGCGGCCTGCCCGCCGCGCACATTCCCCTGCCCGGCTGGGTCTGGAGCCTCGAGCGCCGCCGCCAATGGCAAAACGCGCTGACGCACTGGCGTTCCGTGGACAATCTGGTCTTGCTGGTGGAACTGCCACCCGCCTCCGTTCCCGAATCGGTCTTGCTCGCGGAAAATCTCCCCCAGATTCTGTGGTTGGTGGACAGCGGCAAGCCCGACATCCGCGAGACCAAACTCCAGTTGGAGATGCTACATCACGCCCGCTGCCGCATTGTGGGCGCTGTCCTGAATCACGAACCTGACCCCATCATTAAGTTATGAGAACAAAAAAAATACTCATGCTCGTCTTGTGCGCGAGTTCGCTGCTCCTGACCGCCAGGGGCACTGCAGCGGACGCCACCGCACCCAACACAACTCAGCCATCTGAGACCGGCAAGCGCGCTCCATGGCAAGTGCGCTTCACGCTCGGCCCGGGCGACACGCTGAGCTTCTCACTGTTTGACACCAACGAATCCACCCGGGCGGAGTTGACCATTGGCCCAGACGGACGCGTCAGTTTCCTCGAAGCCGAGAACGTCGTGGCGACAGGTCTGACGATTGATGAGTTGCGGACCAAGTTCGATGCCGAACTGGGCAGGTTCTACAAGAACCCACACACGATCATCACGCCGGTTCAATACCGGAGTAAAAAATACGTGGTGATGGGTGCCGTGGCCAACGGAGGCGTGTATCCCATGGACCGCCCGCTGACGGTCATTGAAGCCGTGGCCCGCGCTGGCGGGCTTGAAGCAGGCGTTTACCAAGCTGGCTCTGTGGAACTGGCCGATTTGAGCCGCAGCTTTCTCTCGCGCCGAGGTGAAAAGGTTTCCGTGGATTTTGAACGACTCTTCCAACGTGGCGACATTTCGCAAAACATCCCGCTGGAACCGGGCGACTACCTCTACTTTGCATTGTCGAGCGCGAATGAGATTTATGTGCTGGGTGAAGTCGGTGCACCGGGGGTGCTTTCGTTTGCCTCCAAGCCTACGGTTATCAGTGCCGTCACCTCCCGTGGCGGCTTCTCACCCAAGGCCTTCAAATCCCGCGTGCTCGTGATTCGCGGGTCGCTGAACAATCCACAAACGTTCGTCGTGGACACCGCCGCCATTCTGGCCGGCAAGGCGCCCGACTTTAAGTTGCAGCAGAAGGACATCGTTTATGTCAGCGTCAATCCGTGGTTGAAAGCTGCGGAAGTATTGGATGTCGCCGGACAGGCGTTCCTGCGCGCGATGACCGTGCAGGTTGTCAGCGACAAGGTTGGCCCCATCATCACCGAACCCCTCATCAAATAACATGAAAACACTTCTTATCTACGGATTCATGGGGGCCATGGCCCTGACACTGGCCGGTTGCGCCAGCACAAAGGACGTTCCATTTAACGAAGCGCTGGCCCAACCAAAACCAGTTGTCGTCAAGAACGAGATTGATCCGCAGCTGCTTCAGCCAGACACCAGCTTGATGACCCTCGGCCCGGGCGATGTAATCGAGATTGAAATGCTGGGTGCGCCCGAAACACGCACGACTGCGCAAATTGGGCCCGACGGGAAAATCTATTTCTCGCTGCTGCCCGGATTGGACATCTGGGGCTTGACCCTGCCCGAAACCAAGGCCTACCTGGAAAAAGAGCTCTCCCGCTACCAAAATTCGCCACGCGTGGCTGTGACACTTCGTGCGGTCGGCAGCAAACAAGTCTGGCTGCTGGGACGCCTGAACAAACCCGGCGTGTATCCCATCATTGGGCCGACCTCTCTGTTGGAGGCCATCGCCGAGGCGGGTGGCACTTCTCGGGCCGAATCACAGATCACCTCGGCAGAGTTGTCCGATTTGCGCCACAGTTTCGTCGTGCGGAAAGGTGAATTCGTGCCAGTGAACTTCGACCGCTTGTTGCGTCATGGCGACATGTCTCAAAACATCTACCTGCAAGCTGGTGACTTCGTTTACGTGCCATTCAGTGGCTCACGTGAAGTTTACGTGCTGGGCGCGGTGAAGAATCCTCGCACCCTGCCTTATACAGACCAGATGAGCCTCGTCTCCGCCATCGCAGGCACGGCAGGCATGAGCACCTATGATATCCTTGACCGAAGCGATGCGGGTGTAACCACACAAAACGCGGATCTCTCACACGTGGCCATCGTGCGTGGCTCGCTGGCCGAGCCGGAAGTAATGGTGGTGAATTATCACGACATCATCAAAGGCAAAGCTCCCGATGTGATGCTCGAACCGGGTGACATCGTTCACGTGCCCAACTCGCCCTACACCACGCTCAAGCGTTACGTGAACCTGGTCGTGAACACCTTCTCCACCACCGTCGCCGCCAACGAGGGTGTGCGAGCAGGTGGTGGAGCAGTCAGCGTGGGCGTGTCGGTGCCTGTGGGTAAATAATTTTCTCTGCCAACCCCTGATGCCCGGAGGCACTTTGCCTCCGGGTAATTTTTGTTAAGCCATTGCCTTGTGCCTTCCGACTTCTCCGTAAAATTACTGGGACAAGCCGTTGAGAAACAGTTTGACCCGACAACCGATGTGCGCAATCTGGTTATAGCTTCAGAAAGAGAATTACCAAGGAACTGTATGATTAGACCTTCAGAGAAATCGCTGGGAATAGCCGAGGACTTGCTCGACTACGTTCATCCCGGCATGACCAGGGCAGCGGCCTTGCAAGAGGTGGCTCAAATGGTAGATGAGATGAATGGCGAACTCCTAGAGTCGGTTCAATCGCTGCTGGCCGAGCTGGAGCAATCCGACAAAGGTTCAAACGCCGTCTTGATCAACCACCTGCGCCACGTTCTAGTGGACTATACTCCATGGCACACGGACAATTCTGCCCAACACGAGTTGTTCACCTCGGTAACCGATTCTCGCAATTCCAGCCGCGCGGCCGCAGGAGAGATGCCTTGAGGCCGCCGACCTCAACGCACCGTAAAGAACCAGGTCCACACCTCCCGCCCTCCAAACAACCAAAGCAATGCCGCCAGCGCAATGTAAGGCCCATAGGGCAATCTTGATGACCACTGCTGACGGCCGATTGCGATGAGCAGAACTCCGACCGCCGCGCCAATCATGGAACTGACCATCAAGGAAAACATCGTCGCCTCCCATCCGAGAAACGCTCCGATGGCCGCCATGAATTTCACGTCTCCAAAACCCATCGCCTCACGCGGCAATGTGATCTCGGCGCTGACCGCCTCGAGATGCTTCACGGTCTCAGGATTGAAATCATCCTCACCAATTCGCAGCTGTTCCGGGCTTAATCGTATTTCCACGTTGAAGTAACCACGGTCCACCATTTCCACCGTCCGCGCCTTGATGATGATTGCATCGCTCTTGCGATAAAACAGCTCTTCGTAGGGAATCGCTTTATCCGGCAGAATCACCGCCGATTCGCCGAAGAGGATTTTCGTGTCCGCCGGCAGCGCCACCTTCTGGCGCCCAAACATCAGCTTTCCCGCCCGCAGAATGGCATACACCACCCCGCCGCCCACGCAGATCCCAATGACGCTGGACTTGATCGCCTCGGGCAACGTCGCCGCCCCATGCAAACTGGGCAGGCAAACCGACAGAATGAAGCCCCCCACCGTGCCGCCGATCGTGATCTCGTCGGGAATGATGAAATGCTCAAAGTCAATGAACGTTGCCGCAATCAATCCCGCCACAAAGAGGCAATACACCAACGCCACCCACGCGGAGACATGGCCATAGTTCAACCACACCGCGAGGAACATGAGACCCGTGAGCAGCTCCACGAGGAAGTAACGCACCGAGATTGGCGCATGACAATTCTTGCAACGCCCACGGAGCATCAGCCACGTCAGCAACGGCACGTTTAGATACCAAGGTATGGAATACTTGCAGTGAGGACAATGTGAAGGTGGACTTACCACACTCAGGCCCAGCGGCATCCGGTGGATGCAGACGTTGAGAAAACTTCCCACCATGCAACCGAACCAGAAAATCACCAACGACCAGAAGTGAAAAGGCACACGTGCCCAGTTGCTTCCGTCGAAAACGGCATCAAGACCCATAGATATTCGCCTCCAAAGCGTGACGCATGACATTCAGCGGAGCCTTATGCCCCGTCCACAGTTCGAACGCCGCCGCACCTTGGTACAGCAACATGCCCAAACCGTTCGCCACCTTGCAGCCACCGGACTTGGCCGTGGCCAAAAACACCGTTTCCGCCGGGCGATAAATCATGTCGTAAACGGAAATCGCCTGCCGCAGGGAAAACTGTTTTCCATCCCACGGCAAAGCGTCGTCCTCTGAAAGGCCGAGCGAGGTTGCGTTGATGGCGAGATCAATCTCCCCACGCGGGTAACCCAGCTGCACCTTCACGTTGAGATGACGACGGCGAATTTCCGCAGCCACAGACGCGGCCTTAGACTCGGTGCGATTCACTAAGAACAATTCGCCCACGTCCTCGGCCGCAATGCGCAACGCCGCCACCCTGCCTGCTCCACCTGCGCCCAAGATCAACACCCGCTTCCCGGCGAGGTCGATGCCCAGCGACTCCCGAATGGATCGTACCACCGCATCGGCATCGGTATTAAAACCGTTGGAGCGAATCTTCTCCGGCTGCGTATCCGCGAACAGATGCAACGGCAGCCATTTACCCGCCTTGTCACGGCCTTCGAAACGAATCGTGTTCACAGCCCCCCAGTTTTTGGCAGACTCATCGAGGGCATCCACAAAGTCGAGCGCGAGCAGCTTGTGCGGCACGGTGAGATTTAGCCCGACGAACTGCATCGTCTTGGCACCCTGAAGCGCCGTGCGCAATTCCTCGGGCCGGACGTCAAAAGCGAGATAACGCCAGTTCAACCCCAATTCCGCAAGGCCTGCATTCTGCATGGCCGGCGATGCTGAATGGCGGATGGGATGTCCCAGAACGGCGCAAAGCCGGGTGCTGGCGTTGATTTCGAGAACTTCGGACACGCGGTTTATATAGTCACCCTACTGGGTGGATTAAAGGCCAAACTCGTCCTACCAGTCCGTCTCGCGGTAGTCCTTCAGGAACTTACCCCAGATGTGCTGGCCAGTGTTGATGCCCTCGATGATCGGATCAACGATGCGCGCCGCGCCGTCCACAATGTCCAGTGGTGGATGGAAACGGTGCTCGGTCTGCTTGCGCGTCGCGATGTGATGCGGGTCTTCATCGGTCACCCAACCTGTGTCCACCGCGTTCATGTGGATGCCGTCCGCGTGATAATCCGCCGCCGACGTGCGCGTCATCATGTTCAGCGCCGCCTTAGCCATGTTCGTATGCGGATGACGAGTGGTTTTGAACTTCCGATAGAACTGTCCCTCCACCGCTGAGACGTTGACGATGTGCTTGTCCCGTTCCGGGGTGCGCAACATCAAGGGCTTGAGCCGCGCATTCAGAATGAACGGCGCGATGGCGTTCACGAGCTGCACTTCGAGCAGCTCCACCGACGGCACCTCGTGCATCAACAAGCGCCACGAATTGCGCTCGCGTAAATCCACCTGCTGCAAGTCCTGATCGAGCTGCCCCTGCGGAAATAATCCCTTTTGCGCCTCCAGTTCATCGGGCAGCAGGGGAATCTGCGACAACTCCGCCGCGTGGGTGATGCCCGCCACCTCGGACATGCGCTGCTGCGCCACTGCCGCATCTCCTTCCGGCAGCATGTGATAGCCGCGCAAGCCCTCGTAAGCGCCCAACAGTTTGCGGGCCTTCTCGGGCATCGCGTCCAGTGACGCCGTTTCCTCCTGCATCATGTGCTCGTAGAAATCCGGCGGACGCCGCACCGTCTGGCAAGCGTTGTTGATTATGAAATCCAGCCGCACATGGGTCGCCAAGAGATGACGGCAAAACGCCTCCACGCTCGGAGTATGCCGTAAATCGAGTCCGAAGATTTCGAGCCGATGCCCCCAGTCCTTGAAATCAGGTTCGGCCGCGTAGCGCTTGGCCGAGTCCCGCGGGAAACGCGTGCAAACGATGAGCTGTGCCCCGGCCCGCAGCAGCTTGATGCCCGCCTGGTAACCGATCTTCACGCGCCCGCCCGTAAGCAGCGCCACCCGCCCACGCAGGTCAGCCAGTTCGCTGCGCTTGCGCCAGTTCAATTCCGCGCAGGCGGGGCAAAGCTGGTCGTAGAAATGGTGGATGGTCGAGTAATCCTGTTTGCAGATGTAACAGTTCTGCGGCTCGATCACTTCGCGGAAGTCCGGATTGTCCGCGACTTCCTGCTGCTCGAATTTTGCCGGGGGGAAAACGTTGGGCGTGGTGAACACCTTTTCCCGTCGCAGTTTGCGTATGCCTGTTTCGTGCAACCGAGATTGGTCACGCTGCACCTTTTCCGCCTTGCGCTGCTTGATACGTGCCTTCACCAGCCGACGTCGCTCCTTCAAGTCGGGACAATAGATCTCCCCAGCCGCCGTCAGCAACCGCGTCCGCTCCTCCACCGAAAGCGACGCAAGTACCGCACGGTTCGCCGCCGCCGCTTCCAGCACTGCCGCCGCGGCTTTGAGTTGCTCCACCGTGGCACTGGGCTTCGCCTCGCCATTCACCGGCTTTGAATTATTGGGCTCAACGGACATCGTTCAAGGGCGCGGAAGCTAGCATGCCACCTCAAACCGGGCGACTGAATTCAATCTCAACCTTTACCTCCGCTCACTGCCCCGGCGACCAGTTATCATTCTCCAGCAGACGGATGCCAGGACGCTCAAAGCGAATTCGCCGTTGCTTGTAAAGTTTGCCGAGCGCCTGTTTGAACGCGCTCTTGCTCACGCCGAACGCCTCGCGAATCGCTATGGGCGAACTGTCGTCATCGAAATGCAATTCGCCGCCGTTCCGTTGCAACGCCTCCACAATCCGCCCCGCCAGTCCGGCCACGCGCTGGTAACCGGCGGCATCGAGGCTGAGGTCGATCTTGCCACCCGGACGTACCGTGCGGACAAATCCCTTCACCACCTGTCCCACTTCGAGTGAGGCCGCGAGGTTGTCGTGGTAAAGCAGACCGCGATGCGCATTCTGCACGATGGCCGAGTAACCCAACGGCGTCCGTCCGGTGATCAGAAAGGTGACCGGCGCGCCGTCCTGATACGCTGGCGTGTCCGCACTGAGATGCCGGTTCAGCCGTGCGCTCGCGATGATGCGATCCGTCTTGGCATCCAGACAGACACAAGCCACCACCCGCTGGCCCACGCGCACCGGACCGTTCTGTTCGCGGAACGGCAGCAGCAAATCCTTCGGTAATCCCCAGTCGAGAAACGCGCCGACTTTCTCATTCACGCTCACCACGCGCAGGCTCGCAAAATCGCCCACCATGGCAAACGGCTTTTCCGTCGTGGCGACCAAACGATCCTCGGAATCACGATAGATGAATACGTCCAACTTCTCTGACGGATTCCAGTCTCGGGGAATGTAGCGTCCCGGCAGCAGAATCTCCCCGAGTTTGCCGCCGTCCAAGTGCAGACCGGAAGCAGACTCGCGGATCGCGGAGAGCAAGTTGCGTTGTCCTATGAAAGCCATTTCGGCGCAGGATAAACTCCCTTCACGAGAGCTAGGAGCAAAATCACGCCGCCGTGAGCGCGGCGCGTTCATTGTCCACCGCCCCGGTCTTCTCCAAGAAATAATCGTAGCCACCGACATACGAAGACACCTGCCCGGCGTTGATGTGCAACACCTTCTTGGCGAGTTGCCGGATGAAGTGAACATCGTGGGAGATGAAAACCAGTGTGCCCTCGTATCGCTCCAACGCCAGCGTCAGGGATTCGACGGTGAGAATGTCCAGATGCGTCGTGGGCTCGTCCATCAGCAGCAGGTTCGGCGGGTCCACCAGGAACTTGATCAGATTGAGCCGGGTCTTTTCGCCACCGCTTAGCACCTCCGTTTTCTTGAGGATGTCGTCCTTTCGGAACATGAAGGATCCCAGCACCCCACGAATCTCGTCTTCGCGCATGAGCGGCGCACAGGCAATGACCTCGTCGAGCACCGTGCGGTCAGGATTGAGCGTTGCGGCGCGATGCTGGCTGAAGTAACCGATCTTCGCGTTGTGCCCGAGATCGCGTTCGCCTTGTTGAAACTCGACCACGCCCGCCAGAATTTTCAGCAGCGTGGATTTGCCCGCCCCGTTTGGTCCGACCAATACCGTCTGCTCGCCACGCTCGATGGTGAGGTCCAGCCCTTGGTAAACCTTGTTCGCCCCGTAGGCCATGTGGATGCCCTTCAAGCTGATGGCCCGCTGGCCGCCGCGTGGCGGTTGGGGAATCTGAAATCGGAACGGCTTGCGCGGCGCCATTGGCTTCTCGATCAGTTCCATGCGCTCGATCTGCTTGAGCTTGCTCATGGCCTGCGAAGCCTTGGAGGCTACGGAACGAAAACGATCGGCGAATTCCTTGAGCGCGGTGATTTCCTTCTGCTGATTCTTGTAGGCCGCCAGTTGCTGCTCGTAACGCTCTTCGCGCTGGCGGAGGTAGTCGGTATAATTGCCCGTGTAGGCAATCAACTTGCGCTCCGAGATTTCGTGAACCTGAGTCACCACCTCGTCCATGAACTCGCGATCGTGGGAGATCAGCAGCAGCGCACCGGAATAGGTCTTCAAGTAATTCTGCAACCAAAGCAGCGACATCAGGTCAAGATGGTTCGTCGGCTCGTCGAGCAGGAGCAGGTCCGGCTCCATCACGAGCAGGCGGGCCAGACGCGCACGCATGATCCAACCACCGCTCATCTCCTTGGCTGGACGATGGAAATCCGTGTCGCGATATCCGAGACCGCGCAACATCTTCTTCGCCTTCGTCTCCACTTCGGGATCGCTCAGCTTGTCGTGCTTCGCGTGGACCTCCATGTATTCGGGGGTATGCACCGCACCGCTGGCTTCGAGTTCATGCAACCGCCTTTCCAGCTGCGGCAATTCATCCACCCGACCGGTGGCCACATCGAGCACGGTTTCGTTGCCCAGCGCTTCGCCTTCCTGAGGCAAATGGCCGACCATGGTCCATTCATCGCGTTCCACGGTGCCTTCGTCCGGCTCGCGCTGCCCGAGGATGACGGAGAACAAGGTGGTCTTGCCGGAACCGTTCGGCCCAACAAGCGCCACGCGCTCGCCGTAGTTCACCGAAAAGGAAGCCTCCTGGAAGAGCACACGCCCGCCCAGGGTCATCTTGAGATTACGAATTGTCAGCATGGATAAATAAGTCTTCGCCGACGGGTTACGTCACTACCGGGAGCACAGTCCAAGGGAACTCCGCAGAGGCCGAAGCATTGGATTGTCTGCGGCAACGAGGGGGAGACCTTAACAACCCCCGCCCCCGCGTCAATGGACCATTTTTCCTGGGATCTGCTGACATCCTGACTCTCTGACCTAAATGGGTTACTCAAATCATCCTCGTGCTCCAGCTCGTCCTCCTCCTGCCCCCCTCCGAAACGCGGACGAGGAGGATATTGAGTCGCGCTGCGTTCTTGAGCACCCACCATCGGCAACGGCATAGTGAGCAGAATGTCGGTTGAACTCACAGAGGCGCTGCTCAAAGACGCCGCCGGGTGGGAGGCGATGAAAATGGCCCGCGCCTACCTCGCGCAGGGTCAGGTGCTGAGTTCATTCTGGGAGCCGCCGCTGCTGCGCGGCGTGGTGCAGGCCGGCGAACTTTCCATCCGCGCTTCATTGGTGATCAAGGGTCCGATTGACATCGAGAATCTCTGCACCTGCCGCGACTCGCGTCAGCGTGGCATCATCTGCGCGCACAGCGTGGCCGTCGGGTTGCACTGGCTCAGAGCCCGACATCCCGACGCCGCGCCCGCACCCAAGCGCTCCATCACCAACGTGCCGCCATCCCCTGCTCCAGCGAGCAAACAGTCCGGACTGCAACGTGGCCCGGACGGCGAGCCCGCCGAGCTATTCATCATTCTGCCACCCAACTTTGACCAAGCCATCGCCCGCGGACGCGCGATGCTGGTGTTTGAAGCCAAGTGGGGCGGCGGACGGTGTCCGTTAAACGCTTTGCCGAAGGGGCACACCTTTGCCTTCTCCGCCCAGGACAACGCAATCATCGAACAAGTTGAGGCGCTGTCCAACGGCGAAACACCCGCCGTGCTGCAACTGGAGTTGAAAGACTTGGCGCCCTTGCTGCCCACGCTGGTCGGGCACGAACGCATCACCTTGGGCAAGAGCAGCGAGGTCGCCATCACCCGCACACCCCTGGCGTTGCCCTTGCGCGCCACGCTGGAGCCGAACGGTGAGATTGTTCTCGCCCTGAAAAGCAAGGCAGCTCCGTTGGTGCAGATCGGCGACTGGATCTGGCAGAACGGGACATTGCAACCGCTGGGTTTGCCTGCCGCAGCCAAGGAGGTTTTCACGGGGCCGGTGCGCGTGCCGCGTTCGCAGGTGCCGCTGTTCCTGAGCCAGCATTGGCCACAGTTGCAATCGGCAGGCAGCATAGATGCGAATTTCAAACTAGAAGATTTCACGCTCGAACCGCAGCCCCCCCGCTTCATCCTCGAACTCAAAGGCGGCCTTTCTCAACTGACTGCCGTGCTACAATGTGCTTACGGTTCGCGCATCATGACCGTCGGCGTCACCGCTTCGGACGAAGGCGTCTGGCTGCCCGATCCGGAAGTGACCACGCGCTATTCCACGGGCGATAGCTCCGGCGAACGCGCCGCATTGGAGCGACTTTTGCGCAACGGCTTCACGCGACCCGACGCCCAAGGTCGGATGCAACTCGTCGGACAAAACAGTGTGCTGAACTTTTTTGCGCGTGAGTTCACCCGACTGCAGCGCGAGTGGACCGTGACGCTGGATGAGCATCTGGAGAACCGCACATTGAAGAACATCGAGCGGGTGGAACCGCAGTTTCAAATCACGTCGTCGGGCGTGCAATGGTTCGACCTCGGCGTGGTGTTTGCCGCCAGCGGCGGGGAGACGTTCAATCAGGCGGACATTCAACGCCTGCTGCTCTCCGGGCAAAGCCATACGCGCTTGAAAAACGGCAAGATGGCGGTGATCGACACCGGAGCCGTTGAGGAATTGCAGGAGGTGCTACTCGATTGCGCGCCGCAACAGCACGCCACGGGCTACCGCATCAACAGCGCCCAGGCGGGGTTTCTGGAATCCACCCTGCGCGAACACAGTGACTGGAAGGTGCAAGCGCCGTCCGCCTGGCGCGACCGTGCTGCCAGGCAAAGCGGCGAGGCAAAACTGGAATGCCCGCCGCTGGGTGAATTGGAGAGCGTGCTGCGTCCCTACCAGAAACACGGCGTGGCATGGCTCCAGTTTCTTCGGGCACACGGGTTCGGCGGCATCCTCGCGGATGAAATGGGCCTCGGCAAAACGCTGCAGACGCTGGCCCACCTCCGGCAAACACGGAATGCGGAACGCGGAGCGCGGGGTGAAACACGACTGGAAGCCTCGGTTCCGCGTTCCGCGTTCCGCATGCCCCACTTGATCGTCTGCCCCACGAGCCTCGTGTACAACTGGGTGGCCGAGGCGCAGAAGTTCACCCCGGAGTTGGAAACGCTCGCACTGCACGGACCCGAGCGCCATGCAGCGTTTGAACAAATCGCTGAGTACGATCTGGTAGTGACCAGCTACGCGCTCATCCGTCGTGACGCCGACCGTTATCGCGAACTGGAATTCGATACCGTCGTGCTGGACGAGGCGCAGCACATCAAGAATCGCCAGACGCAAAACGCCCAGGCGGTCAAGGCGGTGCGCTCGCAGCATCGTTTGGTGCTCACCGGTACGCCGCTGGAGAACTCCGTGCTCGATCTCTGGTCCATCTTCGACTTTCTGATGCCGGGCTATCTCGGCACGGCCAAAGATTTTCGCGAGCGCTATGAATTGCCCATCACCAAGGAGCGCAAGGCGGAAGCCCAGTCCAGGCTGGCGCGGCGTCTGCGACCGTTCATGTTGCGCCGCCTGAAGAGAGAGGTGGCCACTGACCTGCCGGAGAAGATCGAGCAAGTCTCCTTCTGCGACTTGACGTCCGAGCAACGGCAGGTTTACCAACAAGTCATGGAAGCCACGCGGAAGGAAGTTTTGGAAGCGGTGGGCGAACAAGGCCAGGCCCGCAGCCGCATGGTGGCGCTGAATGCGTTGCTCCGACTGCGCCAAGTGTGCTGTGACCTCAGGTTGCTGAAGCTGCCGGAACGGAGTGGTGGAGCGATGGTAAACGGAAGTGATGCGGCCGAGAATCCAGCACTCCAAAACTCCGCCCCCCCATTACTCCACCCCCCACCGTCCGGCAAACTCGACCTGTTCGGCGAACTGCTGGAAGAGGCCATCGACGGTGGACACCGCGTGCTCGTATTCAGCCAGTTCGTGAGCATGCTGACGTTGTTGAAGGAGCGGCTGACGGCGGAGGAGATTGAATTCTGCTATCTCGACGGCTCCACGAACGATCGTGCCGCAGTGGTAGACCGGTTTCAACGCAACAGCAACATTCCTGTGTTTCTGATCAGCCTAAAGGCCGGTGGCGTGGGCCTGAACCTAACAGGCGCAGATACGGTGATTCATTTCGACCCGTGGTGGAATCCCGCCGTGGAAGATCAAGCCACGGACCGCGCGCACCGCATCGGCCAATCCCGTGTTGTCACCAGTTACAAGTTGATCGCCCGCGACACGGTGGAGGAGAAAATCCTGACGCTGCAAAATCGCAAACGGGAAATCATACAGGCCACCCTGGGCGGGGAGGAGGAATTTACCGCCGCCTTGAGCTGGGATGAGATTCAGGAGCTGCTTCGCTGAAATCAATTCGCGGTCAGCGCCACGAAGTTGCGCAACAGCTGCAACCCGACCTTCTGACTCTTCTCTGGATGGAATTGCGTGGCGAACACGTTGTCTTTCCAAATGGACGAGGCGAACACTTCACCATATTCAGTCCGCGTGGCCACGATGCGGTCGTCGGCTGGCTTGGGAAAAAAGCTATGCACGAAGTAGAAGTGACTGCCATCGGGGATGTCCCGGTAGAGCGGGCAATCCGGCCTCGTGAGTTTCACCTGATTCCAACCGATCTCGGGGATCTTGAGTCCGCGGCCCTCGGGGAAGCGCACCACACTGCCCTTGAACACGCCCATTCCAGCAGCGCAACTGTTGAATTCTTCACTGCGCTCGAACAATGCCTGATAGCCCACACATATCCCGAGGAATGGACGACCGGCTTGGATGAAACTACGGCTCGCCTCCAACAACTCCTGCCGCTGCATGGCGTTGATGCAATCGTCGAATGCGCCGACCCCGGGCAACACCAGTCCCCGCGCATCGCCGATTTCTGCGGGGCTTTTCGCCAGACGCACCTGCGCTCCCGCCGCCATGAGCGCCTTGTGGACGCTGCGCAGGTTGCCGGAGCCATAATCGAGCAAAGCAATCACCCGCGCAGATTAAGGGCGAGTTCCAAATGGCGCAATCCGTCAACTCGACAAACCTGCCCTGCCCTGCCTAGATTCGTTTGATGTCTTTAGGCAACCAACCACTTGTCATTGCCGGTCGCACGTTTCAATCCCGCCTGCTCGTTGGCACGGGGAAATTCTCCGCGCCGGAAGCCATGCGCGATGCGCTGGCCGCCAGCGGCTCGGAAATTGTCACGGTGGCCCTGCGCCGCGCGGACCTTTCCGGCCAGCGCGATCCCTTCGCCAACATTTTGGAGTTCATCGACCCGAAGAAGTATTTGCTCCTGCCCAACACCAGCGGCGCGATGAACGCGGAAGAGGCTGTTCGACTGGCACGATTGGCTGTGGCTGCCGGGTTACCCAAATGGGTGAAGCTCGAAATCCATCCCGACCCGCGCTACCTGCTGCCGGACCCGATTGAAACGCTGAAAGCCGCGGAGCAACTCGTGAAAGAAGGCTTCACGGTATTGCCCTACATCAACGCCGATCCCGTGCTGGCGAAACGGTTGCAAGAAGTCGGCACCGCCACGGTCATGCCGCTGGGTTCGCCGATCGGTTCGAACCGCGGCATCCAGACGCGCGACCAGATTCGCATCATCATTGAACAGGCCACGGTGCCCGTGCTCGTAGATGCAGGCATTGGCGCTCCCAGCCACGCCGCTGAGGCGATGGAACTAGGGGCCGATGCCGTGCTGGTGAACACCGCCATGGCCATCGCGACCTATCCCAGTCGAATGGCGCTTGCGTTCAAGCTCGCCGTCGAAGCCGGACGCGCCGCGTTTGAAATCGGCCTCGCCGCCCAGCATTCTGAAGCGAACGCCACTAGCCCGTTGACCGGTTTTTTGAACTGACATGAAATCTTCCGTTGCCCTGAAGCCTGCACGCGCCAAGCAACTCCTCGCGGCTGCCGAGCGCAGCCGCATACTCGTCGTGGGGGACGTGATGCTCGACCAGTTCATTTGGGGCGGCGTGTCCCGCATCTCACCGGAAGCCCCCGTGCCGGTGGTGGAGTTCGCCCGCGAGAGTTACATGCCCGGCGGCGCAGCCAACGTGGCGCGCAATCTGTCCGCCCTGGGCGTTAAACCACAACTCTTCGGTGCCGTGGGCCGCGATGCCGCCGCCACACAATTGCGAAAACTCCTTGGACAGCAGAGCGTGGGCTGCGCTGGCTTGGTGGTCAGCCCCTCGCGCCACACCACCATCAAGACGCGCATCGTCGCCCAACAACAGCAGGTGGTTCGTGTGGACCGTGAATCGCGAGGCGACCTGAATGGCGTGTTGATGCAAAAGTTACTGGCGGCCATCCGCGCTGAACTGCCTCGTGTAGATGCCATCATCGTCGGTGACTACGGTAAGGGCGTGGTGACCCAGCCGCTGGCGGACGAACTCCGCAATCTGTGCCGCGAACGAGGCATCTGGCTGAGTTTCGACCCAAAGCCCGTTCACAAACTAAACTTGGCAGAGTTGTCACTGATAACCCCCAACCGCAAAGAGACCTTCGAACTCTCCGGTCTCACGGACGATACAAAGAACAGCAATCCACTCGCCGATCGTCAATTGATGCGCGCGACGGAAAAGTTGCTGGCCGAACTGCGCCCCGCAGTGCTGCTGATCACCCTGGGCGAACTGGGCATGCTGGTCTGCCAACGTGGCGAGAAGACATTGCACATTCCCACGGTGGCACGGGAAGTCTTCGACGTGTCTGGAGCAGGCGATACCGTGATTGCCACGTTCACACTGGCGATTACCGCCGGGGCTTCACCGCTCGAAGCGGCGCTGCTGGCCAACCACGCCGCAAGCATTGTCGTGGGCAAGGTGGGCACCGCAACAGCCTCCGCCGAGGAGTTGGTAGCAAGTTTCAAAAGATAGCGCGGCTCACCCCCCC
>Ga0075471_10000995_pt1 | contig 18070 bp, 13 predicted proteins | sample DEB19_08_DNA_2_FD_74787 | JGI IMG/M metagenome (GOLD analysis project Ga0075471, IMG submission 74787) | Aqueous microbial communities from the Delaware River and Bay under freshwater to marine salinity gradient to study organic matter... | ecosystem: Environmental > Aquatic > Marine > Coastal ... | reverse complement strand
GACTACGACATCGATCCCGCGCGGGCCTATGGCTCCTATCGTGAGATGCTCGACCGGGAGCGGGCGCTGCCGGCCGATCGCCGCATCGATTTCGTGACCGTGGCCACGCCCAACCACATGCACTTTCCGGTCGCCAAGGCGGCGGTCGAGGCGGGATTTCACGTCGTCTGTGACAAGCCGCTGACGCTCACGCTCGGGGAGGCCGAGGAACTCGCCGCGGTCGTGGCCGCCTCCAACGTGGTGTTCGTCGTCACGCACAACTACACCGGCTATCCGCTGGTGCGTCAGGCGCGGGAGATGATCCAGGCGGGCGAACTCGGCGAGATCCAGGCGATCCGGGCGGAATACATCCAGGGCTGGCTGCGGACCCGGCTCGAGAGCGAGGGGCAGAAGCAGGCCGCCTGGCGGACCGATCCCACGAAGAGCGGCGCGGCCGGCTGCTTCGGCGACATCGGCACCCATGCCTACAACCTCGGCCGGTGCATGACCGGCCTGCTGCCCGACTCGATCAGCGCCCAACTCAAGGTCTTCGAGCCGGGTCGGGCTCTCGACGACTACGGCCACGCCGTGATCCGCTACGAGAACGGCGCCCTCGGCACCGTGACGGCGTCGCAGATCAGCCACGGCCGCGAGAACGACCTCCGCATCCAGATTGACGGCACCCTGGGCAGCCTCGAGTGGCACCAGGAGGAGCCCAACAAGATGATCGTCCGCCATAACGGCAAGCCCCACGCCATCTACACGCGGGACCCGAACGCGCCGTTCACCAACGCCGCCGGCAAGGCGGCCTGCCGCCTCCCGTCGGGGCACCCCGAGGCATTTTTCGAAGCCTTCGCCAACGTCTACCGGGCCGGCTTCGACGCGATGGCCGCCGCGGCCACGGGCGGCGGCTTCGAGAAGACGAACACCATCTACCCGAACATTCACGACGGCGTGGAGGGGATGTATTTCATCGAGCAGTCGGTGGCCTCGAGCCGGGCCGGCGGGGCATGGCTGCCCCTGAAGCATCCGCTGGCACGACGGTAGGAGCACGGCCGTGGCATCGAGCGACACGAAGTATTTCGTCTTCGACATCGAGAGCGTAGCCGACGGGCCGCTCGTGTCGCGGCTCCGCTATCCTGGCGAGGGCCTCGAGCCCGCCGCGGCGATCGCGAAATACCGGGCCGCCCTCATGGAGGAGAACGGCAAGGACTTCATTCCCTACACGTACCAGGTGCCGATCTCGCTGGTGATCGCGAAGATCGCCAAGGACCTGTCGCTCCAGGATCTCGTGGCGCTCGACGAGAAGCATTCCCGGCCGCACGAGATCGCCCGCACGTTCTGGGAAGGCTGGCGGAAATACAACCGCCCCCGGCTCGTCTCCTTCAACGGCCGCGGCTTCGACATGCCGCTCCTCGAACTCTGCGCGTTCCGCTTCGGAATCCCGATCCCCGACTGGTTCGCCGAGGATGCCCGCAACTTCGACCAGCCGCGGTATCGCTACAACACCGCCGCCCACTTCGACCTTCACGAGTGGCTCACCAACAGCGGTGCCTCTCGGTTCGTCGGCGGGCTGTCGCTGGCCGCGAATCTGATCGGCAAGCCGGGCAAGACCGAGGTGGCCGGACACATGGTGCAGGACCTCTGGGATGCGGGCCGCGCGGCCGAGATTCACGACTACTGCCGCGGCGACGTGCTCGATACCTACTTCGTGTTTCTCCGATCGCGAGTGGTCGCCGGCGACATCGACCTGAAGCGGGAGCATGCCCTCATCGAGCATGCCCGGGCCTGGATCGAGGCGAAGGCCGCCGACAATCCCGGCCTAGCCCGCTACCTCGCCGCCTGGGGCGACTGGAAGAGTCCCTTCTGATCCGGCCCGGTGCCCGTGGTGGCTACTCGCTGATCGCTTCCTTGATCAGTTGCACGAAGTGGTGCACCCGCGACGATCCGATCAGCTCGGCGACTTTCTTCTCGGCGGCCTTCTTGTCGGCATACTCGAAGAGCGCGAGACGCTTCATGCCCTGGTTGAAGACGCCCCAGTAGGCCTTCATTCGGACCTCCTTGGCGACCTTCTTCCGCGCGGGCTTCTTCTCGCCCGGCTTCTTCGGCTCCTTGACCTTCTTCTCCTTGACGGCCTTCTCCTTCGGGGCCTTGGCCTTGGTGGCCTTCGCCTTGCCGCGGGCCTCGGCCGCATCCGCCTGGGCACGCAACTCCTTGCGATTCACGATTTTCCGCGCCATGTCGCCGTCGCCATCCTTCCGTCAGAGGGTGAATCAGGAACGAGAGGACCGGAGTATAGCGTCTGGATAGGCCGCCGCATCGTGGGCCACGCATCGTGGGCCTATACTGCAGCATCATGACCGCCACCGCCCCCGCCGTGCCCCTCGCCGCGCCGTTTGCCGCCTATCGCGGCCTCGAGGATTCCCTGCTCGAGGAGCGGATCGAGGCGGTCCGGCGGCGGATGGGCTCACGACTCGTGATCCTCGGCCACCATTACCAGCAGGACGGCGTGATCGCCCACGCCGACATCCAGGGGGACAGCTATCAGCTCTCCCGGTCGGCCGCCGAGCGGGCCGAGTGCGAGGCGATCGCCTTCTGCGGCGTACACTTCATGGCCGAGACGGCCGACATCCTCGTCAACACGCCGGCCAAGGTGGCGGCCCGCGGCGGCCGCCGGGTGACGGTCGTCCTGCCCGACATGGCGGCGGGCTGCTCGATGGCCGACATGGCCGCGATCGAGCAGGTGGAAGATGCCTGGGCCGACCTCGGCACCGTCATCGACACCTCCGACATCACCCCTGTCACCTACATCAATTCGGCGGCGAGCCTCAAGGCCTTCTGCGGTCGCCACGGCGGCATCGTCTGCACGTCCAGCAACGCCCGCGCCGTGCTCGACTGGGCCTTCGCCCGGACCAAGCGGGTGTTGTTCTTTCCGGACCAGCACCTCGGCCGCAACACCGCCCGCGCCATGGGCATCCCGCTCGACCAGATGCCCGTTTGGAATCCCCACGATCCGGCGCTCGGGGGCAACACCCGCGAGCGGCTGGAGCAGAGCCGCGTGATCCTCTGGCAGGGGCATTGCAGCGTGCATGCGATGTTCAGGCCCGAGCACGTCGACGCGATGCGGGCAAGCGTGCCGGGCGTGAAGGTGCTCGTGCACCCGGAGTGCTCCATGGAGGTGGTCGACAAGGCCGACCTTAGCGGCTCGACGAGCTTCATCCTCAAGCAGGTCGCCGAGGCCCCGTCGGGCACGGCCTGGGCGATCGGCACGGAACTGCACCTCGTCAAGCGGCTCGAGCAGAATCACCCGGAGCAGACGATCCGATTTTTGTCGCCGGTGGTGTGCATGTGCGCCACGATGTATCGCATCGACCTGGCCCACCTCTGCTGGAGCCTCGAGCACCTGGAGAAGGGCCGGCCCGTCAACGTGATCCGCGTCGACGACGAGACGGCGAAGTGGGCGGTGACCGCGCTCGAGCGGATGCTCGCGGTGAAGTGAGCGGCCCGGCCCCGGAGGGTGACTCCGGAACCGGTCGCAGCGTGCCCGCGGCCTCACGGCCGGTCGGCTTTCACGTCGGTACAAGCCCAACGCCGTGAGGCGTGGGGCCGCGTCGCCGAAACGCTCGGTATCAGCCTTCGGCGGCGTATTCGTCGAGGAGGCTTTCGATCCGGGCGAAGACGTCGGCCATCTGGTCGGCATCGGGCAGGAGCGTGACCCGGAAGTGGTCGCGGTAGGGCACGTTGAAGCTCGAGCCCGGGGCGACGAGCACGTGCTTGCGCTCGAGGAGGTCGAGAGCGAACGTCTGGTCGTCGAAGGCCGCGAGGCCGCCCGGCAGACGGTCGGCGTGAACGCGGACGAAGGCATACATCGCCCCCTGCGGCGGCACGACCGAGAGCCAGCGGCTGCCGGCGACGGCACCGAGCATCGCGGCCCGGGTGGCATGCAGCCGCCCGCCGGGGCGTGTCAGGTCGAAGATCGACTGGTGGCCGCCGAGCGCCGTCTGCACGGCGAACTGCCCGGGCACGTTGGAGCAGAGGCGGAGCGAGGCGAGCAGTTCGACGGCCTGGATGTAATCGCGGGCATGCTCCCGTTCGCCGGAGAAGACGAGCCAGCCGACCCGCAGGCCGCAGGCCCGGTAGACCTTGCTGAGGCCGGCAAAGGTCAGGCACAGCGTCCGCTTCACGAGCGTGGCCAGGGGCACGAACTCCGCGCCGTCGTAGAGCATCTCGTCGTAGATCTCGTCGCCGCAGAGCACGAGGTGGTGCCGCTCGGCGATGTCGGCCAGCGCGGCGAGCACCTCCCGCGGATAGACGGCGCCCGTCGGATTGTTCGGGTTGATCAGCACCAGCGCCCGGGTTCTTTGCGTGACGAGCGCCTCGACCTCGGCCGGATCGGGTACGAAGCCCCGCTCGGGCCGGCAGGGGTAGTGCACCGCCTTGGCCCCGTGGATCACCACCGACGCGGTCCAGAGCGGATAGTCGGGGCTTGGCACGAGCACCTCGTCCCCGGGATTCAGGAGCGCCCGCATCGCGAGCATGATCATCTCCGAGACCCCGTTGCCGATGAACACGTCGTCGGCCGTGACGTCCATCACGCCGCGGTTCTGCTGCTGCATCACCACGGCTTCGCGGGCCGGAAAGATCCCCTTCTGGTGCGAGTAGGGATCCGCCTGGTGGAGGTTCTCGACGACCGCCACCCGCATCGACCCCGGCATCCGGAAGCCGAAGGCGCCCGGATTGCCGATGTTGAGCTTCACGATCTCGTGGCCCTCGCGCTCGAGCTGCTCGGCGCGGCGGGCCAGGGCCCCACGGATCTCGTACTTGACGTCGTGGAGGTGTTCGGATGCGCGGAGGGGTCGGATGGTCATGCGGAGAAGTCCCTGCGGGAAGCCGCCAATCCTACACCGGCTCCGGCCGATCGCGCGGGGCTCATTGGGCCAGTGCCGCATGGAGCGCCGACCAGGGCAGCGGCAGCCAGCGGATGCAGTCGGGCATGGCGGTGGCGACGCGGCCCGCGAGGCCGTCGCGACGGGCCGCCGCATCGGCCCGTTCGATGGCGCGGTCGACGGTCGTGCCCAGCCGCTCGAGCCATTCCGGAATCTCCACGCCCGATCCGCTGGCGAGGCCGAGAAACGTGAGGGCCTTCGCCTCCAGGGCGGCGCCGGCGCCCGCCGGCTCTCCGGCGATGAGCTCGGCGACCGCCGGCGGCACCAGGGCCTCGAGCTCGTCCTGCTCGAGCATGGCGGTGAACGGCCGACGGACGCGGTCGGAGATGCTCGCGAGCCTCACGCTCCAGTGCCCCTCCAGGGTGTCGAGTTTCTGCACGAGCCCGGCGGCCGTGTCGCGGGTCTCGTCGCGAAGCCGCTCCCGCCAGGCCTCCGCCGCCGCCGTCGCGGTCCGGCGGGCGAGCACGCGGTGGGCCATGTTCACCGGCCGGAGGGTCCAGGCGATCCGGTCATGCTCGGCCTTGACGCGGAGATAGTCCAGAAAGATGTGGAGCGATTCGCCACGGTCCGACTGCGTGGTGGTCGAGTTCCAGTCGCGGTATTCGGCGTGATTCTCGGCCACGCTCTCGAGCACCAGCCTGAGCCGCGCGGCGGCCTGCTTCATGGGCAGCACGCCCGAGACCAGATCCTCGACGAGCCGCGCCGGATAACGGCCGACCGGAGCCGCCGGATCGTCCGGCTCGACCGCCCGGTCGACGAGCTGCTCGAGCCAGTGCCGCACGCCGCCGCGGAGGATGCCCCGCAGGGACGAGGGGGAGAGCATGTGCTGCGTGAACAATCCCGAGCCGTACCGCTCCACGAACTCGCGGACGGCCGCAAACGCCTTGTCGTCTCGGACCCGCTCGAGCACCGAGAGCCGCAGCTGCCGGGCGTGCATCATCCAGGTCTCGAGCAGTTTCGGAACGAGCAACGCGAGGCCGTCGAGGATGCGGGCCAGCTGCGTGGCCGCATCGGCGTCGCCCTCGCCGCTGCTCTCGACGATCCGCTCCACGAGCGCCGTCGTGCCTGCCTCGAAGACGCGATCGAACTCGCTCACGCTGGCCGCCCCGGGGGGCCGCCGGCTCTCGAGCGCCTTGGCCAGTTGCACCACCGCGATGGCCTCCCCCACGAGCCCGAGCCGGGGCAGGGAGGCGGCCAAGCGCTCCAGGAGCCGTTCGCGGGTGCGGGCCCGCACGATCCGGTCGGGCCTCCCGCCGCGGGAGAGCGGCACGTAGAGAACGGGCTTGCCGACCAGGCGTTCGCATGCGGCTTGAAAGCGGGTGGCCGCGTCGGAGGCGTCGGCCCGGAGGAGGGCGGCCACCAGACCCCCGATCGAATCCGCCGCGGCCGGCGTCGTTCCCGGAGTGCCGAGGTGGAGCCGCGCGGACAAGATCCAGAGCGTCTCGCCCGCCTGAACTGCCGCCTCGACGAGCCGTTCGGCGGCCGCGTCGCGTTGCCAGCGCAGCCGGTCGAACTCGGTGGGCGACATCCCGGGAGGCGGTTCCTGGTCGCGGGTGGCGACGAGCGTGGCCGCGCGGACCATCGTGCGCCGCAGCCGCCGGAGCGACTGCCGCCAGCCTCGGATCGAGTCGAGTTCCTCGTCCGTCGCCACGGTGCCGTCGGCGGCGTCGATCCCGCACCACGCCGTGACCGCCTCGCGATGCAGTCGGAGCACGCCCCGGAGAAACTCCGCGGCATCCTCGACGGCGGCGAGGCCTTCGAGCGAGGCGGCCCCCGGTGCGTCCACGTCGATCATTCCGCCGTCCATGCCGTCGTCGGCGGAGTCGCGCCAGACCATCGATTCGTAGGCGGCGGCCACCCGTTCCTCGGCGTCGGCCTGATCGTCCTCGTCATCGTGGCCCGCGGCCGTGTCGCCCTCGTTGTCGCCGGGCTCGCGGCCGACGGCCGCCGCCTCGACGACCTCGACGACGCCCCCGGTATTCGCCTCGACGAGTTCCAGGAACCGCCGCACTCGCGTGCGGCCCTGCGGCGAGCGGTCTCCGCAGGCCTGCGCGATCCACCGGGAAGCCGCCGCGAGCCACACCGGCCCGCTCCGCTCGACGGCCGGGCCCTCGAGCAGCGATGCCCAGTGCACGAGGAGCCCGGCGGCCCCGTCGAGATCGCCCTCGTCGAGCAGGGCGTCGGCTGCCTGGGCGTGGGTTCGCGGAGACGAGAAGGCCGCCACCTCGCGCCGCCAGAATCCGGCCGGCGGTTCGGCCGTCGTCTCCCGCCGGCGGCGGAGCGAATCGATCACCTCCCGGGCCGAATCGAGGCACTCGCGGCCCGACAGATGAGGCACGCCGGAAACGGTCGTGGTGGCGTACCGGTCCCACCAGGCCGCCAGTTTTTCGACCGCGGCGGCGGCGCGATGGGCCGACGGCGTGGCGGAGGCGAGGCTGGCATGCCGCCAGGCGGCGGCATAGCCCTCGAGGATCGAACCGGTGGCGGTGACGAGGTCGTCGACCCGCGGATCGGCGAGGCTCTCGCCCCCCGGTTCGTGCAGCGGAAACTGCCCGGACAGCCCGAGGATGTTCCAGGGATCGACCGCAGCCCCGCAGCCGACGGCCCGGAAGAGCAGGTCGGTCGCGGCGTCAAGACTGTCGAGGGCGGCTTCCGCATCGTCGCTCCGCCACAGGGCCTGCTGCGCCGCCACGACCCGGCTGGTGATCCGCGCGAACATCCGCGCGCTCGCCGCGGGCACGGCGCCGGCGAGTCGCTCCGACGCGGCGGCGCGTCCGAGCCGCGCCAGCACCGTGGCGAGGGCCACGTTTTCCACCTGGCTGGCCCGCCTGCCGGCCAGCATCGCGTTGATGTGCCGCCGCACGCCGCCGAAGGGCTGCCGAAGACGGTGCGCCTCGTCTTCCAGCCGCTGCCTGTGATCGGCGGGCAACGTCATGAGCAGGCGGCGGTAGAACTCGTCGCGGTAGGAGGCGATTCGCGGCAGCAGTTCCGCGAGCGGCAGCCCCGCCTGCATCGCGCCGGGCCCGTGACCGGAGAGGCCGCTTGCCATGAGCATCACGCCCGCGAGCACTGCCGACGACTCCCAGCGAAGCTGCAGGTCGGTGGCTGGACCACGGCCGCCGGGCTGCGGGGCATCGGGCCACGAGAGGATGCCGTCGAGCGTCGCCTGCTGCACGACCATCCGGCGGTAGAGGCCCCGCTCGTCGATCCGCGATGGATCCCAGAGCCCGAACAGGTAGTTGGGCCTGCTCGCCGCGGGGTGGAGAAAATCGAAGGCCCGCGGATCGATCGCGAGTTCCTCCAGTGCGTCGAGGTCGAAGTCGGCCTGACGGAGCAGCTCGACGGGCACTTCGCCAAGGATCGAGATCGCGCCGGCGACGAGCTGACGATACCGGCCGTGCGCGGCTCCCGCGCCGGCGACGTAGAGCGGGATCGGCCGCACCCGCTCATGGGGATACGGCTCCGACAGCCGGCCGTTTTCGAGCACGGCGAGCGGCCGCCAGCCCACGTAGTCGTTGAGGCGGTCGATCGCCCGCTGCACCACGCCATCGCGGTCGTCGTCGATGCCCCCCTCGGCGAGCGTTGCCCGCAGCGCGGCCATCACGAAGAATGGCCGTTCGATCGCACCGGCGGGCTGGTGCTCGAGCAGGTCGGCATGGAACCGCCGGTAGGCCGGGAGGAGATGATCGAACACCGTGTCGATCGCCCACCGTGCCTGGCCGGCATCCCGGAAGGCGGCCGCCGCCGCCTCCAGCTCGGAGAGCCTCGCGCGGATGACGTCGGCGACCCGCATGGCCGTGTCGCCGGCCTCCGACACGGTGCCGTCGGGGGCGGCGGGTTCCACGGCCGCGTAGAGTTCGTTGATGCCCCGCCAGGCCGCCGCGTCGAAGGCACCGGACGAGAAGTTGAGGTACCCGAGCACGACCGCCGCGGCGTCCTTGGAACCGGGCGACTTCGCTGCGTGGGGCATCGAGCGGGATCAGTGCGGGGAAGAACCGGAACAGTCGCCGGAATCCTAGCATTTTTGCGGCCCTCGGATCGCGAACTATCCTTGATGTGTCGGCCGACCCGAGCCCGCGTGAATCGCGTGCAAATCCAGGAAATCCGCTCCCCATGCTCCGTCTTCCTGCGCCCCGGATCGGGGCCGTGCTCGTTCTGGTGGCCGCGTGGTCGGCCTGCATGGGACCCGGCATCGCGGCCGCGGGGTCGCTGCTCTGCGGCACCGCCGGCGATGACCTCGTCGCGGCGCGGGCGGGCCTGACCCGCGAGTGGGTCGTGCAGCTTCCCTTCGACTCGGCGGGGTGGCGGCTCGAACACGTCTCGGTCGGAGACGGATTGGTGGTCGCGACCACCGCCGACGGCGGTGTGCACGCGGTGCGGACGGCGGCCGCCTCGGCCGGATCGCCGCGGGCGGGCAGCGTCGCCTGGTCGCAGCGGGTCGGTCGGCCCGGTGGGCCGGTCGAGCCGGCCGGCATCGGCCCGACCATCGTCACCGTGGCCCGGGACCTCGATCTCTACGCCTTCGACGCGGAGAGTGGCAGCCAGAAGTGGCAACGCTCGTTCGGTCGTCCGCCGGCCGGCGCCGCCGTGACCGCCGGCGACTTCGTCTATGAGCCGCTCTCCGGCGACGGCGTGATGCGGCTGCCGGTGAATCCCACCGCCAGGCCCCGGCCCGCCTCGGCGGCGACTCGGACGGTCGCGACCACTGCCGAGGAGCGAAGCAAGGCCACCGACCCGCTCCTGCCGGTCTCGCTCGATGCCGGAGGCCGCATCGGCAGCTCACCGATCCCGTATCAGGGCGGGGTGGTGTGGTGCACCGACGCCGGCATCATCGTGGCCATCGTGCCGGTGGAGACCGACGAGGTCACGGGCGCGGCCTGGACACGGATGGAGTTCGACCTCCGTTCCGCCCCCGTGGCGCCGCTCGTCGTGCGCGGTTCCACGATCTACGCCGCGACCACCCGGGGTGACCTGGCCCGCATCGACGACCTACCCGAGAGCGATGTCCACGAGTTTTCGGCGACGTGGCACGTGGTGCTGCCGCAGCCGCCCGCTGGCGGTCCGATCGTGGGCGGCGACACGGTGGTGATCTCGCTCGGAGACGAGGGGACGATGGCCTTCGCCGCGGGGACGGGCCTGGAGAAGTGGCGGAGTTGTGCCGCCGGCACCATGCTCTCGGTCACCGGCGACCGCGTGTGGTGCATCGACCGCGTGGGCCGGCTCTCGAGCCTCGACCTCGCCACGGGGATGCCGGCCGAGTGGATGTGCCTCGGCAGTCTCACGCTGCCGATCGTCAACACCGTCAACGATCGGCTGATCCTCGCCTCTCCCGACGGACTCGTCGTCTCGCTCGCCCCGCGCCGCAGGACCTCGGCCCTGCCGCCGGCGGAGGCCATCGAGCAACCCACCGCATCGAACCCGGATCGAGCGCAGGGTGAGTGACGCGGTGCCGGATTGGTTCGCCGGCGGTGGGCATGCTCGACGCCGAGGGGTTTTGCTCCAGGATGCCACGCTGGCCGACTGGGAATCATTTCTGAGGCGCAAACACTCCCCGGACGTCTGTGCGTGCCCCCCGACCGGCTCCTCAGCATCGGGAGATCACAGCATCCGGAGAGACGGGCTCGAACTCAGCGAGGGGCTGCCCGGACCCCGCGAGACGGGCTCGGCGGCCAGCGAAGCCAGGATGGCGGAGCGCCAGCCGGCGTGCAGTGAGCGGAGGGCAGGATGCCCGCAGCGAACGTCCGGGGACGGGGCACGGGCAGCCCCTCGCCTCACCAGCGACCGTGGATCGCGTGTTATCCGGAGAGTCTTTTCCACGCGCACGACGGACGGCTAGCGGCCGCGGGCGGGGTGGACGGGCACGCGGCGCTGCGGGTCCTGCCGCCAGGCCGTCCTGAGCAGGCCGTAGAGGTCGCGGTCGTGCCGCATGAGGCGGTGGGGATCCTGGAAGAAGCATTCACTCGCCACGGCGAAGAACTCGGCGTCGCTCTCCGCGGCATAGTCGTCGAAGGCGGTCGAGCGGCCGTCGTCGAGGGCCTCCTCGAATCGGGAACGGCTGGCGGCCATGCCGTCGATCCATGTGCGACGGTCCAGCGCCGGCAGCGGCGGAATGCCGTCGATCCCGCCGTCGAGCGCATCGACGAGGTGCGCACACTCGTGGATCACGACGCTCCGCGGGCCGTCGCGGAGCCGGCCACCGTCCATCACGCCCGGCCAGGAGAGCACCATGCTGCCACCCGACCAGGTTTCGCCGACGCGGGCCTCCTGCCACTCGAGTTCGCCGCCCCCGTCGAGCGGCGTCGAACGTGGCACGAGATAGTCGCCCGGATAGACGAGCACCGACCGCAGCGTGTCGAACCACTCGCCGTCGAATCCCAGCGCGACCAGTGCCGCCTGCCCCGCGATCGTCACCCGGACGTCGTCGGTCACCTCGAGACCCTGGCAGCCCTCGAAGCGTTTCTCCGCCACGAACACGGAGATCCACCGCTGCAGCCGCTCCCGCTCGGCGTCATCGAGCCACTGCGTCTGCTTCACGCCCCGGCGGAGGATGTCGTGCCAGGCGTTGGGAAACGGCCGGTCGGCGATGGCGCGGCGGCGGCGCGACCGCATCCACGAAAGCAGCATCGCATGGGCCCCAGCGGCGGGCGGGGACTACTGCGGAGGCACCGGGGAGAGGGGCATCCGCCTCAGAAACAGGTCGAGCGCCATGATCAGGCAGCCCACCGAGAGGGCCACGAACGAGAGCAGGAGCATCGCCGTGTCGACGTTCATCGGTGAGCGGCGCTGCGGAGGGTGCTGCGGATCGTCTGCCATGTCTTCCTCTCGACCATCGTCCTGGAGCGGTGACCCGCTCCGGTCGACTCAGGCCTTCAGCCGGGTGGTCACCTTGTCACCCCGCTGCACGATGCCGCGGGCATAGGCCTTGATGATTTCCGCGACGGCCTGGTCGGGTGTGATGCTCTTCACGACGGCGCGGCCGATGTACTCGCCGTCGCGATAGACCTCGAGCGTGTGTCCGACCTGCAGGCCGTCGTCGCTGCCCAGCGAAACCTGAATCGAGCCCGCCGCCACCGCGAGCACATTTCCGTCGAGGGTGGGGACGCGATCCTTGGGCAGGCTCTCCAGCGCGAGTCCATTTTGCTTGAGGAGGACGCGGGCATTGGCCACCTGCTTCTCGAGCTGGGACTTCCGCTCTTCCGCGATCTCGAGTTGAGCCTGCACTTCGGCGAGCGAGGCCGAGAGCTGGGCCGACTTGTCAACCTGGGCATCCACCTTCTGCTGCTGATCCTTCACTTGCGCCTGGAGCGTGGCCACGTTCTTGTCGGCCTCGAGCAGGTCGTCACGGAGCTTCCGCACGTCGGCGACGGCCTGCTCCATCGCGGCCTGCCGCTCGTCCTTCTCGGCGCGAAGCTTCACCAGTTCGGCGTTCTTCTGCTCGATGGCCGTCTGGAGCTTGCTGAGCACCTGGTCGCGGGACTGCTCCGATGCGGCGACCTGCTCCTGAAGATGGGTGATCTGCGTCTGCAGCTCCTGCCGCTGCTTCTCGGCCTCCGAAATCTTGTACTTGTAGCCGGCCTGCTGACCCGGCCGGCAGTTCTCCGGCAGCCGCTCGACCTCGTCCTTCCAGTTGACGTGCGACATGTACACGGCGCCGGCGAACGTCATCAGCATGAGGCTCATGACGAACACTGCGAACACGAAGATCTTGCCGATGATGTTCATGGGGTCCCTCGCCGTGGGGCCGCTTCCCGGGCCGTCACAGTGCATTGTCGATGCGAACGGCCGCCCCGGGCAAGCCGATGGGACCGCCCGGCGATCCCCTGGGAGGTGATCGGCAGGGGGCGTCGGCCGGCTCAAGCTCCGGGGGGCGTTGCCCCTTCCGTCGACCAGGGGCGGCGCCGCCACAGGCCCAGGACCAGCGGTTCGAGCGTCACCGCCGCCATGACCGCCACGCAGGTCCCAACCGGCAGGGTTCCCCAGACAAGCCAGGGGCTCGTTCGGCCGTCCCGCTGCACGGTCACGCGGAGCGTCGCGGTGGCCCGCCGCGGCCCGCGGGCGAGGAGCCTCCCGGAGCCGTCGATCGCCGCGGAAAAGCCGGTGTTGGCCGCGATCACGATCGGGGTGCGGAGTTCGACGGCCCGGAAGACGGCGGCCGTGAGGTGCATGTCGAGTTCGCTCGAGCCCCAGAACCAGCCGTCGTTGGTGAGGTTCACGATCACGTCGGGCCTCCGGCCGCGGGCGGTGAGTTCGCGCACCAGCGACCGGCAGGCGTCGGGCAACGCGGTCTCGTAGCAGATCGTGGGGGCGACCGCATGGCCGGCGATCTCGATCTCCACGGGTTCCGTCCCGGCCGTCAGGCCGCCGGGGAGAGGAGTGAGACGGTAGAGGAAGGGAAAGCGGTCGGCGAGCGGCACGTATTCGCCGAACATGACCGGATGCATCTTGTCGTAGCGGGCCTGCGGGCTGCCGTCGGCGGCGAGGAACAGGGCGGAGTTGAAATGCTCGACGCCCTCGGTCGCGCGGGGCGTGATCAGCTGCCGGTCGAGTCCCACGAGCCAACGGGTGCCATAGCGCTTGGCATAGGCGGCCAGGGCGTCGAGCCGCTGCCGCGACAGGGCCTCTCGGCACCGGGCCTGACGATCGTCTTCCGCCGCCTCCGTGGCCGCCGCTGCGGGTCCGAGCATCTGGTCGACGACCGCTTCGTCGATCACCTCCATCGGATCGATGTCCAGCAGGCCCCAGCGCCACATCGTCTCCGGCCAGACGATGAGGTCGGGCCGCACGGCCGACTCGGCGAGCCCAGCGACGGTCAACTGGTCGTAGTGGCGGGCCACGTCGAGCGCAGCATCGGGATCGTGCTTGAGCTCGGTGTCGATCGAGCCCTGCACGAGCAGCACGTCGAGCGGTCTGCCCCGGGCCGGCAGAACGCCGGCGAGCCGCCAGCCGCCATACGCCAGTGAGAGCACGAGCGCTGCCACCGCGAACCCGACATCGACCACCACCGCCCGGGATACCCTCCGGCCCGGCACGGCGGCGATGCCGGCGGCCACCGCCATCACGATGCCGCCGAGCCCGACGGCCCCGAAGGCGTCGGCGATCTGCAGGAGCATCGTCCACCGCCACTGCGTATGGCCGAGCATGCCGAACGTGAAGCCGCCGAGCACCCAGCCGCGGGCCTGCTCGCAGGCCATCCAGGCCACCGCGGCGGCCGGCGCCAGCGGCCATCGCCAGCCGTGCACCAGCCGCCGGGCCGTCCACACGAAGAGCGGCAGGTAGAGGGCGAGATAGGCCGAGAGCGCGAGCCAGCCCAGCGAGGTCGCCGGGTGTGGAAGCCGCAGCCAGTGGATCGTCAGCAGCCAGTGGACGAAGCCGCCGGTCCAGACCGCCAGCCAGGGACGGGGGCCCGGCAGCGCCGCGTCCCGCACGAGCCACAGCCAGGGAAGCGGCGCCAGCCAGGCGAGCATCCAGAGATCGGCCGGCGGCTGCACGAGAAACATCGCGGCCGCTCCGGTGAGCGACCGCATCCAGACGCTGCGGTCGTCCCGTGCGGCGGCCCTCCACTCGACGCTGGCAGGCCGTGTCACCCGGGCACCTCGAACTCCGCGATCACGGCCCCTGCCTCGACGAGGTCGTCCTCGTCGGCATGCCGCAGGACGAGCCTTCCCGACACGGGAGCCTCGAGGTCGATCGTCACGCCGCCGGCTGCGAGTTCGACCACGCGATCGCCTTCGAGCACGAAGGCGCCCTGGGGCACGAGCCACAGCGAGAGCATGAGCGGCATGGTGCCGAGCCCGAACTCGGGCACGACGAGCGATTCACGCCGCGGCGGATCGTGCGAAGGCATGGCGTCGACATGCTGCCCGAGGGGAATCGACATCGCGACTCACCGCTGCTCGCGGAGCCACTGGAGCAGCACGCTCCCTACGGCATGGAGGCTTTCGGCGGAGCAGTTCTCCGGCGTGTCTTCCGTGGTGTGCCACTGTGGAAAGTCGAAATCGATGATGTCGCAGGTGGGAATGCCGGCGATCATCCGCAGCGGCACGTGGTCGTCCTCGACGGCATATTTCGGTCGCGCGACGAACTGCCGCACCCCCATCCGGCCGGCCACGCCCCAGATCGCCTCGACCAGCGGCCGCGTATCGGGCCAGTCGACGCCGTGCTGCTCCTGCCAGATCTCGAGATCGCGGTCTGCGACCATGTCGACGACCACGCCGCAGCGGTAGTCATGCTTCAGCCGGCCGGCCTTCCGGTCGGCGACATGCGTGCGGGCGAAGAAGTTGGAGCCCAGGCAGTAGGGATCCCGCGGAGCGACGACATACTCCTCCGCGTCGAAGAGGACGAAGTCGACGCCCACGTCGCCCGCGAGCGCGGGCATGGCGGCCGCCAGTTCCATCAAGAGCGCCACGCCGCTGGCTCCGTCGTTGGCCCCGAGGAACGTGCCGCGAGGATCGTGGGGATCACGGTCGGCGAACGGCCGGGTGTCGTAGTGGGCCCCGATCAACACGCGGTCGGTGCGGTCGGGATGCCAGGTGACGATCAGGTTCTCGAGGTGTACGGGTTTCCCCGAATGGCGGTCGCGAATCTGGAACGCCTGGCCCGAGACGATGCCTCCGGCCTTGCGGAAGTGGTCGGCGAGGAGCGCCCGCTGGCGGTCCATCGCCGGCGAACCGCTCGGCCGCGGACCGAGCCCGCAGATATCCTCGAGATGGCCCATGGCCCGCGCGCCTGAGAACTCCACCCGGGCATCTCCGTCATCGGCCGCCGCAACATAGGCGACGAGGCCGCCCAGGAGCGCGACGATGAATCGGATCGGAGCACGGGGTGAGGGCATCATGGAACGGCACGGCGAACAGAAGGGGAAGCGGGCCGCACTGCAGTCTATCGGGCAGCCGAGAAAGGCATGCACGGCACGCCCTGCAGCCCCTCGCTGAGGTCACCCCACGCCTCACGGCGTCGGGCTTCTACGGGGCGGTGCAAGCCGACCGGCCGTAAGGCCGCGGGCCGTGCTGCGTTTGGCTCCGGGGCCACCGACCGTCCGTGAGCCCGGCCGCCGCGGCTCGCATCGCCGAGTTGGGCGTTTTTGTCGGGCGGTGGAGCGCCCCTGCTGGAAGACCTACACTTCGAGGCAGTTTGGATTCAGGCACTGGACGCTGCACCCCAGATGATCTCGCCCGCCTTCGGTCGTCGTCTTCATCCTCCCGTCGCTCGCCGGCCGTGGGGCTTCCTGACGCCGGTCGTCATGGTGCTGGGGCTCGTCGCGCCGGCCGCGGTGCGTGGCGGTGGCGGCCCGGAGAACGTCTTCGTCGTGGTGAATCCGGCGAGCGGCGACAGCCTCGCGGTGGCCAATGCCTTCGTCGCCGCCCGCAAGGTGCCCCCGATCAATATCCTCATGCTGCCGTGGCAGGACAGCGCCGAGAGCACGACGGTGGGACGCTTCCGCAGCGAGCTGCTGGCGCCCGTCCTGCGGGCCATCGATTCGCGGCGGCTGTCCGCCCAGATCGACTACATCGCCTGGTCGAGCGACTTCCCCTGGCGGATCGACTACAAGGAGGAACTGCCCGCCGAACTGGTCGCCAAAGACCCGTTTCCGTCGGCCTCATTGACCGGGATGACGATGCTCGCCATGGCGGTGCAGAGCGGAGGCCCTGGCTGGCTTGATCCCGAGAGCAACGACTACTTCCGGCCGCTCGGCATGGATGGCGTGCCCGAATCCACGCAGGGCTTCCGCGGTTGGTACGGCTGGGGGCAGGACGGCAGGCTCCTCGAAGCCGGCGGCACCCGCTACTTCCTGTCGGTGATGCTCGGCGTGACGTCCGGCCGCGGCAACACGGCCCGCGAGGTGGCCGCCTATCTGCGGTCGGCCGCGCTGGCCGACGGAACCCAGCCCAAGGGCACGGTCTACTTCATGACCAACGCGGACGTCAGGACGACGACCCGCAGCAGCGTCTTTCCCGCAACCGTGAAGGCTCTCAAGAAACTCGGCGTCAAGGCGGAAATCCTCGCCGGCACCCTGCCCGCGGGAAGACGGGACGTGGCGGGGTTGATGACGGGCACGCCCACCTTCGACTGGCAGTCCAGCGGCAGCACGATTCTCCCGGGTGCGATCTGCGAAAACCTCACCAGCTTCGGCGCGATCTTCACCCCGTCTTCCAGCCAGACGCCCCTCTCGGAGTTTCTCCGATACGGGGCGGCGGGCTCGAGCGGCACGGTGATCGAGCCGTATTCGATCCAGGCGAAGTTTCCACACGCGGCGATCCAGGTGCACTACGCCCGCGGCGCCAGTCTCGCGGAGGCCTTCTATCAGTCGGTGCGGGCGCCGTACCAGCTACTCGTGGTCGGTGACCCGCTCTGCCAGCCCTGGGCCTGGATTCCGGAGGTCGAGGCGGTGAACGCGGCCGATTCGCAGGTGCTCGCACCGGGAACGACGCTCACCGGCATCGTCGAGCTCGAGCCCCGGGCGAGCGTGCCGAACGGCGGCATCGCCGATCGCTTCCAGCTCTTCATCGACGGGGTCCGCGTCACCGAGTGCGGCGCGGGCGAGCGGCTCGTGTTCGACACGACGGCGCTCGCCGATGGCTATCACGACCTGCGGGTCGTGGCCATCGACGCGACGGCGATCGAGACGCAGGGCCGGTGCATCGTGCCCGTGTCGTTCGCGAATCACGGCCGCTCGATCGAGCTCGCAGTCGAGCCGCTGACCACGAGCCGCAAGGGCACGGTCCGCGTCAGCGTCAAGGGCACGGGGATCGACGGCGCGGTCGTGTTCGCCACCGGCCGGGTGCTCGGCCGCACCACCGGCCCGGAGTCGTCGATCGAGGTGCCGGCCGAGCTGCTCGGCCGCGGCACGGTGACGGTCCGCGCGAATGGCCGGGGCGGATCGAAGCCAGCGGACGGGGCGAGTGCCGTTCCGGTGACGGTCGAAGTCACCGACTGACGCCTTGCTCGCTCCTGCCCGTGGAAGCCGACCGGCCGTGATGCTGCGGGCCGTTGTGGCCCGTGGTTCGGGGCTGCCCGTGCCCCGTCGCCGGACGCTCACTCCGCCCTTCCGGGGCTTCGTTCGCTCGATGCTGCCTGGCGCTCCGGCATCCTGCCTCCGCTGGGCAGCAACGCCGGCTCCGGGGCACGGGCAGCCCCTCGCTGAGTTC
>Ga0075471_10000994_pt1 | contig 18095 bp, 23 predicted proteins | sample DEB19_08_DNA_2_FD_74787 | JGI IMG/M metagenome (GOLD analysis project Ga0075471, IMG submission 74787) | Aqueous microbial communities from the Delaware River and Bay under freshwater to marine salinity gradient to study organic matter... | ecosystem: Environmental > Aquatic > Marine > Coastal ... | reverse complement strand
CGGCCCTCCCGGCCTCGGCTCTCTGCGTGTCCGCTTCGCTTTCGCCATCCATGGCTGCGCTCGCTCCCACAGCCCGCTCGAGGGCATGGGCAGCCCCGATCCTCCTCAACTGGAAAGGGGAGGATCGGGGTTGTCCCCTGCCATTGAGACGGCGTATTTGACCAGCGCAGGCAGGAGGCCGGAGCGCAGGCAAATCCGAGCGAGTGAAGCCCAGGATGGGCGCAGCGAGCGTCCGGCGAGATGGTAGGGGCAATCCCGAGCCGGCGCGCCTCGAGCTAAGGCAAGCGGAACGCTTGCCCCACACGAAAACGCTTACCGTTGCGAGGGTTCCTCGAGGTACGTGTAGCCGCCGAGGCCCTCTTCGTAGAATCGCAGGAATTTGCCCGCCTCCTGGTCGCAGATGCGGCCCTCGCGCACGGCCTGCTCGATCGATTCGCGGAGCCGCTGCACGAGCTGGTTGGGATCGAACTCGACGTAGTCGAGCACTTCGCGGACGGTGTCTCCCTTGATCACCGCATCGAGGACGACGTCGCCCTTGGCGTCGGTGCTCACGTGCACGGCATTGGTGTCGCCGAACAGGTTGTGGAGGTCGCCGAGAATCTCCTGGTAGGCGCCAATCAGGAAGGCCCCGAGATAGTAGGGCTCGTGCTGCCAGGCGTGGAGCGGGAGGGTGCGCTTCACGTCGCGGCGATCGATGAACTGGTCGATCTTGCCGTCGGAATCGCACGTGACGTCGCCGAGCACGGCCGGCCGGCAGGGCCGCTCGTTGAGCCGGTGGATCGGCATCACCGGGAACAGCTGCTTGATGGCCCAGCTGTCGGGGATCGATTGAAAGAGCGAGAAATTGCAGAAATAGGTGTCGGAAAGCGACGCCTCGAGGCCTTCGAGCTCCTCAGGCACGTAGTCCATCTGCTTCGCCAACTTGAAGATCTTGCGACAGATCGACCAGTAGAGATTCTCCACGGCCGCCCGCTGGTCGAGCGGCAGGTAGCCGCTGGCGAACAGGCTCATCGCCGTGTCGAGCGACTGCTGCGCGTCGTGATAGCTCTCGAGGAGATTGCGGACATTGATGTTTTGATACGCTTCGAAGAGATCGTGGAGCGGCTGCTCCGCATCGGCGGGCGGCTCCTTGAGCTCACCGTTCCCCCCCTGCTCCGACACGCCGAGCACCCCGAAGATGAGCATGCTGTGGTAGGCCACCACGGCCCGGCCGCTCTCCGAGACGATCGTGGGATGGGGCACCCCTGCCTCATCGCAGGCGTTCTGCACGTGGTACACGACGTCGTTGGCGTATTCCTGCAGGCTGTAGTTGACGCTCGACTCGAAGTTGGTCTGCGAGCCGTCGTAGTCGACGCCCAGGCCGCCGCCCACGTCGAGATACCGCAGCCCGGCACCGCGCTTCACGAGCTCGGTGTACATCCGCGATGCCTCGTTGAGGGCCGCCTTGATGTGACGGATGTTCGTGATCTGGCTGCCCTGGTGGAAGTGGAGCAGCTGCAGGCAGTCTTCCATCCCCTTGGCCGCGAGCGTGTCGAGGCCCTTGATGAGCTCGCTGGCCGTGAGCCCGAACTTGCTGCGAAACCCGCCCGAAGCCTGCCACCGGCCACTGCCACGCGTGGCGAGCTTCACGCGCATCCCGATCCGCGGCCGCACGCCGAGCTTCTCGGCGTATTCGAGAATCAAGTGCAGTTCGGAGAATCGCTCCACGACCGGGATCACGTGCCGCCCGATCTTCTGGGCCAGCATGGCGGTCTCGATGAACTCGGCGTCCTTGAAGCCGTTGCAGATGATCGGCGTCTCGTTGTCGGCCAGCGCGATCACCGCCAACAGCTCGGGCTTGCTGCCCGCCTCGAGGCCGAAGCGATACGGCCTGCCGAACTGCAGCACCTCCTCGACCACCTGCCGCTGCTGGTTCACCTTCACGGGATAGACACAGCAGTATTCGCCCCGATATCCCGACTCCTTCATCGCGGTGGAAAACGCGCCGTGGATCTCTCCCAGTCTGTGCTGGAGGATCTCGCCAAACCTCAGCAGGATCGGCAGGTCGATGCCCCGCACCTGGAGGCGGTCGACGAGCGACTTGAGGTCGATGCTCTTGGTGGGGTTTTTGTCGGGGTGGACGAGCAGATGGCCGTGAGGCCCCACGGAAAAGTAGCCGTTGCCCCAGCGGGCCACTTCGTAGAGATCGGCGGCGTCCGCCGTGCTCCATTGTTCGACGTCGAGATCGACTGCCATCTGCCACCCTCGGAAACGATCGCCACACCGCCATGCAAGGCGGCTGAGGAAACCAGACCGATGAGTGTAGCGTGCTCGGCCGGTTAGGCGAACAGTTCCTTGATCACCTTGCCGGAGTTGGCGATCTTCATCGGCCGGCCATTCTTCGCCGTGAACGTCGTCTCCAGCGAGATCCCGAGCGACTTGAGCACGCTCGCCATCACGTCTTGCGAGGTGTAGGGCTCGCCCACGACTTCCTTGCCGTCGGAACTGGTCTCACCCACCACCACGCCCCGCTTGAACCCTCCGCCGCCCACCACCACGCTCCAACTCCGGGCCCAGTGGTCGCGGCCGCCATTGCCATTGATGTTCGGCGTGCGGCTGAATTCGCCCATCCAGATGATCGCCGTGTCGTCGAGGAGGCCGCGATCGGCCAGGTCGGACACCAGCCCGCTCATGGCGCGGTCGAGCTCGGGCAGCTTGCGATCTGCCAGCGTCGGGAAGATGCCGTCATGGTTGTCCCAGCCACCGAGATCCACCTCCACGAAGGGCACGCCGGCCTCCACCAGCCGCCGGGCCATGAGGCAGCCGCGTGCGAAGCCGCTCGCCCCACGCTCGCCGATCCCGTACCGCTCGAGGACCTCCTTGGGCTCGTTCATCACCTTGAAGGCTTCCATCTGCTTGCTCGTCATCAGCTGCACGGTCTTCTCGAGGACCTTCGAGTGGTCGTCGGCCACACCCCCGCGTTTTTCACCGATGAACTTGCGCTCGATCGTGGCGAGCATCTCCAGTCGCTGCGACATGCGGGCCGGGTCGATCCCCATGTCGAGATTGCGCACGTTGCCGTTGGAGTCGACGACGAACGGCGCCCACGACATGCCGAGGAAGCCCGGCCCCACGCTCCCGCTCCCCACCGACACGAAGGGCGGGATCTCGAGATCCGGAACCTGGTCGGCCAACTCGTGGGCGATCACCGCCCCGTAGCTGGGATGCTCGACGTTGGGATTGGGAACGTAGCCGGTGTGCATGTAGTAGCGGCCGCGCATGTGATCGGCTTCGCGCGTGCTCATCGAGCGCACGATCGACATGTGGTGCATCTGCTTGGCCATGAGCGGCATGTGCTCGCAGATCGCGACGCCGTCGGCGGACGTCGAGATCTGCTTGAACGGCCCGCCCGTCGCCGACCCCGGCTTCAGATCCCAGATGTCCATCGTGCTCGGACCGCCTCCCATCCAGAGCAGGATCGCCGACTTGTGCCGCTTCTTCATGTCGGACGCGTTGGCGAGGATCGAGTTGGTGAACGCGGTTGCCGGCGCGGCGAGGGCGGCCGCCCCCGCGAGGTGGCTCATGAAGTGCCGGCGGGTCATGTCGGTGGGCATGTGAAACATCGCTTCGTCCCCTGGAGGTCGCTCCTTGCGGAGCTCAGTGATTGATGATGAATTCGTTGGAGTTGAGCACCGCCCACCAGATGTCCTGGAGGGCCCCGATCGCGTCGCCTTTTCGCTCGAGCATCAGCTTGTTCGCGGCGGCCACCTCCTTGGGCGAGGGCTTGCGGGCGAGCGCGGCGAGATAGAGGGCGTCGATCTTCGCCGAGTTCTTGCCACCGCTCGCCGCGACACGGTCGAGGAACCCCCCCTTGCCCGTGCTGGTCGCCACTTTCACGAGATCGCCGTTGAACATCATCAGCACCTGGGCGATCGAGCCGTTGAAGGTCGTCGAGTCGTCCCCCTCGTCGGTGCCGAAGGCGATGATGAACTGCCCGAGCCAGTCATCCTTCTTCTTGGCAGCCGCCTCCCCGGCGCGGCTCTGGTCGGCCTCGGTAGCGGTGAGGAGCGACTCGTAGAGGTCCTCGGCCCGCATCTGCCTCAGGTAGAAGTGGGAAAACTTCGGCTTCTCACCCAGCGTCGGATCGTCTTTGGCGTTCTTGGCCGACACCCGGCTGGAAAGGCCGTAGGGCTTCGAGAGCACGACCCAGCGGATCAGCTCCTTGAGGTCGAAACTCTGCTCGCGAAACTGCTCCGCGAGGCCGTCGAACAGCTCCGGGTGCGAGGGCGGGTTATGTTCCCCGAGATCGTCGACGGGCTTCGTGAATCCGTAGCCCAGGAAGTGGGCCCACATCCGATTCACGATCGCCTTCGGCAGGAGCGGGCTCGCCTTGACGAGCTGGGCCAGCTCCTTGCGGCGATTTACCGGGGGATTAACGAGCTGCTTCCACTCTGGACCATCCCGCCCCTCGGCTGGTAGGTAGCCGCTCTTTGAGATTTCAGTACCGTCCAAGAACACCGGAAATGCGACCTTCTTGAGGCCGTTCCGGAGTTCGTAGTAGATCTCCGCCTCCTTCGGATCACGCCCTTCGCCGGGAAAATCCTGGTCTACCAATTCGATCGACTGGATGTCCATCGTCTGCTCGAACCTCCGCAGCGCATCCGCCTGGCGAAAGAAGGCGTTCATCTCCCAGAACTGGTTCTGCTTGCCCTTGTTGAATGGGTGATTGTGGCACTGCGTGCACTGCACCTGCACGCCGAGAAAGATCTGGGCCGTCTTGGCCGTCGCCTGGACGCCCCCCTCCTCCATCTTGCCGGAGAGGAAGTTCGTGGCTCCGTTGAAGTTGTCGATTCCCTCCTTGTTCGTGTTGGAGCCCGTCGCCGTGACGAGCTCTTCCATGAATCGGTCGTACGGCATGTTCTTGGAGAACGCCCGCCGCAGCCACTCGCGCATGCCCCTGCGGCTCACCATCTCGTTCTCGATGTCGCGGCCGATCAGCACCGTCGTCCAGACGTCCGTCCAGTTGCGGGCATACTCATCCACGAAATCGTCGCCCAACAGCCGGGCCACGAGGTCGGCCTTCTTGGTGGGCGACGAGTCAGCGAGAAACGCCTGCAGTTCGTCCATCGTTGGAATCCGGCCGATCACATCGAGGTGAACGCGACGGCACCATTCGCCGTCAGTGGCGGCAGGCGATGGCTCGAGATCGGCATCGGCCCAGCTGGCCGACACCAGTTCGTTGATGAACTTCACCTGCGGGATGCCGAAACTCTCGTCACCGGCAGACCACGCCGGCTTCGCCGCCACGGTCGCAAAGAGCATCACTATCGCTACGCGCCACGCCCACACCATGGATTCCCAGCCCTCGAGGAAGTTCGCCGGGCGGCCATTGACCGCCGACGACCATTCTATTCGCAGCGAAAGGCCGGGCCTATTCCATGGCCCCGCGATGGCGATCAGCCGCGGGCTTTGGCCTTCCGCGGAGGCCGGGCAGCCTCGACCTTGGGGGCTGGGGAACGCTCGGCTCCGGCCTCACGGCCCACGAATTCGAGCACGGCCCGGGGGCCGGCATCGCCGAGGCGCGGTGTGGCGAGCTTCAAAATCCGCGTGTAACCGCCCGGACGGTCGACATACCGGGGGGCGATCTTCTCGAACACGACCCGGGCTGCCTGCTTGTCGCCGAGCAGCGTCACGACCCGCCGCCGCGCGGTCACCGCGGGCGCCGAAGCAGCCGCCCACTTCCGCCACTGCTCCCCTTGCCGCCACTTCTTCCATTCAGCCGAATCCCGCTCGGCCGCCGTGGCGAACTCGCGGGCCCGGTCGGCCGCCGCCAGCCCTCGCTTGGCGATCGTGATGCATCGCTCGACGAGCGGACGCACCTCCTTGGCCTTGGCGACGGTCGTGATGATTCGCCCCGGCGCGGCCGGCGCGCCGACCTCGTCGACGTCGACCTCCCGCTCGGTGAGCATCAGGGCCGACGCAAGATTGCGAAGAAGCGCCCTCTGATGGGAGGGACTGCGGCCGAGCACCCGGCCTTTACGACGATGGCGCATGAGAAGAATCCTGAAAAGCGAGGCGAGATGAAATTCGTAGTGGAGTGATGAGGTCTCGGCGACAGCCGCCGCGATGTTCCGGATCAGGCATCGGCCGCGGAGGGAACAGGCATCCCGAGCCGCAGACCGTGCTCCTGCAACTTCTCCTCGATCTCCTGCAGCGTGGTTTCGCCAAAGTTTCGCACTTCGAGCAATTCCTCCCGCGTGCGCGACACCAGGTCACGAAGCGTCTGGATTCCCTCTTCGTGCAGGCAGTTGTTGGCACGCAGCGAGAGTTTGAGATCCGACACGACCATCCCGAGCCGGCTCTCGAGAGGCGCCTCGATCGACAGCACGTTGGAAAACGCGGGCAGATTCACGGCGGGACCCGGCTTGGCGTAGCCGACAAACGGATTGAGGTGCTTGCGGAGAATCTTTGCCGACTCGACCAGCGCCATCTCGGGCGTGACCGTGCCATCGGTCCAGATTTCCATCGTCAACTTGTCGTAGTTGGTCTTCTGGCCGACACGCGTCTCCTCGACCTCGTAACGCACGCGGGTCACCGGACTGAATACGGCGTCGACGGGGATGATCCCGATCTCCTGGGCTTCGGCACTGTGCTCACTCGCCGGCACGTAGCCGCGGCCGTTCTCGACGACCATCTCCAACTCGAAGGGCACGTCGTCCGTGAGGGTGGCCAACACGAGATCCTTGTTCACGATCTCGACGGCCTCGTCGGTCTGGATATCGGCGGCGGTCACCGGGCCCTTCGTACTCTTCTCCACCCGGATGACACGAGTAGAGTCGCTGTGGTTCTTCACGACCAGGCTCTTGACGGCCAGAACAATGTCCGTGATGTCTTCGAGCACGCCCTTGATCGTGGTGAACTCATGGAGCGCGCCGCCGACCTTGATCTGCGTGACGGCACTTCCCTCGAGGCTCGAAAGCAGCACGCGCCGCAGGCTGTTGCCCACCGTCGTGCCAAACCCGCGCTCGAAGGGCTCCGCCGTGAACTTGCCGTACGTGGCCGACAGCGACTTCGAATCCGCCGTGACCGAACCAGGCAACTCGAGGCCGCGCCAACGGATGTGCATGAAAAGACTCCTTCGTTCAGTGGATGCTCGACCGGCGCCTCGGCGCCTCGGTCACTTCGAACACAATTCGATGATCAGATTCGCCTGGACCGGAATCGACACGTCTTCGGCAGTCGGCAGCCGATCGACCCGCCCTTCTGGAATCGGGCCGTCGACGCGGGACAGAAATTCGGGGACGTCGCGCCGCGAATCGGAGAGCGCCGCATGCACGAGCTGCAGGCTCTTGGAACGATTCTTCACGCGAATGAGATCGCCGGCCTTCACGAGGTAGCTCGGCACGTCGAGCCGGTGGCCGTTCACCGTGATGTGGCCATGCAGCACCGCCTGGCGGGCGGCAGAACGCGATGTCGCGAAACCCATGCGGTGCACCACGTTGTCGAGCCGACGCTCGAGGAGCTGCATGAGCGTCTCACCCGTATTGCCGGTGCCGCGCTCGGCGCGGGCGAAATAGGTGCGAAACTGCCGCTCGAGCACGCCATAGTAGTGCTTCACCTTCTGCTTCTCCCGCAGGTGAAGCCCGTAGTCAGTCGGCTTGCTGCGCCGCTTCTGCACCATGCCAGGAGGCGTGGCGCGGCGCTCGAAGGCGCACTTCGGGGTGTCGCAGCGGCTCCCCTTGAGAAACAGCTTGAGGCCGTCGCGACGGCAGAGGCGGCAGACGGGTCCGGTGATGCGTCCCATGATTTCCTGTTACTTCCGTATCCTGCGAAATACTCGTGGTTGATGAGGGGGCCGTGACTGGGTTGACGCCGCTTACACGCGTCGCTTCTTCGGGGGCCGGCAGCCGTTGTGCGGCAGGGGAGTGATGTCCTCGATGCTCTTCACATTCATGCCCGCAGCCTGCAGGGCCGTGATCGCGCTCTCCCGCCCGCTTCCCGGCCCGCGGACGCGCACCTCGAGTTCCTTCACGCCGTATTTGGCCGCCTTCTCCGCAGCCTGCTGGGCCGCGCACTGGCCGGCGAACGGCGTCCCCTTGCGACTGCCCTTGAAGCCGCACGTGCCACCACTCGCCCAGCAGAGCGTGTCGCCCTTGGTGTCCGTGATCGTGACGGTGGTGTTGTTGAAGCTCGCCACGATGTAGGCGATGCCCGCCGTGACGCTCTTTTTCTTGGCCTTTGTTGTCTTCGTTGACATGTTCGTGCTCGTATGGATGCCGCCGGTCGTCCGACGTTACTTGAGATCCTTCACGCCCTTCTTGCCGGCGACCGTCTTCTTCGGGCCCTTGCGGGTCCGCGCGTTGGTGCGAGTGCGCTGGCCGCGGACGGGCAGGCCGCGCCGATGCCGCAAGCCCCGGTAGCTGCCGATGTCCTTGAGCCGTGAGATGTTTTGCGACACCTGCCGACGAAGCTGCCCCTCGACCGTGTAATCCTTGTCCATGAGGGCCGCCAGCCTCGCGAGCTCGTCCTCGTGAAGGTTGCGGGCCACGCCCTCGGGATCGACGCCGGCCTTGTGGCAAAGCTCGCGTGCCACGCGAGGGCCGACACCATACAGATACTGGAGCGAAAAGATGGTCTTCTTTTCGGAGGGGATGTCGACACCGAGGAGACGAGGCATGGAAGGAATCCGCTGGGGTCAGGAATGCATGGTGAAACGACTGGAACCGCAGTGAACGGTGGAACCACTGCAACGTGATCCCGACCATATCTGCCGCTTGCCAGGCGCCGCTCGGCCGATCGTCACCCCTGCCGTTGCTTGTGACGGGGGTCGGCGCACACGACGAACACGACGCCTCGACGTCGCACGATCTTGCACTTTTCACACATGCGACGGACGCTGGCGCGAACCTTCATACGCGAGCCCGTGGTGACTGCCGACCACGCCTTCACAGGAACAGGGGGAACGAACGGGGAGCCTCGGAGTATAGGAAGCCGCGGAGGCTGTTCCAAGGGGGTGGCCGGATGCCCGAGTTTTTTCGTCACCGCGGTCCGCGAAAGGCCTCAGGCCGCGCTGCCGACCGTCTCTCCGGCGGCCGGGGCGGCCGTGAGGACGACCGGCCCCGTTTCCGTGATCGCCACCGTGTGCTCGAAGTGGGCGCTCGGCCGGCCGTCGAGGGTGGCCTGGGTCCAGTGATCGGGAAGCGCCCGAACCTTTTTCGAGCCCATATTCACCATCGGCTCGACGGCGATCACGAGGCCGGGCTCGAGTTCGAAGTCGTGATTCCGGCGGAAGGCGGGGGTGCAGAAATTCGGCACCTGCGGATCCTCGTGCATTTTCCGCCCGATGCCGTGGCCGACGAAATTCTCGACGACCGAAAAACCGTGGTCGCGGACGTATTTCGCCATTTCGGCGGCGACGTCGCTCCATCGGCTCCGCACGCTCATCAGCTCGATCGCGAGCGCGAGCACGCCGGCCGTGCAGTCGAGCAGACGCTGTGTTTCGGGGGCGATCGCCCCGACCGCATACGTGACGGCGGAATCACCGCACCACCCGTCCACGCTGCAGCCGGTGTCGACGCTCACCACGTCACCCGCCACCAGCACCCGCGCGCCGGGGATGCCGTGCACCACCTCGTCGTTCACCGACGTGCAACACACCGCCGGAAACGGCACCTTTCCAGGCACGCCCTTGAAGAGCGGCACGGCGCCGTGCTCGCCGAAGTAGCCTTCGATGGCCCGGTCGATGTCGGCCGTGGTCACTCCTGGCCGGACGATGGAGCCCACCAACTGATGGGCCCCCCACACCACGAGGCCCGCCCGGCGCATCGCCGCGATCTCACGAGTAGAACGAAGATTGACCACCGGACGCATACCTGGGGGGCGGAGACGCGGAATTCGACAATCGGATTATACATCGGGCTGCGCCGGGTCGCGACGCCCGCGGCGCGCCCGCACGCGCTGGTTGTGGGCGAAGCGGCGCAACGCCGCCTTCACACGCTCGAAAATCTCGTCGGCGGTGCCGAGTCCGTCGATGCTCGCCAGCTTGCCCTGCCGCTGGTAGTAGTCGAGCAGCGGGGCGGTCTGCACCTCGAAGCTGGTGATCCGCTTGGCGAAGACTTCCGGGTTGTCGTCGGCCCGCTTCCGTGCGAGCATCCGGCGGATCAGTTCATCCCGGGGCACCGCCAGCTCGATGACCCCGTCGACGCTCATCGCCCGCCGTTCGAGGAGATCGTCGAGGGTCGCCGCCTGGGGCAAGGTCCGGGGAAAACCGTCGAGCAGGCAGCCGTCTCGGCAGTCGGCCGCCTCCAGCCGCTTCGTGACCATCCCGAGGATGAGCGCGTCGGGCACGAGCTGCCCCTGCTCCATGTACGTCGCCGCCTGCACGCCCTCCGACGTACCCGCTCGAACCGCCGACCGCAGCATCTCACCGGTCGACAGATGCGGCACCCGCAGGTGGTCGACCAGTTTCTGGCACTGCGTGCCTTTGCCGGCGCCGGGTGGTCCGATGAGGATGATCCGCATGAAACGTCCGCGGGAACGGATCCGGCAGCGGAACGGCGCAGGGCACGCACACTCCCGCGGGAGCCAGCTCCTCGGCCACCGCGCTGGCCTGTCCGATCAGGCTTTCTCCAGAAGTCCTGTGTAATTTCGCATCACGAGGTGGCTGTCGATCTTCTGCACCAGGTCGAACGCCACGCTCACGGCAATCAACAGCCCCGTGCCGCCGTAGAAACTGGCGATCTGGGCCGGGATGCCGAGGGCGCCGCCGACGATCGTGGGAATGATCGCCACGAGCGCGAGGAACGCGGCCCCCACGTACGTGATCCGCTCCATCACCCGCTCCAGGAAGTCGGCCGTCCTCTTGCCGGGACGATAGCCGGGGATGAACGCGCCGAAGTTCTTGAGGTTGTCGGCCATTTCCTTCGGGTTGAAGGTGATTGCCGTCCAGAAGTAGCAGAAGAAGTAGATCAGCGCCACATAGAGCACGTTGTAGAGGAACGACTGCCCGCGCGTGAACGAATCGTGCAGCGCCCCGAGCACGGCGCTGCCGGGATTCGCGTTGTGCAGATACTGAAACAGCATCTGCGGAAACAACAGGAGCGAACTGGCGAAAATGATCGGCATCACGCCGGCCTGGTTGACCCGCAGCGGCAGGTACTGACGCGTGCCGCCATACACGCGCCGACCCCGCACGTGCTTTGCGCTCTGGGTGGGAATCCGCCGCTGACCCTGGGTCATGAACACCACCCCTGCCACCACGCCCACGAACAGGGCGGCAAGCACGAGCAGCGTCTCGATACCGAGCTTTCCGCCACCGCCACCGAGTTCCCAACTCGTGTCGCTGCCGAGCTCCACGAGGGCGCTCGGCATCGCCGCCAGGATGCCCGCCATGATCAGGAGGCTGATGCCGTTGCCGATGCCGAATTCGTCGATCTGCTCGCCGAGCCACATGAGAAACACGGTGCCGGCCGTCATCGTCATCACGGCCACGAATTGCCAACTGAACGGCAGCCTGCCGTCCACGAGGAAACTCGACTGAATGAGCGGCATGTCGCCGACGCGGGCGTTCGAGAGAAAGGCGACATACGCCCAGCTCTGGACGATGCAGATCAGCACCGTGGCGTAGCGCGTGTATTCGTTGATCTTCTTGCGCCCGGCCTCCCCCTCCTTCTGCAGCCGCTCCAGCGGCGGCCAGACGGTGGCGAGGAGCTGGAAGATGATCGACGCCGAGATGTACGGCATGATCCCGAGCCCGAAGATCGTCGCCTGCGACAGCTGGCTCGCCGAGAACACGGCCACCGTCTTGAGCAGGTCGCCGATGCCGCCGGCCTCCTCGGCAAACGCCGTCATCGCCTTCGGATCGACGATCGGCAGGGGCACCTGCCAGCCCACGCGATAGATCGCGAGCAAGCCGAGCGTCAGGAGGATCTTCTGACGCAGTTCAGGGATCGTGAAGATGATCCGAAGTTTTTCCAGCACGAGACCGACTCCTTTGGTACCCGGACGCCGTCAGCCTACATCGCCGACGGTCTGGCTACCCAGTCGGCTTTTTCCGCGAAGGCTTCTTCTTTCCCTTCTCGACCGGGGCCGCCCCGGGCAGCTCCGTGGCGGTGCCGCCCGCAGCTTCGATCTTCTGCCGAGCCTGGGCGCTGAAGTGGTGCGCGGAAACCTTCAGCGACTTGGCGAGCTTGCCGTCGCCGAGGATCTTGAGCTCGTGCCAGATTCCCTTGGCCAGCCCGGCCTCCTTGATCGTCTTGGGCGTCACCTCGGCACCGGCTGCGAAGCACGCCTCGAGATCGTCGACGTTGACCGCCGCGACGATCAGGCCGTGCCTGTTGTGGAAGCCGCGCTTCGGAATCTGCCTGATGATCGGCATCCGGCCACCCTCGAAGATCGCGGGCGACGACCAGCCGGCGAGCTGCCCCTGGCCCTTGTTGCCACGGCCGGCGGTGCGGCCCTTGCCCGAGCCTGGTCCGCGGCCGACGCGCATCCGCTTCTTGTTCTTGTGCACGCCGCGATTGACGTCGCTGATCTTCATGATGATTCCTCGGATGAGCCCCGTGCGGGGTGTGATGGGCGATGGACGCTCGACGGTGTCACGACAACGAGACGCCGCGGAGCCGCTCGACGTCGGCCTTCGTGCGGAGCTGCTTGAGGGCCTCGAGGGCCGCTTTCACCAGATTGACGGGATTGGTCGAGCCGTGGGCCTTCGTGAGCACGTCGCGAATCCCGGCCGACTCACAGACCGCGCGAACTGCCGCGCCCGCGATGATGCCGGTGCCCGGGCTCGCCGGCAGCAGGATCACCTTGGCCGTGCCGCTGGTGCCTTCGACGCGATGCGGAATGGTGCCCGACTCGACCGGCACCTCGATCAGATTCTTCATGCCGTCCTTGATCGCCTTCTCGACAGCCGGCGGCACCTCGTTGGCCTTGGCATAGCCGCACCCGACCTTGCCCCGGCCGTTGCCCACCACCACCAGGCCCGCGAAGCTGAATCGGCGGCCACCCTTCACGACCGTGGCACAGCGGCGCACCTTCACCACCTTCTCGGCAAACTCACCGCTCATCCGCTCGCCCGACCCGCCCCGATCGCCGCCGCGCGATTCCCGCTCTCTGCTTCCGGTCGACACTGGATTCATGCTCCCAAAGGAATGATGAGGTGGCTCAGAACTCGAGACCGGCGGCGCGAGCCGCATCGGCCAGGGCCGCGACCCGGCCGTGGTAGCGGAATTCACCGCGGTCGAAGCAGACATGCTGCACGCCGGCGGCCTTGGCCCGCTCGGCCACGGCCCGCCCGATCGCCTCGGCAGCCTGCTTGTTGCCGCCGAACCCGATCGACCCGCGGATCTGCTTGTCCATCGAGCTGGCCGACGCGAGCGTCCGGCCGGTCGAATCGTCGATCACCTGGGCGTAGATGTGCTTGTGGGTGCGAAACACCGTCAACCGGGGCCGCTCCGCGGTGCCGCGGATGTGGCGGCGCACGCGATGGCGGCGCCGCAGACGCTGGCGAAGAATGGTGCGGGAGTGGTCCATGGAAGCCTCTCGATCCTGCTGACGTGGATGCTACTTGGTGACGGCCTTGCCCGCCTTGCGGCGAACCTGTTCGTTCTCGTACCGGATGCCCTTGCCCTTGTAGGGCTCTGGCTTCCGCAGCGAACGCACTTCAGCCGCAAACTGCCCGACGAGCTGCTTGTCGATGCCCTTGATGACGACATGCGTCTGATCGGGGCAGGCGACGTTCAGGCCGGCCGGAATCGGCACCTGCAGCTCATTGGCGAAGCCGACTCGCAACTGGAGCACGTTCTTCTGGATCGCGGCGATATAGCCCACGCCCACGATCTCGAGTTTCTTCTCGTAGCCCTTGGTGACTCCCTCGACCATGTTGGCCACGAGAGCCCTCGTCAGGCCATGCACGGAGCGCGACACGCGCGTGTCGTCGGCACGCTTCACGGTGAGCTGGCCGCCCGCCTGATCGATATCGATGCCGACGGCGGGGTGGAGCCGATGCTCGAGCTTGCCGAGCGGCCCTTCAACCTTGAGCGCGCCGGCCTCGATGGCCGCCTTCACGCCCTTCGGGATCTGCACGGGAGCCTTGCCAATACGGGACATTGCTGAATTGCCTTTCTGACTACCACAACTCGCAGAGCACTTCGCCACCGAGCTTCCGCTGCCGGGCCTCGCGGTCGCTCACCACGCCGCTCGACGTGGAGAGAATCGAGATGCCCAGGCCGCCGAGAATCGGCTTCAGCAGGGCCGAGCGGCTGTAGACCCGCCTGCCCGGGGAACTCACCCGCTTGATGTGCCGAATCAGACGCTCGCCATTCGGGCCATACTTCAACTCGAGCTGGAGCTTCGCCACCGGCTCCGACTCGACCTCGCGCCAGTCCCAAATGAATCCTTCGCGCTTGAGCACGTCGGCGACGCCGCGCTTCACCTTCGAACTCGGCACCTCGACGGTGGCGCGTTCGACGCGCACCGCGTTGCGGATGCGGGTGAGCATGTCGGCGATGGGGTCGGTCATCATGTCGCAGGAGCCCCTTCAAACTTGAAAAAACGGACGCTTGAAAACCCGTTCACGGGAGAAAACGACGAACTACCTTTTCCGCTCATCTACCAGCTGGCCTTTCGGACACCCGGAATCAGGCCCTGGTCGGCCAACTTCCGGAAACAGATCCGGCACGTGCCGAACTTGCGGTACACGGCGCGGGGCCGTCCGCAGAGCATGCACCGATGCACCTTCCGCGTGGAGAACTTCGGCGGACGCTTCGCGGCCGCGATCTTCGACTTGCTCGCCATACTCGATTCCAGTGCCGTCGGCCGGAAAGGGCCGTGATCGTCCGATCGAACCTGTGCCGCTACGCCGCGGCACCTCCATCTTCGTCATCCTTCTTGAGCGGAACGCCCATCGCCCGGAGAAACTCCCGCGCCTCGTCGTCGGTGCGGGCCGTGGTCACGAGCGTGATGTTCATGCCTTGTGGCCGCGTGAACTTGTCGGGGTTGATCTCCGGAAACACCATCTGCTCGGAGAGCCCGAGGCTGTAATTGCCGTGGCCATCGAACGCGGTGCTCGAGAGGCCGCGGAAGTCGCGCACCCGGGGAAGGGCGAGCGACACCAGCCGGTCGAGAAACTCGTACATCCGGCGGCCCCGCAGCGTGACCTTGCAGCCGATCGGGAGGTTTTCCCGGAGCTTGAAGCCCGAGACGGCCGCCTTCGACAAGGTCGCAATCGGCTTCTGCCCGGTCACCTGCGCGAGCGCTCCAAGCGCCTCTTCGAGGTACTTCTTCTCGGTGACGGCCACGCCCACGCCCATGTTGACGACGATCTTCTCGAGCTTGGGGATCGCGTGCGGGTTGGTGCGGGCCAGCGCCTTGCCGAGCGCGGGCCGCACGGTGGTCATGTAGTGCTCGAGCATGCGCGGCGTGCCGGCCGGTCCGGGAGCAGGCTGCGCCGCCTTCGTTTTCTTCGCCATCGAAATATTCCTAAGTTCGCTGATTCGTGTGTGTCAGGCCGTCACTTCTTTGCCGCCGCCCGAGCCGCCTTCGCCCGCTTGAGCGCGCCCAGGTCGGCACCGCACTTCCGGCACACGCGCGAGCGGCCGCCGTCGGCCGCCACCTTCACGCCCAGCCGCGCCGCCTTGCCGCACGAAGCGCACACGACGAGCACGTTCGACGCGTCGATCGGCATCTCCTTGCTGAGCCGCCCGCCCTGCTGGTTTTTCTGGCTGCGCTTCACGTGGCGGTAGACGCGGTTCACGCCCTCGACCACGAGCCGGCCCTTCTCCGGCTGCACCGAGAGCACCTTTGCGCGGGTGCCCTTGGCGTTGCCGGTCTTCACCTCGACGAGATCACCCGATCGGATCAGCATCACACCACCTCGCTCGCCAGGCTGACGATCTTCATGAAATTGCGGTCGCGCAGTTCGCGGGCTACGGCCCCGAAGATGCGCGTGCCCTTGGGATTCTTGTCGTTGTCGATGATCACGCAGGCATTCGTGTCGAACTGCACGTAGCTGCCGTCGTCGCGCCGCGTCGGCCGCTTGCAGCGGACGATCACCGCCTTCACCACGGCCTTCTTCTTCACCTCGCTGCCGGCGATCACGCTCTTCACGCTGCACACGATGATGTCGCCGAGGCCGGCGGTCCGCTTGCGGCTCCCGCCGAGCACCTTGAAGCACATCACTTCCTTGGCACCGGTGTTGTCGGCCACGACGAGCCGGGTCTGCATCTGGATCATGTCGCGGTTCCTTCCTCAGCGACGGGCCGGCCGGAGGCGGCCGCCTCTTCCCTGCGGGCCGCCGTCTCCCGCAGTTCGGTGGCCCGAGCCCCGCTGCGAAGCGACGCCACGTCGACGGCCGTGCTCTTCGCGACGACGCGTACGAGTTCCCACCGCTTCAGCCGGCTCCGCGGCCGGCACTCGACGATCTCCACCGTGTCGCCAAGCTGCGATTCCTCGCTCTCGTCGTGCACGTGGCACACCGTGCGGCGATGCTGGATGCGACCATACTTCGCGTGCCGGACGACGCGCGGAATCTCCACTCGGCGGGTCTTCGCCGAGGCGGCGCTCGTCACGGTTCCTGTTTCGATTCGCTTGGGCATTGGGGGAAACTTCCTGGTTACGTGGCGCTCGCAGCCTTTTCGCCGGCGGCCTTCTTCTGCCGTTCGGCGAGGATGGTCTGGCACCGGGCGATCGTCCGGCGATGTTTCTTCAGTTCGGACGGGGCGGCCAGCTTCTCGGTCTGGGCCTGCAACTTGAGGCGAAAGAGGGATTCGGCGGCGTCTTTCCAGACGAGCCGGATCTGCTCCTCGCTCATGTCGCGGATGTCTCGTGCTTTGGTGGTGCTCATCGGACCGCTCCTTACATTGCCCGCCGTTTCACGAACCGCACCCGAATCGGCATCTTGTGGGCCAGACGGGCCATGCAGACCCGCGCGGCCTCTTCCGACACGCCGCCGATCTCGTAGAGGATCGCGCCCGGCTTGATGACGGCCGCCCAATACTCCGGCTCACCCTTGCCCTTCCCCATGCGGGTTTCGAGCGGGATCGACGTGATCGACTTGTGGGGAAACACGCGCACGTAGAGCCGTCCCTCCGTGCGGAGGTACTGCTGGGCTGCGATGCGGCCAGCTTCGATCGTCGCGGCAGGCAGCCACCCCGGCTGCTCGGCCTGGAGGCCGAAGTCGCCGAAGACGACGCGATTGCCGCGCGAGGCATCACCTCTTATACGACCTCTTTGGCTTTTTCGGTGCTTGACCCTCTTGGGCATCAGCGCCATCGCCATTCTCCTCGTACATGCCTTGGTTGACCCACACTTGAATTCCGATGTTGCCCTGCGCGGTGGGAGCCTCGCAGAACCCGTAGTCGATCTTGGCCCGCAGCGTCGAAAGCGGCATCGCGCCGGCGATCGACTTCTCGCATCGCGACATTTCCGCCCCGCCGAGCCGGCCGGCCAATTGAATCTTCACGCCCTTCGCACCCGCATCCATCGTGGTGTCGATGGCCCGCTTGAGCGTGCGGCGGAACGCCGCCCGCTTGACGAGCTGATCGGCGATGTCTTCGGCGATGAGCTGGGCCTGGATCTCGGGGCGCGAAACCTCCTCCACCTTGAGGTTCACCCGGCGGCCGAGCAATTCCTGCAATTCCTCCTGCAGGCGGTCGACCTCCTGCCCCTTGCGGCCGATGATCACGCCCGGCCGCGCCGAGTGCAGGATCACCTTCACTTCGTCGCGCGTGCGCTCGATCTCCACCTTGGGGATCGCGGCGGCGCGGTACTTCGTCTTCAGGAACCTGCGGACCTTGAAGTCCTCCATGAGGAGGTCGCGGAAGTCCTTCTTCGAGGCATACCAGCGACTCTTCCAGGGCTCGGTGATGCCGGTGCGGAAGCCGGTGGGATGAACTTTCTGACCCATATGAATGCCTTTTGATGAATGCCTTGCTTCTTCGGCTACTCGGCGCTGTCGAGCGCCACCTTGATGTGCGACATCCGCCGCTTGATCCCGAACGCCATGCCGCGTGCCCGCGGCCGAATCCGCTTGAACATCGGTCCCTCGTCGACCCGCGCGTCGACCACCACGAGGTCGTCCACACCGGGCGCCTGGGCATGCTCGGCATTGCCGAGGG
>Ga0075471_10000992_pt1 | contig 18107 bp, 12 predicted proteins | sample DEB19_08_DNA_2_FD_74787 | JGI IMG/M metagenome (GOLD analysis project Ga0075471, IMG submission 74787) | Aqueous microbial communities from the Delaware River and Bay under freshwater to marine salinity gradient to study organic matter... | ecosystem: Environmental > Aquatic > Marine > Coastal ... | reverse complement strand
CTTGTCGCTCAGTCAGGCGATGAACTCGCGGGACGACTGGCTGAGTTTCCTGACCAAGAAGAAGTACGTCGTGTTCCGGAAGCTCTCGGATCTCAGCCTCATGGGGGCCTCGGAGGCCTATGTGTTCATCGACGAGCACCCGGACAGCCTGAACTACGGCGACTTTGCGGTGGCCATGAATGACGGAGCGCCGTCCTCGGCGATCCATATCATCGACTACCCGGCCAGCAGCCACAATCGGGCGGGTGGATTGAGCTTCGGCGATGGTCATGCCGAGGTGCACAAGTGGGTCGACACCCGGACGATCAAGCCGGTTACCCAGAAGCCCATGACGCTGGTGGTGTCCTCCGCCGGGAACCGGGACATGATCTACATGTCCGCCCACGCCTCGGTCCGGGCGCCGTAGGGCGGAGGGACAGCGTTTCAGAAAGGGATCGTGTCCCCGTCCCCTGCCACCAGGAAGGGTACGGCGTCGAGCTGACCCCGGATCCGCGAGTCGAGGGACGGTTCTGTACCGAGCCATTCGGAGGACACATGGATGAAGACCGCCTTTCCGGGAGGATTCCCACGGATAGAAGCCCCAAGTTCCGTCAGTTCAACGTGGGACAACTCGGTCACCAGGAGGTCTACATGGGGTCTAAGAAGCCGCTCCACCTCGTCGGCCCGCCCGATGTCTGCGGTGTGGGCGACCCGCCGTTGGCCATCCCAGAGCTGGAAGCTGAAGGCCTCGAAGGCGGTGTTGGGAAGGACAGCCCCGAATCCCCGTTGGAGGGATTCCAGATGGGAAGAGGTCTGGGGGAGGACTTCGACCGTCCCGATCACGAAGGGTTTCCCTGCCTCCATAGGAACCCAGTCCAGTTCGAACCCGATCAGGTTCTCGTGGAGGATGGTCGCGTGCATCCAGGCCTTGAGGGCGGGGATGGCCCGTGCCGGCGCATGGATGGCAAGGCGACGTCGACGGCGGTGCAGCCACAGGGTCTGGATCAGCATCGAGAACCCCCCGACATGGTCGCTGTGCATGTGGGAGAGCAGCAGGGCATCGACGTCGTCGGGACCCGCCCCCGCGCGGATGAGGGCGTGGCTCATGCCGTCCCCACAATCGACGAGCAGCCGGGTTGGGCCGAACCGGTAGAGGAACGAGGAGCTGTGCCGTCGGCCACAGGCCTTGCCCTCGCCGACACCGAGGCATTGCAGGCTGTGGCTCGGCTTGGTGGGGCGATCGGGCGTCATCGGCCTTGGGACGCTAGGGGTGGGTACGACCCTCTGGCAAGGGTGCCGGGTTGGCGGCCAGGGATCGGTGGGTCGGTCTGAGACCCGCAAAAAATGCCCGGATTGGGATTTGGAATTGACCGGGGTGGTCTGCGGTGTGAAACGATGACGGAGTTCCCCTCAGAAAACCTATGAACACATCCTCCGTGCTTCGGCTCGGGGCCTTTGCCCTGACCGCATTCTCGGTTGCGACGTCGATCGATGCCGCATCCACCAAAGACAAGGTTGCTGGATATGAGGCCGTCCTCACCGGCAGCGCCACCTACACCGCCAAGGGCGGCGGCCACAGCGGGGCTGCGGCTGATCTTGCGATCGACTTCACCCGTGCCGGTGGGCCCCTCAAGGTGGCCGATGCCGCCTGGGTGAATGGCGCCGCCGGGTCCGACGAGCTCACCGTCGCCTTCTGGGCCAAGAAATACGACACGGCCGACAACTCGGCATTCTGGCTGAACTCCACGTCCGCCAGCGCGGGCAACCGTGGGTTCCAGGCCCATGTCCCCTGGTCCAACCAGCACATCTACTTCGACACGGCGGGATGCTGCGCCGCCGAGCAGCGCATCGAGGCTGGCATCGACACGTTCCCGGGCTACTCCGGCGATGCCGCCTGGTGGAATGACTGGCACTACTACGTCTTCTCCAAGAAGGCGGATGTGAAACAGATCTGGATCGATGGCGTGCTGTTCCTCGAAGGCACTGGCGCCGCGGCGTTGACCGCCGACTTCACCAGCCTGGTCATCGGTGGCGACGGTGCCGGGAATTCCGGTTTCCACGGCGTCATGGACGACTTCGCCATCCTCGGCACCCAGATGACCGAGGCCCAGATGAAGTCGATCGTGGGCGGCGCTCTCCCGTCCTCGTTGCCGGCGGCGGCCAAGCTGCTGGCCTACTGGGACTTCAATGACTTCCCGGCCGACGGTCTCACGACCCTCAGCCCGTCGGACAAGTCCACCACGGCAGCACCCGATCTCGTCCAGGTCGTCCATCGCGACGGCAAGCAGGTCTGGACCAAGGACAACGTCTCGCTGAAGCTCGACGGCACCAAGGTGGCGGCGACGATCGAGAAGAAGGACGACGTCATCAAGATCACCTACAAGCCGAGTCCGTTTCTGGACGGCCAGAGCAAGCATGTGGCGGAGCTGACCTATCCGGACACCGCCACGGGCAATCCGACCACCCAGACCTGGAAGTTCTCCGTGGCCCCGTATTCCAAGGACACGGTGAAGTCGATCGTCGGTGGTTTCCGCGGTGCCGCGAGCTTCTCTGGCACCGGCAAGGGCAAGTCGGGCAAGGCGGGAGACTATGCGATCGACCTCGGCAAGGCGGGTGGCTACGCGATCATCCCGGATGCCAGCTACCTCAACGAGTACTCGGCCAAGGACGTCCTCTCGGTCTCCTTCTGGCAGAAGCTCTATCAGGTCGGTGACTTCTCCTCGTTCTGGATGAACGGCCCGTCGCAGGGCCGCGTGTTCCAGGCCCACGTGCCCTGGAGCAACGCCAACATCTACTTCGACACGGCCGGGTGCTGCTCGCCCGACCAGCGCATCTCGGCCGGCATCGACACCTTTGCCGGCTATACCGGTGACGCCAGCTGGTGGCAGGAGTGGCACCACTTCACCTTCGTCAAGAACGGGGCCACCAAGCAGATCTACATCGACGGCCAGCTGTTCCTCGAAGGTCCCGGTGCCGCGGTCATGGCCTCGGACATCCAGGCCATGTCGATCGGTGCCATCACGGATGGCGGCGCCCGGGTCAAGGGAATGATGGATGACTTCGCCGTCTACAGCACGGGTCTCACCGCCGCGCAGGCCGGTCAGCTCGCCTCCGGCAAGCTGCCCACCGACCTCGGTGCCGGGGTGGGTCTCGTCAACTACTGGAACTTCAACGACCTGCCTGCCGGCGGTCTGTTCAGCGGCATCACCCCGGTCGAGGATGCCAAGACCGCGGGACCGAACCTGGTCTCGATCGTCCATCAGGACGGTGCCAAGGCCTGGAGCGTCGACAAGGTGGCCCTCCTCATCGATGGCGCCGCCGCGACCGGGGCGAGCATCACCAAGGCCGACGACCTGGTGACGATCAAGTACGTCCCAGCCACGCTGTTCGCTCCCCAGTCCACCCATACCGCCACCGTCAAATATGACGGTGCCGTGGCCTATGAGTGGTCCTTCACCGTGGGATCCTACACCAAGGATCTCGTGAAGTCCTACGTGGGCGTCCTCAACGGCCCTGCGGTCTACACCGCCGACAAGGGCGGCAAGTCCGGTGCCGCGGGCGACTACGCGATCGACCTGGGCAAGAACAACGCGGGACAGGCCGTGCAGATCGTCGATGCCTCGTTCATGAACGAGGCCACGAAGAACGACGTCCTCGCCGTCGCCGGATGGCAGAAGCTCCACCAGATCGCCGACTCGGCCTTCTTCTGGGCGACTTCCCCGACCACGGGTGGTGGCAACCGCGCCATGGGCACCCACGCCCCGTGGAGCAACAACAACCTGTACTTCGACACCGCCGGCTGCTGCAGTGGCGACCAACGCATCAGTGCGGCGATCGACACCCTGCCGACCTACACGGGCGACGTCTCGTGGTGGCAGGACTGGCATCACTTCGTGTTCCAGAAGAACGGGGCGACCAAGGAGATCTGGATCGACGGCGTCCTGTTCCTGACCGGGGAGAACACCCTCCCGCTGCCGACCGACATCACGACGGCCTACTTCGGGTTTGATCCCCCGGACAACGCCGGAATGCGCGGTCTGATCGATGACATGGCGATCTTCGGTGCCGCCCTCGACGAGGCCACCGTCGGCAAGCTGGTGTCGGGCACCAAGCCCAACGCCCTCCCGGTCGCCCAGAAGCTCCTCGCCTACTGGGACTTCAATGACGCCCCGGCTCCCGTCGCCGCCAATCCGGTGATCACCGGCATCAAGGTCGGTGCGGACGGCAAGGTGACCATCACCTGGACCGGCGGCGGTCAGATCGAGGCTGCGGCCAGCGTGAATGGTCCGTGGGCTCCGGTGACCGGTGCCTCCGGTGGGACGTTCATCTGGACCCCGGGCGCGAATGACAAGGTGATCTACGCCCGCGTCCGCAACTGAACCCCATCGACTGAATCACGCGGGGCTGGAGGCGACTCCAGCCCCGCTTTCCGTTTCTCATGGCAGCACCCGGCCTTCCCCCGCGCCGCTGGGGCCATCCCTCGGCGCCCTCCGATCCCCGTCGATCCTCCAGGATTCCCTTCTTTCGGATTGGTGGGTGTCGGGCTTCCTGCCTGCTCTTCCTCCTGCTCCTGGCCCTGTCCGAACAGGGCCTCCCGGCTGCTGAACCCCTTGAGGGCAGTGGATGGATCACACGTCCCCTGGCACCCCTATCCGGGGGTTCCGACGGCTTCACCGCCATGGATGTGGGGACGACGGGGGTCCGCCTCACCAACGTCCTCTCCGGGGACGCCCGGATCACGAACTCCGTCGCCCACAATGGGAGCGGCGTTGCGGTCGGGGATGTCGATGGCGATGGCCGCCCCGACCTCGTCTTCGCCCAGCTCGAGGGGGGCAACCGGATGTTCCGGAATCATGGGGGGTGGCGGTTCGAGGAACTCGATCCCGGGGAGGCGCGGTGCGCCGGCCAACGTTCCAGTGGGGTCGTCCTCGCCGATGTCGACGGCGACGGGGACCTCGACCTGCTCGTCAACGGCATCGGCGCCGGCACGCGCCTGTTCCTGAATGATGGCAAGGCCGGTTTCATAGAGCGCCGGGATTCCGGATTGCTCCGGTCGACCACCCCGATGTCGATGGCCCTGGCCGACATCGATGGCGATGGGGACCTCGACCTCTACTGCACGCACTACATCGACATCCAGTACCTCGCCGACCCCACGATCCAGCTGCAGTTCCGGAACGAGAACGGACAGCGTGTCCTCAGCCGGGTGAACCAGCAGCCCGCCTATCTCCCGCCCTGGCTGGGACGGTTCCGGGTGAAGCCCGATGGGGGTGTCGAGGAGCTGCCCGAGCCGGATGCCCTGTACCGCAACGAGGGACAGGGCCGGTTCCGTGACATCTCCGCGGAACCCGGGGTCTTCCTCGATGCGGACGGCAAGGCGGCGCCGCGCCATCGGGACTGGGGACTCGGCGTGATGTTCCGCGACCTCAACCGGGATGGGGCGCCGGACTTCTACGTCTGCAACGACACCGGTTCCGAGGACCGTCTGTGGATCAACACAGGGAAGGGTTCATTCCGGGCGGCGCAGCCCCTGGCGTTGCGGCATGCGAGCCATTCGTCGATGGGCATCGACTTCGCGGACCTCGACCGCGATGGCCACGACGACTTTGTGGTCACCGACATGCTCGCCCGGGATCATGTGCATCGGATGCGCCAGCTTTCCCGTCCGCCGCCTCCGACGACCGAGGAGATCCTGGGGCGACCCCTTTTCCCGCGGAACATGCTGTTCCTGGGGCGTGCCGACGGGACCTTCGCCGAGACAGCTCCAATGGCCGGGGTCGGCGCCTCCGACTGGTCGTGGTGCCCCATTTTCCTGGATGTCGACCTCGACGGGTACGAGGACCTCCTCATCTCCACCGGCTTCGAGCAGGACGTGCTGGACCAGGACACCACCGATGGGTTCCGCCATCGGAAGTGGACGGTGGAGCAGGTGCGTCGGTATCGGGGACTCTTCCCACCCTGGCCCACGGCGTTGGCGGCGTTCCGGAATCGCGGGGATGCCACCTTCGAGCCGAAGGATTCGGCGTGGGGATTCACCGAGACCGGGGTCGCGCAGGGCATGGCGCTTGGAGACCTCGATGGAGATGGGGATCTCGACCTCGTGGTCCAGCGCCTGAACCAGCCGGCACTCCTCTACCGGAACAATGCCACCGCAGGCCGGATCGCGGTGCAGTTGGAAGGCACGGCACCCAATACCGAGGGCGTCGGGGCACGGGTCCGACTGGTTGGCCCCTCCCTCACGCAGGGACAGGAATGGATCGCGGGCGGGCGTTACCTCTCCGGCGATCAGTGCCAGCGGACGTTCGCGGTGCCGGCCGACGCCGCGAAGGGGCTCCGTCTCGAGGTGGACTGGCGGGATGGCTCCCGTTCGGTGGTCGACGGTGTCGCTCCGGGTCAGCTCTACCGCATCCGTCAGACCCACGCGGCTCGCCCCAAGCCCGAGGGCATCACTCCGGAGACGCCTTGGTTCCGGGAGGTGGGCCAGCGGGTGGGGTATCGTCATCAGGAGAAGGCGTTCGACGATTGGTCGCAGCAGCCCCTCCTGCCCTGGCGTGTGAGCCGACGGGGTCCGGGTGTCGGATGGATCGACCATGATGGGGACGGCTGGGAGGATCTTGTGGTGGGTGCCGGCACCGAGGGGAGGTGCGGGGTGTTCCTGAGTCGGGACCGGGGGAATCGATTTGAGCGCATCGAGATCCCCCGGGCCGCCCGTGGGGATCAGGTGGCCGTCGTCGCCATGCCCGGGACCAAGGGGGGGCAGGAGATCTGGTGGGCGGAGTCCAATCTCGAGGCGCCTGCAGGAACTCCGAGCCGACTGGTCCGTCTCCCGCGCGGGTCGACCCCGGTGGAGATCCCCGCCGGTCCCGTGCCCATTGGACCGCTGGCCGCCGCGGACATCGATGCCGATGGCGATCTGGACCTCTTCGTGGGGGCCCGGTCCCGGCCGGGACGGTATCCCGAACCCTCGCCTTCCACGCTGTGGATCCGCGACGGGGAATCCCTGGGTCCAGACCCCGCGCGATCAAGCCCGTTCCAGAGATTGGGTCCCATCCAGGGCGCGGTCTGGGACGACATCGATGGCGATGGGGATCCCGACCTGATTGTGACGGAGGAGTGGGGGAGCGTCCGGCTGTTCTTGAATGACCGTGGACAGTTCTCCGATCGATCCAAGGAGTGGGGACTGTCGGAACGGACCGGTCTGTGGTCGGGGGTCACGACGGGTGATTTCGATGGGGATGGTCGACCGGATCTCGTCGTCGGCAATCGGGGTCGGAACACCGCCTACGGCCTGCTGCCCTCACAGACGATCCGGCTCCACTTCGGGGAGTGGACCACCAACGGTCCGTTGGTCCTGGTGGAGGGATATGTCGAGTCGGGTCGGGAGTCTCCCGTCGCGGACCGCCTGCGTCTGGCGCGGGGAATGCCGGACCTGACGACCCGGTTCCCAACCCACGCAGCCTTCGGGGCCGCCACGGTCGACCAGATCCTCGAGCTCCACCGGGACCGGATGTCCACCCGTGAGGTCAATACGCTCGAGTCCGGGGTCTATCTCAACCGGGGCACGCGGTTCGAGTGGGTCCCATTCCCGGTTAAGGCCCAGCGATCCCCGGCCTGGTCGGTGGTCGTGACGGATCTCGATGGCGATGGGTTCGAGGATGTGTTCCTGGGTCAGAATCTCTTCGGGGTGGCCCCGGGGTTGTCCCGGGACGACGCCGGGACGGGCCTATGGTTGCGGGGGCTCGGGGACGGCCGATTCGACGCGCTGGATTCCAAGGTCTCCGGGATCCGGATCTGGGGCGAACAACGGGGCGCGGCGGCCGCCGACTTCAATCAGGACGGCCGGGTCGATCTCGCCGTCGCCCAGAACAACGAAGGCATCGTGGTGCTGGAGAACCAGCGGGCGGTGCCAGGGATCCGAGTCGTCCTCAAGGGCCCACCCGGCAACCCGGTCGGGATCGGCGCCCACCTCCGGACGGCAGGTCCCGGCGACCGCCGCGGCCCCGTCCGGACGATCCACGCCGGTTCGGGGTTCGGTTCCCAGGATTCGGCGATCCAGGTCCTGTCCCTGGCCAGACGCCCCGACTCCATCGTGGTCCAGTGGCCGGGTGGGAGGGAACAGACGGTTCCCATTCCATCCGGAAGTCCGACGGTGGAGGTGGTCCATCCGGACCACCGGCCGTGATCACGGGGACGCCTCCCACGGGCATTGGACGACCGCAGGCCCGTCCCCGCCCACTTTGGGCTTTGCGCGCCGGCGGGTCCGCTCGTCATGCTGCGGGGCATGGCCACCCCGGATTCCGACCCGCACGAGCACACCCACAGTGAATCCTTCCTGAGGTCGCTCATGCGACGTCAGCTGAAGTTGTCGGTCACCTGCGCCCTCTCCTTCCTGATCGCGCTCCTCGGGCTGCCCCTCTTGAACTATTTCATGCCCGAGGCGATGTCGGGTCGGGTCGGTGGCTTCACGTTGTCGTGGCTGATCCTCGGCATCCTCTTCTTCACCCTCGTGTGGGGCATCGCCTGGGTGTTCATCCGACGCAGCATCGCTCTCGAGGACCTGGAGGTCGAAGAGGTGAATGCCCGGAAGCGACAGCACGCCACGCCCCGACGCTGACGGCCGAGGGATTCTGAACTCCGACTCCCGGGACACCCCGCTCCACCACCGAATTCCACGGACATGATTTTTGCCGCATTCGACGTCTGGATCCTCTCGTTCAGCGCCCTGACGGTGCTGGTCACCATCGGGATGGGCTACTGGGCCGCCCAGAAATCGAGGACCGCCTCCGATTTCTTCGTCGCCGGACGTGGTGTCTCGGTCGGTTGGAACGCCTCGGCCATCTCCGGGGAATACCTCTCGTCAGCCTCCTTCATGGGCGTGGCGGGCATGGTGATGAGCTCGGGCTACGACGCGCTCTGGTATCCGGTCTGTTACGCCTGCGGCTACCTGTTCCTGCTCCTCTTCATCGCCGGACCGCTGAGGCGTTTCGGCGCCTACACCATCCCGGATTTCGCGGAGGGACGGTACGATTCGCCGCTGTTCCGGAAGATCGCGGTGATCTTCGTCCTCTTCATTGGGTTCTTCTACACGATGCCCCAGATGAAGGGTGCCGGGACGACGCTCTCCTACATCTTCAAGGACATCTCGTGGTTCGGTGAGAAGGGGCTTCCGTATCCGGTGGGCGTGGTGCTGGTAGGTGGGGTGATCACCTTCAACGTGGCCGTAGGCGGCATGAAGGGCATCACCCTCGTCCAGGCGTTCCAGTACTGGCTGAAGATGTTCGCGATCTCGGTCCCGGTGTTCGTCCTGATGAGCGTCTATGGAAGCTATGGCACCCAGTTGTCGGTCCAGGGGCAGCCCGCCTCTGCCGCTGTGGTCCAGACTGCATCATCGGGAGGTGCCGCGACCGCGGAGTCGCTCAGGAAGCCGCTCCCGACGAGGGCCCCTCCCGATGCCTCCTGGCTCAACCCGTTCGGCCCGCTGACCAGCAAGGCTGCCAAGGCCGCCAAGATCGAGGGACCGGCCAGCCGGCCCTACGCGCTGCTCTACACCTACTCCCTGATCATCGCCATCGTCTGCGGCACTGCTGGACTCCCCCACATCCTGGTCCGCTTCTACACCAACCCCGACGGCGTCGCTGCGAAGAGGACGACCATGTGGGTCATGATCCTCATCGGCGTCTTCTATGTGTTCCCGCCGGTGTTCGGCGTCATGGGACGCAACCTGCTCCCCGCCCTCTATGAAGGCACCGGGGTCAATGGCACCGACAAGATCGTCCTGGAACTGCCCAAGGTGCTGGATGCCGCAGGCGGCCCGGGGTCGATCCGATGGGGCAGCATCCTGAGCGGGATCACCTGTGCCGGGGCGTTCGCTGCGTTCATGTCGACGTTCTCGGGACTGCTGGTGTCCATGACGGGAGCGCTCGCCCATGACGTCTATGGACGCATGCTGCGCCCGGAGTCCTCGGCGGCGGATCGGATGCAGATGTTCAAGTGGTGTGCGGCCCTGACCGGTGGGGTGGCGACGCTGCTGGGCTGTTTCGTCGAGCCGCTCGAGATCAACTTCATGGTCGGCCAGGCGTTCGCCATCGCCGCCGCCAGCTACTTCCCGCTGCTCTTCATGAGCGTCTGGTGGCGCGGCATGACCCTCCAGGGGGCTGCCACCGGCATGCTGTCAGGCGGCATCTTCGCGCTCATGGCCGTGGCCCTCACCAACGTCAGCACGCTGTCGCTCGACAAGGGACCGATGGGTCGGCTGTTCGCGCCGTTCGCCCCGCTCAATGACTTCTGGGCTCACCATCCGCTGCTCCGGATCCTGTGCGAGCAGCCGGCGATCTGGACCGTGCCGATGTCCATCATGCTGATGATCCTCGTCAGCAAGCTGACCCGATCGTCTATTCCCTCGGATGTCCGTCTCAAGATGCTGGTCCTGCACGCGCCTGAGAAGCTGGGCCTCAAGCAGGACTACATCCGGGAACATGAGGGTGTGGGACACTGAGGAGGCGGCACCCCAGGGTGGTCTTGGAACTCGGAGGCTGCTGAGCCTTGAGGTGGTGGGTGATGCAGTGCTCTGCATCACTGGGTGCGGAAGCACCCACGAGGGGTTGGCCTGCAGGAGGGGTTGGGGTTTGGATGCACTCCGTTGCGTCCCCATCTCATCCGCGCGGCTTGGTAGACGGTCTGGGCTGGGTCGGGACCGGTGACGCGGTTGACTGGGGTGGGGTGGGTTGAGCCAGGGGTGTGTGGGTGCCGGGGGCACCCATGTGCTGCAGGGCACTGCAGCACCCACCCGGTGGTGTGGTGCAGACCCTGTAGGTATCACACACCGGTCGGGCGAATCACCCGCCCGCCACGATGCGGACGATCTCGAGCCGATCTCCGTCTTGGAGGGTCCGGTCCGGGAACTCTGACGGGGCAACGGCTTCGCCGTTGTGCTCCACGACCACGCTCTTCGGGAGAAGCCCCTGGGCGACCAGGAAGGACTCGATCGTGCAGGCGCTGGCTGCTGCGATCTGCTGGCCGTTGGCGATGATCGTCACGGGTTCAGGATAGGGAGTGCATCTCTTGGCATCAATCCGACGGCCGCTCGGAGCGCAGGAGCCCGTCGCGTCCCATCCGCGCCACGAATGGGAAGCGGTCTGGCATCAGGCAGAGCGGCACATCGTCCGCCAGCTCGGGCAGGCCCAGCAACCGGGCCCCGTTCCTGCCGCTGCCGGCCAGGGCCTGCAGGTCTCCTTGATTCGCGCGGAACACCTCCCGGACGGTCCGGGCTGCGTCATCGATCCACCCGCCGCAGACCGATTGCCAGAGCCGGTCGACGAGTGCCCCCGCACCCAGCGTGTCCTCCAGCGAGGCGTGGTCGAGGGTCCCGGCACAGACGATGACCAGATGGGGAAGTCGCCGTTGGCGGATCCACGACGTGGTGGCCTGGAGATTCGCGAACGAGGTGGCCAACACTTCACCGGCACCCCGACAGGCATCCAGCGCCCGGGTCCCGTTCGAAGTGGTCATCACCACCTTCCGTCCCTCCACCCGCTCCCGCGTGAACTCCCTGGGCGAGTTCCCCAGGTCGAACTCGATCCCGCCGGTCCGGTCGGCCCCGATCCGGAAGCCATCCCGCTCGCCGGCGAGGAGGACGGAGGCCTCCTGTTGCCGGGCCTGCAGTGCCGTTGCGATGTCGCGGACGGGAAGAATGCAGGCCGCCCCGTTGGCAAGGGCCTCGAGCATCGTCGAGGTCGCCCGGAAGACATCGAACACCACGCAGACGGCCTGGCTCAGGTCGCGTCCCTGGAGCGTGGCGAATTCGGCGGGGGTCAGAAGGACTTCGGTTCGCGTGATCATGGATCGTCTTCGGAAAGGGAGGGTCGTCAGGACAGCCGGGTCTCGGTCGGGCGATGGTTTCGGATGTAGTGAAACAGGTACTGCTGGGCATAGCCCGCGTTCGGGCCGAAATGCGTCTCGGTGAATCGTTGCAGGGTGCGCGGCTTTGGACGTCGCCGCGGGAAATACAGCTCCCGCAGGGCGCGCAGTACCCAGACGTCGACCGGGAAGGCGTCCTGCCGACCATAGGCGAACAGGAGCACGCAGTTGGCGATCTTGGGTCCGACCCCAGGGAGTCCAGTCAGCTGTTCCCGCGCGGCGGCGGTGGACAGCCCCCGGAGCGCCTCGAGGTCCAGTCGCCCCGCGTCGACTGCCTGGGCGGCCGCTGCCAGGTAGCGCGCCCGGAACCCCAGCTTGCAGTCCCGGAGGCGGGATTCCGTCACGAGCGCGAGCCGGGCGGCGGTCGGGAACGCCCGGGGCGACGTTGCTCCAGCGGGGCCCGGGATGGGTTCCCCGAAGGCATCGCAGAGCAGGGCGACGCACTGCTGGATCTGAACGATCTGCTTGGTGGAACTCAGGATGAAGCTCGCGAGGCATTCCCACGGATCCTGCCGCAGCAACCGGAGTCCCGGACAGGCCTGCACGGCGTCCCGGAGCGGTGGATCGTCGGGAAAGGTCCGGACGATCGCCTCGAGGTCGTCGTCCAAGCCGAGGTAGTGGCGGAGCCACGCGCCGTCCCCCGGATCCGTGGCCGTCTCGGCGAGGAGATCCCCGCCCTCCTGCCGGAGTCGGACCCAACGGTCGCCGATGACGCCCTCCCAGGCCCCGTCGACGCATCGCCACCGGAAGGCCTGTCCCCCGTCGAGGGTCGCCTCGAGGTCGAGGAAAGGGGTGGGAATCCGGAGCGGCATCGCGTCCCCACAGTATGGGCATTCCCCCGGGATGCCATCGATGGCTTTCTGAGGTAACGGGACCCGCTTTTGGATCCCGATCGGATCCCGGGTTCGACTTTGTGTCCGGGGTGTCCACTCTCTCGCGTCGATGTCCTCTGGACCTCCTGAACCGTCACCGCGTCGTCTGCCGGAGCTGTTGGCTCCCGCGGGGGACTGGGAGTGTGCGCGGGCGGCGGTGGAGAATGGGGCGGATGCGATCTACTTCGGGCTCGACCGCTTCAACGCCCGGATGCGGGCCCGCAACTTCACCGAGGCGGACCTGCCGGCCCTGATGGAGTTCCTGCATCGTCGCGGGGTCCGGGGCTACGTGACCTTCAACACCCTGGTGTTCACCGAGGAGCTGTCATCGGCTGCGGACTACCTCCGCAGCATCATCGCCGCCGGGGTCGATGCGGCGATCGTGCAGGATGTCGGGATCTGTCGGCTCATCCGGAGGCTCTCTCCCGACTTCCCCATCCATGGGAGCACCCAGATGTCCATCTCGAGCGTCGCCGGGGTCGAGTTCGCCCGGGACCTCGGATGTTCCCTCGTGGTGTTGGCCCGCGAGAATTCCATCGCCGAGATCGCCTCCATCCAGGCGAGCCAGAAGGCCTCGGAATCCGCAGATCCACTGCCGCTGGAGGTCTTCGTGCACGGGGCCCTCTGCGTGGCCTACTCAGGCCAGTGCCTCACCAGTGAATCGCTGGGAGGTCGGAGCGCCAACCGCGGCGAGTGTGCCCAGGCTTGTCGGATGCCCTATGAGCTGATCGCCGATGGACGGAAGGTGGACCTTGGCGACCGGCGGTATCTGTTGTCGCCGCAGGATCTCGCCGGGTTGGAAGTGCTCCCCCAGCTCGTGGAGGCCGGGGTGTCGTCGCTCAAGGTCGAGGGACGCCTGAAGTCTCCCGAATACGTCGCCAGCATCACTCGGGTGTATCGCCAGGCGCTCGATCGTCTCGCCGAGGGACGAACCGTTCCCGTGGGAGATCCGCGTTACGAACTCGAGATGGCCTTCTCACGGGGGCTCTACACGGGCTGGTTCCGCGGCATCAACAACCAGGAACTGGCCCATGCCCGCTTTGGCAAGAAGCGGGGCGTCCTCGTCGGCCAGGTCGTCGCCGTCGGGCGCGACCGCGTCCGCATCCGCCTCTCCGGTCCCGTCAAGGCCGGGGACGGTGTGGGGTTCGACGCGGGTCGACCCGACCAGGAGGAGCAGGGGGGGCGGGTCTTCGGTGTCCGGATTTCCAACCGGGGTCCTGGAAACGATGAGGCGGAGCTGACCTTCGGCGCGGGAGCCGTGGAGTTCTCCCGGATCCATGTGGGGGATTTCGTCTGGAAGACCGACGACCCGATCCTGGAACGGGATCTCCGGAAGACCTTCGAGGGGGACGCGATCCGGCATACACGGCCGATCACCCTGGAGGTCCACGGGGTGTCCGGTGGCCCGTTGTCGCTCGTCGTCCGGGACCTCGAAGGCCATGTGGTCCGGGTCGAGTCCACGATTCCTCTTACCCCGGCCGAGAAGCACGCCTTGGGGCGGGAGCGTCTCGAGGAGCAGTTGGGACGGCTTGGCGGAACCCCGTTCCAACTGGGCCAGCTGATCGTGGACCTTGCCGATGGGGTGCACCTCCCTGTCAGCGAGCTCAACCGGATTCGTCGCGAGGCCATTGCCCAACTCGAGGCCCTCCGTGCCGCGCCGAAGCGGTGGGAACTGCGGACCCCGGAGTCTGATCCGTGCCGGGTGTCGTTTGCGGAGGAAGTGGATCCGGCGTCGGTTCGACCGGAGTTGATCGTGCTGGTCCGGACACTTGATCAGCTCGACGCCGCGCTGGGGTGCGGCATCGAGACGATCTACTGCGACTTCGAGGACCCGAAGCGGTATCGCGAGGCGGTCACGCGGTTCCACACCGCACGGGGATGCCGGGTTTCCGCGGCACCTGGGAGTCCAGTACCGTCGATCTGGGTGGCCCCGCCCCGGATGTTCAAGCCGGGTGAGGAATGGATCCTGAAACAGGTGCTGTCCTCGCAGGCCGACGGGTATCTGGTCCGGGCCCACGAACACCTGCGGTTCTTCGCGGAGCATCGTCGCCGGGGTGATTTCTCCCTGAACGTCGCAAATCCGCTCACCGCCGAGCACTATCGCAAGCGTCACGGGCTGGAGCGCCTGACGGTCAGCTACGATCTCAACGCCGCCCAGGTGGAGTCGCTGCTCCGGTCGGCACCCGCGTCGTGGTTCGAGCTCACGCTGCATCAGCACATGCCGATGTTCCACATGGAGCACTGCGTGTTCTGTGCGTTCCTGAGCAGTGGCACCGACTACCGGAGCTGCGGTCGACCCTGTGACCGTCAGGAGGTCCGGCTTCGGGATCGGGTGGGCCAGGAGCATCCGCTCAAGGCCGACGTCGGGTGTCGCAACACGGTCTTCAACGCCCGGGCCCAGACGGGGGCGGAATCCCTGGACCGGTTCATCGCCGCGGGGTTGCGGGCCTTCCGGGTGGAATTCGTCCAGGAATCCCCGGAGGAGGTGCGTCAGACGTTGACGCGGTATCGGGCCCTGTTGCGGGGGGAGATCACGGGCCAGCGCCTGTGGCAGGAACTGCGGGTCCACAGCCAGCTGGGGGTGACCCGGGGACAGTTGGAGTTGGAAGACGCGCGTCGGGTGTTCCCGAAGGGATGACGCGAATCGGGCCGAAGTGTGGGGCCAGCCGTCGCGGAGGGGTGGGAAGGGGGGATCCCCAAAGCTGGTGAGGCCACGTCGATTGACTCCCAGGCGCGCTTTCGGAATTTTCAGGCTCATGACCAAGGCTGCGGTCCGGCGACTCGTGAGATCCTCCGCCAAGTGCCCTGTCATCCTGAGGATGAACAATGGGCGGTCGGTGCGCATCGCCCACCCGGACTTCGTGATGTTCCCGGCGACCGAAGCCCAGGAGTTCGTGGTCAGCCAGCCCAGCCAGCCCTACCGCTTCGAGATCATCGACCTGACCCAGGTGACCTCGGCGGAGGTGGAGCGGAAGGGTTGAGCCATTGGGAATCCGGTTCCGTTGGGAGCGGGCTGGAAACCCACTCCAGACCTGAAAACGACTCGTCAGCCCCTGGGTGGGCTGCTACTTCATCCTTGCGATGAGCGCCCTTCGAACTCCGGTCTGGTCTCAGATGCTCCTCCTGGGTAGTGCCCTCCTGGCCTTCGCGGCCGACCCCACCGTCCCTCCCACTGGGGGACCGCCGTTGAACACCGCCCCGCGTCCCGTCGTGAGCCCGCAACCGGGTCGGACCAATGCCCTCAAGTTCGACACCACCAGCAAGCATGTGGACCTCAAGGAGGGTGAGCAGACTGCGGCCTTCGTCTTCGCCGTCACCAACATCTCCGCCGAACCCATCACCGTCTCCAACATCAGCACGAGCTGTGGCTGCACGGCCGGACGCCTGCCGTCGTATCCCTGGAAGCTCGACCCCGGACAAGGCGGACACGTCAACATCACCATGGACCTGAAGGGCAAGTTCGGTCTGGTGACCAAGACCGCGACCGTCCTGACGTCGTCGGGGAGCTATCCGCTGACGGTCAGCGCCAAGGCCCCCATGATGTCCGCCGCCAACACGATGGGGGATCGCAACCGCAACCTCGCCATCGCCGCTGCGGACCGGCAGGCCATCTTCCGCAACGAATGCGCCTCCTGCCACGTCCAGCCCGCGATCGGCAAGGTGGGGAAGGACCTCTACCAGACCGCCTGCGGCATCTGCCATGAGGCCGAGCACCGGGCCCAGATGGTCCCGGACCTCCGGACCAAGCTGAAGAATTCGGACAAGAACTACTGGACCAAGTGGATCTCGGAGGGACGCCCAGGGAGCCTCATGCCGGCCTTCGCTGCGCAGCACGGCGGCATCCTGGGGGTGGGGCAGATCGAGACGATCGTCGAGTACCTCGAGACGGACTATAAGAAGAACCCGCCCCCCTCGAACTCCAAACCCGCCGCGACCCCGGCATCCGCCACCACCGGAGGCTGATGTCCCGCGGTCTGCTGATCACGTTCGAGGGCGGAGAGGCGTGCGGGAAGAGCACGCAGATCGCACTCCTCGCGGAACGGCTCCGTTCCACCGGCCGGGTCTGCACCGTGCTCCGTGAGCCGGGGGGAACCCCGATGGGCGAGAAGATCCGCCACCTCGTGAAGGAGGATCCCGTTGGTGTCGGCATGGCTCCCGAGGCGGAGCTGCTGCTCATGAACGCCAGTCGGGCCGAGCTCGTGCACCGGGTCATCCGTCCCGCGCTGGACCGCGGGGAGATCGTCCTGTGCGACCGGTTCTGGGACTCCACGATCGCCTATCAGGGCTACGGCCGAGGACTGGACCTCGCCCTGGTTCGGTCCGTGATCGCGGCGGCGGTCGGCGGGGTACGGCCGGACCTGACCCTGTGGCTGCGGGTGGACCCCACGGAGGCGGCTCGTCGGCTCGTGGGACGTGGTCAGGCGACGGACCGCTTCGAGTCCGAGAAGTCGGCGTTCTTCGACCGGGTCGAGCAGGGATATGCGGCCCAGGCGACGGCGGAGCCGGACCGGTTCCGGGCGGTCGAGGCTGGGGGATCCCGCGAGGTGGTCCACGATCGGATTTGGGGGCTGGTGACGCCGTTGCTGTCCTGAGTAGGCTGGCTCGTCATGATGGAGCGACTGCCTGGGTTCCGCGATTTCTACCCCGAACCGCTGCCGGCCAACGAGCCGTGGAGCTGTGATCTCCGGAACCACATCTTCGGCGCGTGGCGGGAGACCGCCCGTCGGTACGGGTTCCGGGAATATGATGGGCCGCCCCTCGAGCCGCTCGAGCTCTATACCAACAAGTCGGGCGCCGAGATCGTCGCGCAGCTGTTCAACTTCGTGGACAAGGGCGAGCGGGCCGTCTCGCTGCGGCCTGAGATGACGCCCACCGTCGCGCGTCTGGTGGCGACCGCCGAGCGGGCCTACAAGAAGCCCATCAAGTGGTTCTCGTATCCCCAGCTCTTCCGGTACGAGAAGCCCCAGAAGGGCCGGCTCCGCGAACACTTCCAGCTCAACTGCGACCTCTTTGGCGAAGCGGATCCCTCGGCCGATGCCGAGATGGTCGCGCTGCTGGTGGATGTGCTGCGGGCCCTCGGGTTGACGGCGTCGGACTTCGTGGTCCGCCTCAGCAGTCGCCAGGCCTGGCAGCGGTTCTTCGCGGGACGTGGCGGGGATCCGGCCCGGGCCTATGAGTTCTACCAGGTGGTGGACAAGCTGGAGCGCGAGAAGCCCGAGGTTAGTGCCGAGAAGCTGTCGGCCCTCGGGATCGCCATGGCCGAGGTCCAGGAGTTCATCCGGGCCAGCGTGCCCGAGCCCGAGCTGCAGGCGGTCCTCGACAACCTCTCCGCCCGGGGAC
>Ga0075471_10000990_pt1 | contig 18150 bp, 15 predicted proteins | sample DEB19_08_DNA_2_FD_74787 | JGI IMG/M metagenome (GOLD analysis project Ga0075471, IMG submission 74787) | Aqueous microbial communities from the Delaware River and Bay under freshwater to marine salinity gradient to study organic matter... | ecosystem: Environmental > Aquatic > Marine > Coastal ... | reverse complement strand
CGACGATACGAACGAGATTTTTGTCGTGCGGTTTGGCGGTGGGGAAGCCGCGGTGGCCGTTGAGCCAGAGGGTGAGTTTGGCGGGTGCGTCGAAGATTTTCGATTGGAGCGTGCCGGTGTGGCTTTCTTCATCGCCACCGCCTTTGGCCATGCTTTGCACCACGGTGACTTCACCGCCTTCGGCGAGTTTTCGCGGCTGCAGGGACCATTTCGCGTTTCCGGAGCTGGTCCACGCGGGTGCGGGTTTTTGCGAAGCAGCTTCGAGTAGCTGTTTGGCGAGGTCTTGAGCCCAAGTGAGGAGTTCGGGCGGTGGAGGTGTGCCGCGTTCGGAGAGACCGTCGTGGAGGGCGGTGAGGAGGGGGAGCGCGGCTGAAGGGACAGAAGAGACGGAAGCGACCGAAGGGACGGCGGAGCGACGAGCGAGGGCGATGGCTTGAGGGAGAAGTGTGGGATCGCCGTGGCGGGCGATGTGGGTGAGGATGGCGGGGGCGACGGAATGATCACTTTTGAGGAGTTGAAGCGAAAACGCAGCAGCATCCGATGTGGGGACGGCCACGAGTACTTCCATGAGCCAAGTCTTATCCGATACTTTCATTAGCCATCTATGTGCTTCTGGGTCTTCAAAAATCCTTGGCCGCGAGAGTACATCCCTCAGCAGCAGGCGAAGCGAATACACAAAGGAATCATCTCCCAACTTGCGGGTGAGCCAGTTTTCCGGCCCGGGTGGTGAAAGCAGATCATTAGTCTGCAGTGCCAACATCTTTACCATGATGCCGGGCCAGTTGGGGTCGCCGGCGAGGAAATCTGGCCGTTGCAGCAATACCTGTGTCGATGCCCGCCCGATCGCGCTGCCACGACCATCGAATGCGATACCTAGCAGCCATTTCTCCCACGGATGGAGTTTGTCATACGCTCCGATCACTTGGGCTGCGTGAGACATCACAAGGCCGTGTAGCGTCGTTCCGTCGTCTTCAACCCAGGTGCCTCCGGTGTGTAGAGCACGCAAAACATTCGCGACCAAATACCGTTCTCCGAGGTACGACAACGCCCACATCGAATAGGCCATTTTCAGGTCCGATCTTTTCCAATTTACGGGCGTGTAGTGATAGTCACCAATGTCGTTAACCCGCTGATCAGGAGGCTCGCGATCACCTTGTGCCATCATGGCCTCGCCAGATTCAAAAATGCTGAAGAACTCGGGAAGCCATTCTTGGGTGCCACGCAGCTTGATTTCCTGTAGCGCGAGATGACGGCGTGTGAGATTCGGATGTCCCACCTCCCCGGCAATCTGCTTGGCGTTCATGGCGGTAAAGTCATTTGGCACTGGTTTTGAGCCCTTCTTCACCACACGCCAGATTCTCCCGCGCTCTTTATCGCGGCCTTTATGATCGAGGGGGACTTCGTAGTGGCCGATGATCTTGTTGTAGAAGTCAGCGATGTAGAGGGCGTTGTCGGGGCCGAGTTGGAGATCGACGGGGCGGAACCACGGGTCGTCGCTGGTGATGAAGTCGGGCTGCTCGTTGGCTTTGGGCGTGGAGCCGGTGAAGGTGACGTGGTCGTGGTTGACGCGGGAGGTGACGCAGTTGCCGAGGAGGATGTGATCGTCCCATTCGGGGCCCCAGACGCCGCCGTCGAGGTAAACGATGCCGCAGATGCCGGTGCTGCCGTGCGTGTGCTGGCACATGACGGGCGCGAAGCCGAGTCCGTCGTGCGGTTTGCCAAAGCTGGGATAGCAGGCACCGCGGATGAGTTGATACACGGGCGAGCTGTGGCAGTCGGCGCTGTAGAGATTGCCGTAGCGGTCCCACGCGAGGCCGAAGGGATTGACCTGGCCGCTGGTGTAGCGTTCGACCTTGGAGCCATCGGGACGAAAACGAAACACGTTGCCGGATTGGAGTTCGAGACGGCGGCCAGGAATGTCGAATGACGAATGTGGAATGACGAATGAATGACGAGGCTCGAATGACGAATCGCTGGTTTTCGAGCTTGGGGCATTCGGGCTTTTTTCGTCATTCGGAATTCGCTCATTCGTCATTTTCCCATCGGGCTGCCAACGATCGGCGCGGACTTCAAACCGGCTGGTGTTGTTAAAGCCGTGCGTGGCATACACCCAGCCGTCGAGGCCGAGGCGGAAGCTGCTGCACATGCCGTGGGTGTCTTTGTCGTAGCCGAGGGGGCCGAATAGGACTTCGCGGAGGTCGGCGCGGTCGTCGCCGTCGGTGTCGGCGAAGTACCAGATGTTTGGAATGCTGAAGGCGATGCAGCCGGACTTGTGCTCGGGCTTGTGCCAGGGGAGGACTCCGGTGGGGATGTTCAGCGCATCGGCGAAGACGGTGATTTTGTCGGCGCGGCCGTCGCCATCGGTGTCTTCGAGGATCTTGATGGCATCGCGGCTGTCTTTGACGCGGGTGCCTTGAGGATCGGACCAGCGTTTTTTATCGGCGGCGTAGGGATACTCGACGGTGGAGGAGACCCAGAGCCGGCCTTTGGCATCGAAGGCGAGGTTGATGGGTTTGTTGATTTGTGGCTCGGCGGCGAAGAGCTGGACCTCGAAGCCTTCGGGGACATGCAGCGCGGCGCGTTCGGCCTCGGGTGAAAGCGCGGGGGTTTCGCGGATGAGGCGGTCCTTGGGCTCGGCGGCAAAGGCGGAGAGCAGAGGGCAGAGAGCGAAGAGAAAGAGACGCATGACCTCGAAAATCAAAAATCGGTTGTTCGACAATCGTCAATCAAAGGCGGCGTGGAGCGGATCGATTGACGATTGCTGATCAACGATTGTTGATGGCTGAAGTTTGCGGTGCGCGGAAGAGAAGGCTGGCCACGAAGCCGGTGAAGAGCACGGTGGCGAAGGGGGCGAGGCCGATTTTGAGGTTCGAGCCGATCCAGGGGAGGGTTTCGCCGCGGTTGAGGGCTTCGGAGGTGATCGTGAGGGCGGTGAAGTATTTCAATCCGAAGACCCAACCAGCATGTAAACCAATGGGGAGCCACAAACGACCGGTGCAGAGACGCGTGAAGGCTAGCATGGCTCCAACAGCGGCGAGCGTGAGAAACTCAGCGAGGAAGATGCGAAGGTCACCGAACCCGCTGAAAAGCCGCATGAGCACGGCGAAGCCACTATGCCAGCGCACATCGGCATCCGCGAGTTGCCAGTCGCCGGGTGGACGCAGGAAGTGGACGATGGCGAAGATGAAGGTGCACCAGAAGAAGGCGGTTTTGGGCTTCATGGTGCGTAGCAGGATACCGAGCAGGGCACCGCGAAAAAACAGTTCCTCGACGATGCCGGCGCCAAATGCGGCGGTGAGATGCGCAGAGAGCTTCAACCATGCGGCGTCCGGTTTGAGCGTGTAGATGCCGATTTGGATGAAAAGCAGGCCGAGGCCGAAAAGAAGGCCGGATGCCAAGATGAAGCCGGCGAGGCCTTCTTTGAATCCGGAGGCTGCAGGAGCGAAGGTGGGTAGAACACTTCGATCTAGCCTAATGGCCTTCAACAGCGGCCAGAGGAACGCGATGGCGAGGACGAGCACGGCACGGTTGAAGTAGCGTGTGAAGTGAGCGCGTTCGATTTCGCTGAGGAGCCATTTAACGGTGCCCCAGTCACGCATGGCGGAGTCGCTGAGCCAGCCTTGCGCCCATTGGCCGAGATCGAAGAGCGATGGCGCGAGCAAGGCCCCGCCGACCAGCACGGCGGCGAGGTAGGCGAAGAGCGGTGGCAAAGCGGAGCGTGTGTGGGGTTGCATGCGCAGGCGGACGATTGCATGCTGGCTGCCCACGAATCCATGAAAAAGAACCAGGCGCACGAATGGCACGAGCAGATCGAACCCCGAAAAAAGCGCTACGTGCGCGCCTACTGGGATTTTAGGAACTGGGTTTGGCACTACCTGATCGAGCCAGAAATGGATGGATGGGCACCATTGGAGCATCCGACAGATGATGATTGGCTGATGCTGCGTGACCTGATGTTTCGCAAGTATCAGCGGAAGAAGTACCCGCTGAAGTACATTGAAATGGTGGACAAAGTGCTGAAGGAAAAAGGCCTGAAGGGAGACGAGCCTTCCAGCGAGCAACTGCGCAGGCACGTAGCATGAGGCTGGCGCCGGTTTGGCTAGGTGGGCGCTAGCACGGCCATAACCTCGTAACCCTTCAAGAGCCCATTGCCGAGAAAATGAGGGGACGTGGCGGACCACTGCCACAAGGTACTTGCATGCATCATCTTATAATAGGGAGTTAGGCAAGGGGGTCGCTGTCGGCGGCGGCCGTGCCGCAAAGCGAGCTTGTGAAACTTTTCACAAAATCGTGTTGCCGCTCTTTCGTGGGCGACGAATAAGTCTTGCTCTTCCCCACTTTACGAACGCATGCCCACCGTCACCCGAGAATACGAGGCTCCCGATACCGCCGCCAAGGCCGCACGGCAGCTCGAATCCGTGGAAGAGACCACCACCGATCTCGTGGGTGAAAAACTGGTGCTCAACATGGGCCCCAGCCATCCGGCGACGCATGGGGTGCTGCGCCTGATCCTCGAATTGGACGGCGAGATCATCACAAAGGCCGACCCGGACATCGGCTTTCTCCACCGTGGAGATGAAAAGATCGCCGAGAACATGCACTACAACCAGTTCGTTCCCTACACGGACCGTCTGGACTACCTCGCGCCGCTGGCCAACAACGTGGCGTATGCGCTGGCGGTGGAAAAGCTCATGGGCTGGGAATTGCCCTCTCGTGGCAAGGCCATTCGCGTGATTTGCTGTGAGCTGGCCCGCATCTCGGCTCACATGCTCGGAGTCGGGGTTTTTGCGATGGATGTGGGAGCGATGACCGTCTTCCTCTACACCTTTACAGAGCGTGAGAAGATCTACAATCTGTGCGAGCAGCTCACTGGAGCCCGCTTCACGACGAGCTATACCCGAGTGGGTGGCCAGACTCGCGATTTGCCAGCTGGCTTTGAGGCCTCGGTGACGAAGTTCTTGAATGAGCTGGAGCCGGTGATCGACGAAATTGACAAGCTGCTCTCACGCAATCGCATCTTCATGGAGCGCACGCAGGACATCGGGGTGATTTCGCGCGACGAAGCCATCGCGCATGGCATTACAGGCCCGAATCTACGTGGATCAGGCGTGGAGTTTGACGTGCGCAAAGCGCATCCCTACCTCGATTACGAAAAGTACGATTTCGACATCCCAGTTGGAACGAAGGGCGATTGCTACGATCGTTATCTAGTTCGCATGGAAGAGATGCGCCAAAGTGTGCGCATCTTGCGCCAAGTGCTGAAGGATCTGCCAGGCGGAGCCATCAACGTCGCCGAGGCAAAAGGGCTACTGCCGAAAAAAGAAAAGGTCCTTATGAAGATGGAGGAACTCATTCACCACTTCATCATCGCCACGCAGGGCATCGATGCACCTGCAGGTGAGGTTTATTTCTCGACGGAAAATCCGAAGGGAGAGCTGGGCTTCTACATCAACAGCACGGGTGGAGGTGTGCCTCATCGTCTGAAGATTCGCAGTCCCTCGTTCCTGAATCTTTGCATCCTGCCAAAATTGCTCGTCGGACACATGATCAGCGATGTGCCAGCTGTGCTTGGCAGCCTCGACTTTGTGATGGGCGAGTGCGACCGCTGATGTTTCCACCCTGAACCGTTTTTGACCGACCCACGCATGGCCTTCGAAGTTCCAGCCGAATTGGAGAAGCAGATGGATGAGGCCATCTCGCATTACCCGGTGTCGAAACGCAGCGCAGTGCTGCCGCTGCTGCATCTCATGCAGCATCATCTCCGCTACATTAGCGAGGAGGCAGTGAACTGGGTGGCTGCGAAACTCGGTTTGGAGCCGATCCAAGTGCTTGAAGTGGTGACTTTCTATCCAGGCTTTCGTCAAACCGCTCCGGGCAAGTACCACATCCGCGTCTGCCGAACCCTTTCCTGCGCTATGGCGGGTAGCTATGAATTGATGGAGTCGCTCTGCAAAACGGCGAATATCGATCGTTCGCATGTCGATCATCATCATCCGATTGCGGTGAGCGCTGATGGAAAGTACAGCATCGAATTCGCCGAATGTCTTGCGAGCTGTGGTTTTGGCCCGGTTTGTATGGTGGAGGATGATTTCTATGAGAAGGTCGATCCTGCGAAGGCGGCTGACGTTCTCGCGAAGTACGTTTGATCATGAAAAGCGGCGGTCCCGAGTGGAAACCGCCGCGTTGCGGAGCGCCCGTAGGCCGCATTCAGAGTATTTCAATTACGCCAAGAGACGATGTCGTCGCCGGTCATGGGGGTCTTATCCTTGCCGATGCTGTAAATGGCCACATCCGTCGGCAGAAATTGAGGAGGCGGGCTAACGGCGTTCTGCGAGATTTTGGGGTCTTGATTCTGCAAGTCTGGGTTTCCGATTTTTCGATCCAAGTTTGTGTCAAAAAGTACATAAAAAGGTGAGCCCCAGAGGTCCACGAGACTGTAGGGGCTTTGCGCACCCACTAGACCGTTGAGGCCGTTTTTTGCTACTTTGAAGGTAGCAAACTCAATGTCTTTCGGATTCAGGTTGGCAGTGCCGCCGCTGCCGCCGGAAGAGCCTCCGCTGTCGCCCTGCCTAGCGGCGGGCCCCATCAGGGCTGTAATCAAACTAGAGCTTTGATTGGTGAGCACTGCGGGCGCATCGTCACCGCCTGAACTAGAGGTTTGGGATGGATCGATCGGAAAACGATTGTACTCGGTTTGATAAGCTTGAATGCCGTTTTGAATGGCGACGATCACATTGCGCACCTCCAGTTCGCGACTTTGCTGCATCAGCTTGGGTGCTTGTGAAATAACGAGGCCTGCCAGAATGCCGATGATGGTCACGACAACCAACAATTCGACAAGGGTGAAACCGTGACGTGAACGATGGAGTAGTGAGGTTTTCATATGCTGTGGAATGGCGGATGAGTTGTTGTTGTCATGCTGTTGGCGTGCATTAAACGGCTCGCCGAAGATGATGATGAATGGTTTTATCAGAAGAACATTCTGTGCGTCAACAACCGTATCGCGATGTCATTTGTGAGTAGAATGGGAATCCTCCACGTTTGCATCGCGGAAGTTTTCATTGTCAACAAACGCCTTGCATCATATAATTCAGCAATATAGATCGGCGATTCAATTCCATTTAACAACTCGACTCACAAACGAATCGCATTGATCGACTGAAAATATCATATGGCAAAACAAGCAATTAGCGGCGCAAAGAAAGTGAAATACGTTTATTCCTTCGGAGCAGGAAAAGCGGACGGAGACGGCTCCATGAAGGCGCTGCTTGGCGGCAAAGGTGCAAATCTTGCGGAAATGAGCCGCATTGGTCTTCCTGTGCCTCCCGGATTCACAATCACTACTGAGGTTTGCACCTATTATTACGCCAACAAGCGTACCTATCCTGCGATCCTGCAGGTGCAGATGGAAGAAGGCATCGCGAAGATGGAAAAGATCATGGGCTGCAAGTTTGGTGATGCCAGCGGGATGCCACTGCTTGTTGCCGTGCGTTCTGGTGCCCGCGACTCGATGCCGGGCATGATGGACACCATTCTGAACCTTGGCTTGAATGACCAGACCGTTCTTTCTTTGGTCAAAGCGACCAACAATGAGCGCTTCGCTTGGGACTGCTATCGTCGCTTCATCCAAATGTATGGCGATGTGGTTCTCGGCGTGCAAAAGCGCGAAGGTGAGGATCATGAGCCCTTCGAGACGGTGATCGAAAGTTACAAGCATGAAAAATACCATAAGGATATCATCGACAGCGATCTAACCGCCGAGGATCAGAAAGAACTGGTGAAGCGTTTCAAAAAGCTGGTCAAAGAGCGCACCGGCCATGTCTTCCCCAATAATCCTTGGGACCAGCTCCGTGGAGCCGCTGGAGCTGTGTTTGGCTCTTGGATGAATGATCGAGCCATCGTCTATCGTCGCAAATACAATATCCCGCATGAGTGGGGCACTGCCGTGAACGTGCAGGCCATGGTCTATGGCAACACAGGCAATGATTCTGGATCCGGTGTGGCTTTCACCCGTAATCCTGCCAACGGCGTCAACGAATTCTACGGCGAGTTTCTCATCAATGCGCAGGGCGAAGACGTCGTTGCTGGTGTCCGCACGCCCGAGCCTGTGGCCCAGCTCGAGAAGGAGATGCCCAAGGCTTTTGCTGAGCTGATGAAAGTTCGCCAGATTCTTGAAAAACATTTCAAGGATGTGCAGGACGTCGAATTCACCATCCAGCAAGGCAAGTTGTTCATGCTGCAGACGCGCAACGGCAAGCGCACGGCTGCGGCAGCGCTGAAGTTCTCCATGGACATGGTCAGGGAGAAGCTCATCGACTGGGAAACTGCCATTTTGCGTAATCCAGCTGACCAGCTCGAGCAGCTGCTTGCGCCAGATTTTGATGTCGCCGAAATCAAAAAGGCCAAGGAACTCGCCAAGGGCCTTCCTGCGGGTCCCGGTGCAGCATCCGGCACGATTTATTTGAACGCAAACCGCGCTGCCGCCGCCGCAGAGGCTGGCGAGACCGTGCTGCTCGTCCGCAATGAAACTTCCCCAGAAGATCTTCGTGGAATGATCGCCGCGGCTGGCATTCTCACCGCTAAAGGTGGTGTCTCTAGCCATGCTGCACTTGTCGCTCGTCAAATGGGCAAGGTTTGCATTTGCGGCGCCTCAGCCGTCGAAATCGACTACGACAGAAAAACCGTCACCATCTCGGGGCAGGTATTCAAAGAAGGCAAAGACAGCCTCAGCATCGATGGTACTGCGGGCACGATCTATGGCGGTAAGATCAAAACTGGACCTTCTTCTATAGTCACTGGTGCTCTTCATGGAGACAAGGCCGCTCGGGCCACAGAGAAATACAAGAGCTTCCAACAGCTGATGAGCTGGTGCTCGAAAGCGGCACGTTTGCAGGTCCGCACGAATGCCGACAATCCGGAGCAAACCGAAAACGCCATCGCGTTTGGTGCCCAAGGCATCGGGCTCACCCGCACGGAGCATATGTTCTTTGAGGGCGATCGCATCGATGCTGTTCGCGAGATGATCCTCGCCGACAACGTCGCTGACCGCGAAAAAGCCCTCGCCAAGCTGCTTCCCTACCAGCGTGAGGATTTTACAGGCATCTTTACCGCGCTCAACGGCTTGCCTGCGACCATCCGCCTGCTCGACCCTCCTCTCCACGAATTTGTTCCGCATGAATCTGCCGCCCAAGCCGATCTTGCGAAGAAGATGGGCGTTTCTCTTGAGAAGGTGAAGTCCCGCGTAGCAGCACTTCATGAGTTTAACCCCATGCTTGGCCATCGTGGCTGCCGTCTAGGCATCGCCTATCCAGAAATTACCGCCATGCAGGCTCGTGCTATCTTTGAAGCAGCGGCCGATGTGGCTGCCAAAAAGATCAAAGTAAAACCTGAGGTTATGGTTCCGCTCGTCGGTTTCAAGAAGGAGCTCGACCTACAGGTTGAGATTATTCATCAGGTTGCGAAGGCGGTCATGGCTGAGAAGAAAATCAAGTTCAGCTACATGGTTGGCACGATGATTGAAGTGCCGCGTGGTGCATTGACTGCAGACGAGATCGCGCAGACCGCCGAGTTCTTCTCCTTCGGCACGAACGACCTCACCCAGACAGCTCTTGGTATTAGCCGTGACGACATGGGCTCTTTCCTGATGCCCTACACGGAGAACGAGATTTTTAAGAAGAACCCCTTTGCCACGCTCGACACTACAGGCGTTGGCCAACTCATCCAGACCGCCATCACCAAAGGTCGCAGCACCCGTCCGGACATCAAGCTGGGCATCTGTGGCGAGCATGGTGGCGATCCTGACTCTGTAAAGTTCTGCCACAAGGTGGGTCTTTCCTACGTCAGTTGCAGCCCTTTCCGTGTTCCCGTCGCCCGCCTTGCCGCTGCGCAAGCCGCGATCGAGGAAAAGCGTGCCGCTGCCAAAGCGGCCGCCGGTAAAAATGTCCGTGGCTCCAGCTCCGCTGGTGCTTCGGCAAAACAAAACAACAAAGCAACCAACAACAAGAGGACAAACACCATGGCTAAGAAAGCTGCAAAGAAAGCCGTCAAGAAGGCTGCCAAGAAGGCCCCTGCTAAGAAAGCCGCCAAGAAGGCTGTCAAGAAGGCCGCTAAGAAGAAGTAACCACACGGCGGCTTCAGCCGCTGTAGCGGGCTAAACTCCGCAAAACAAAAGCCCTGTGGGGGAAACCTCACAGGGCTTTTTGTTTTCGTCTATCTCCATTCTCAATCGTTTTCTCTTCTCAATCTGATCTCGCCGCGTTTACGGAGGTGCGAAGCGCTGTTCCATCTGCTACGCAGATCGGTTTTGGATGCTGTGACACGAACTAAGCAAACCTCCATCAAGGTCGCGATATGAGCACACCCACCGCCATCTGGATTCAAAGATGAGTGGAGCTGCTAAAGAGATCGCCGCGAGGATGGGAACAAAATCGACATCAAAAATCGATTCTAACACTTGGTAGCGCATCGCCATCTAAATCCTCAGCGACCTCTTCTTCGCCCAAATCAACCACCACCTCTCCATGGCGAGCCACGAAGAATTCAAAAAGCGCAAAGGCCACGTGAGTTGAAGACTCACAGCTAAGCAACATCGCGCGGCGGAACCTGAATGCGAAATAAGGACGGTTGAGCTCTCTGGGCTCATTGACGTGGTCGGGATGGTTGCACCACAATCAAACCGATTCTATCAGCCCAATCAATTTCTCATGAAAACGCCTGTAGCCTCCGCTCCCACCTCCCGTCGTCGCTTCGTTCAGACAACTGCCGCAGCGGGATTGGGCTTTCATTTCATTCCGGCCTACCTCACCAGCGCACGTGCCGCAGACAATCCGAAGCTGCCGCCCAGTCGTCGAATCCATCTTGGCTGTATCGGCATTGGCGGGCGTGCGGGCAGTGTGATTCCCGGTCTCACAGCCGGTGGCATTGCTTCGCCGGTGGCCTTCTCCGATGTGGACTTCAACACCGCAAAGAGTGTGGATAAGAATCTGAAGGCCTTCCCGGATGCGAAGCGCTTCCAGGACTTCCGCGAGATGTTCGACAAGATGGGCAAGGAGATTGATGCGGTGAGCGTGGTGACGCCGGATCACACACATTTTACCGCTGCCATCAGCGCGATGGCACTCGGTAAGCATGTGTATGTCGAAAAGCCGCTCACGCATACCTTTGAAGAGGCGGAGATCCTCATGCGTGCCGAAAAGAAGTTCAAAGTGGTAACTCAGATGGGCAATCAGGGCCACACTTCGGCTGGTGCAGAACAGTTCAAACGTATGCTCGCTGCGGGCATTTTGGATGACATCGTGAAGATCGATGCGTGGAAGTCGCCGTCGCTGTGGTTCATGAATGCAGCGGAGCGTGCGCTCGTGAAGGGCTATCCGGCGGAAGAACCGAAGCCCGACTCGCTCAACTGGGATCTTTGGTGCGGCCCGCAAGAGGTGAAGCCATACAGCAAGATGTATCATCCCTTCAACTGGCGTGGCTTCCACCTTTATGGCGGAGGCATGTTTGGTGACTGGGGTGCCCACATCATCGACTTCGCTCATCATCACCTGAAGCTTGGACTACCCACGCGCATCACGCCCCTCGCTCTCGCGGATGCGAATCGCATCAGTTACCCGCTCAGCTCCGACATCCGCTTCGAATTCCCAGCCCGTGGAGAAAAACGGCCAGCCGTGGAGCTGCACTGGAAGGCCGGTGGAGATACGAAAATCCAAATCGCTGAAAAGTTTGGCGATCCTAGCCAAGATGGCCCAATCCTCATTCCGAATCCCGGCAGCACGGGCTCTCTCTTGCATCGCAAACAAGGCGATTACCTTGTGCAGCGTGGTTCTCATGATCGCCATTCGTTGGTCTATCCGCGGGTCAAGATGATCGAGTTCAAGGACGCGATGGCGCTGCGTCCGCCCAAGCACAACCACTTTGAGAGCTTCATCCATGCCTGCATGGGCGAGGGCAGCACCGAGTCGCCTTTCAGCGTTTCCGGCTTGCTGACACAGGTGCTGAACCTAGGCACCATCGCCGAGTATCTTAATGTCGATCTGCGGTTCGATCCGACTGCGAAGCGCTTCATTGGCAATGATGAAGCCAATGCCCGCCTTGCCGGACCGCCGCCGCGTGCCGAGTGGGCGGATTGCTACAAGGCAGCTTGACTGAGCTCTGCAAACAGAAGCGCAGGACGGATTCCTCTTGAAACGCCTCGGCGATGCCAAGTGAATCGTCGGCAAGCCCTTTTGCTCGGCGAGTTGTCCTAGATGATTGGCAACAGGAAGTCTTGAACCCATGCTTCCATGAATGCGTTCACTTCAGGTCAAATCCCACCATTGCCACGCGGCAGCCGTTGATCTGGAGATCGATGACATGGTGCCCAGGATGGTGTTTGCGAGTGGTGAAATCGCGGATGAGCTGCGATTTGGTCAAAAGAATTCGTCCGCGTGCTGGTAAAGCCATCTCCGTCCATTTGAAGACTTTCTCAAACGTGGATCCACGGGCTTTCACATAGTGGATGACGTAATCGATGACGAGTTGCTGCGATCTCTTCGAAGTCGAGGTGATTTCTGTCGTGATCTGCAGATGCTGGCCAAGAGAGAGCCTGACCGGCGAGACGGTCAGCTGTGCCTCGACTGCGGCTTTTTGGCCAAAACCGAACAGCTTTAGAGCGCGAGTATGGCCGCGTTTGATGAGTGTGCGGCAGGCGTGCCTAGCGATCCAGCGGATGGATTCGCTTTGGAGATCCCACATTTCCAGTCTGGCCATTACAAGCTCAGGATGATCCTTCGTGATGTCGTTAAGATGATTGGCCACCGAGCGGCGCACGAAGGGTGAGACATCGTCTTTGAGTGCCTCAAGGATCGGGGCGGTCGGTTTGGGATCTTCGATGAGGGATTGCAGTCGAGTGCTCCAAGGCAGCCTGGGTCGCGAGCCTTCACTGGCGAGGCGTCGTACTTTTTCATCCATATCTGATGTCCAGCGATGCATGGTGGCCAACGCCCGCTTCTGGTCCGCCACGATAAAAGGTCGAACGGCAAATTCTGCAGAACCGAATCGCGTGAAGAAACGCAGCGCCTCCATTGAGAAATCAAAATCATCGAGGCCGAAGGTGGCCGTGAAATCACAAAGGAAGATGCTGACAAAATCATGGTCAATGCGCGGCGCAAGTTTTTGAAGCACTGCAATCTTGCGGCGGTAACCGCCGGGTAATGCTACATCAACTGCAACGGCGCACTGATGCATCCGTTGCATCAGGCTGCGCCCCTCGAGGCCTTCAAGCGCAAGTTGCAGAAAGGTTTTGGCTTCAAATCTCGGCTCGATGCTTCCCAATAGGTTTGCGAGGCTGCGGTGCCGTCGCTCATCAAACCAGTTTTTGAGCTGTGGCGGTGATGAAATTTCGGAGAGCATGGATTGGAGTCCTTCTGCAAAAAAGCAAGGGCGCGGTGCCAACCCAATCTATCTGCTTCTGCTGCGGCAAAAAGGAGGATTCGAAGGGCCCAGCAACAGTCAATGCCGCAGGTGCAGGCGTTTTCCTACTCCTGTAGGAAAACGAACACACCTTTTTTATTGCCCACCACAACGTCCATCTTGCCGTCTTGGTTCACATCACCTGGAGTGACTTGGGTGCCAACGCCACTGTTGTCGTCGATGAGATGCGGGATGAGTTTTGCACCCCCTCGTCCATCGCGTTGGATCTCGAACCAATAAAGAACGGGCGGAGCATTTGGCTCGTCGTCCTTGAGCGGGCCGTGCGCCCAGCGGCGCTTGCCGGTGACAACGTCCATGACACCATCGCCATTCATATCGGCCAGTTGCATGGCATGTAGCTGACTGAATTTAACGCCGATGGCGCTTTCCTCAATGGTGCTGCCCATCAGCCTGTGCTCGGCAAAGCTGCCATCCGCGTTTTGCTCAAACCAGCCAAAGCCATAGCCATGGGCATCGTAGCCGGTGATCACATCATTGCGCTTGTCACCGTTCACGTCATAAACGAGCAAAAAAGAACCACCACGCCCGCCGGGTACGGTGAAGGACTGCGGGTGAAACTTCCAGTGGCTGTCAGACTTTGTGTCCGTGGGCTGTTCCCGCCAGCCTTCCTTATCGAGGATGTCGATACGGCCATCGCCATTCACATCGCCTGCACCGTAGCCGTGCGTGTAGCGGAAGTACTTCTTGTCGTTTTCCGGCGACTTGGGTGTGATGGGGCGGAAGCGTGCTTTGCCAAAGGGATTGTTCCAATCGATTTCCGCATAGCCGAGCTGCCCATCGGTGGAGGGCTGCTTACCGCTGCTGGAGTGTGCGAGAATTTCTGGTTTGCCATCGCCATTCACATCGCGGAAGTCGGGTGATTCGCCGTCGGTGATGTCAAAAATGGTGTGGCGGTTCCACTCCTCCTTTTTGTTTTGCGGATTCTCAAACAACCACGTTTCCTTTCCGGGCCACGAGTAGGCTAGAATATCGCTCCAGCCGTCACCATTGAAGTCGTAGGTATAGGTCAGGAAGAAGTCACTGTAGCCCTTGGCAGGGTCGTAGGGTTCTTTTTCGAACTTCGGTGCAAAGCTCACGCGCTCCTTGAAGTCTGGGCCCTTCCAGATGAACCGGCCGGAGCAGATGTCGTTGTCGCCATCATGGTCAAAATCGGCAAAGTGAGCGCCTTCGGCCACAAACTCCTCCGTAAGGGTGTATTTTTTAAATTGGAGCTCCGCAGCGGTGGCGCTGATGGTGAAGCAAAGCAGGGCGGCGAGTGATTTCATGCAGTTGGACAAGGTCAAACTAGGCTGTGAAGGCAGTTCTTGCATCTCATGACAGGTCGTAGGGACGCAAATACATGGCATCGCTAACTTGTTGGCCAATGCACCAGCTTGCAAATCCGTGCCCCCGCCGGAGGCTACAATGTATGGGAATTCTGCCATGATCGACTCTAGAACCAAACGCGTCGTGATCGTTGGCGCCAGTGACAATCCTGAACGTTACAGCCACCAGGCGCAGCTTTTGCTGCGACAGTACGGTCATGCGGTCGTGCCGGTGCATCCGAAGCTTACCGAGATCGAAGGCGTGCCTGTCGTGGCCGATCTGTGTGCCATTTCCGGCCCGGTGGACACCGTGACACTGTATGTAGGCCCGCAGATCTCACAGACGTTAAAAGATAAGCTCGTCGCGATAAAACCACGACGTGTGATTTTCAATCCCGGCACAGAAAATGCCGCGCTGAAAATGGTGCTGGTTTCTGCAGGAATGGAGTGCCAAGAAGCTTGCACCCTCGTGCTGTTGCGCACCGGGCAGTTTTGAACAGGCGCGTCCTTTCAGGTGTCTGACACACACTTGCAGTTATGCTAGAGATTCAGAAACACCGCATTTATGAAGCCAACCGCCTCCGTGCCCACGGTGCGAGCGAGGATGAAATTGAAGCCTTGAAAGACGCTGGTAACCATCCATTCCGACCCGCTTTCGTCGGCGGCAAACGCAGGACACGTCTAACGGATGCAACCAGCGGCACCTTCGAGGTGCCAATAGGCCAGCTGGCGATTCCGTCACGCAAAAACGAATTCTCAAGATTCGCTTAGCAGATCGAGCGCCAAGTCCAGTGCCCTAGCGGAGTGGGTAAGAGCCCCGACGGAGATGGCATTCACACCGGTGGCTGCGACGTCGTGGATCGTGTCGAGCGTGATGCCACCGCTGGCCTCCAGCCAAAGCTTGCCGTTCACCATTTGCACGGCTTCGCGGAGCTGCGCCACGCCCATATTGTCGAGCAGGAGCATGTCGACGCCTTCCAGTGGCAGGAAATCCCGCACCTGCTGGAGGCTCGCGGCTTCAAGCTGAACACGCACGCCGGGGCGCTCGGCGCGCAGGCGACGAATATTGGCTTGCAGAGCTTGGAGGCTTGGATTGGCCGCGTGATGGTTGTCCTTTACCATCGCGTGATCATAAAGGCCCATGCGGTGGTTGATGCCGCCGCCGCACTTCACCGCGGCTTTTTCGAGGAGACGCCATCCGGGCGTGGTCTTCCGCGTGTCCCAAACCTCGACCGGATGCGGTTTCACGGCCTCGACATATCGCCGTGCCTGCGTGGCGACACCGCAGAGGCGCTGGAGAAAGTTCAGCGCCGTGCGTTCCGCGGTCAAAAGCGACCTGGTGGAGCCGCGTGCCTCCAAAAGGATGCCTTGAGGCTCAAACGGTTGGCCATCGGTGAGAAGCTTCTGGACCTCAATTTGAGCGTCAATCTCACGGAACACGGTCTCGACGACCTCCATGCCAGCGACGATGCCCGGCTCACGTGCCACAATCTGCGCCCTTGAACGTGAATCGGCAGGGATGAAGAACTCGGAGGTCACATCGCCCGGACCAACGTCCTCAGTGATGGCGGCACGGATCAAGGCAAGAGTGCTGGGGTGCATCGGCATGAAGATTTGGAATATAGGCCGCGCCCTCTCTCCGGCAAGGGTGCCCTTCTCCGCCTCTTGCATCCTCGGGCCGTCTCGCCACCATGGCGGCCCTTTTCCCGCCATGGCCTACATCAACGAAAACTACAACAAGCTCAAAGCCGGTTACCTCTTCCCTGAAATCGCCCGCCGCGTGAAAGCCTTCACGGAGGCCAACTCGGAGGCCGCAAAGCGCCTGATCCGCTGTGGCATCGGCGATGTGACCGAGGCGCTTCCCGAGGCTGTTCGAACCGCCATGCACAAGGCGGTCGATGAACTCGGTGACCGCTCCACTTTCCGCGGCTACGGACCCGAGCAAGGCTACGACTTCCTTCGCAACGCCATCGCCGATCACGATTTCAAAGCTCGCGGCATCCAAGTCGAGGCCGACGAGATCTTCATCTCCGACGGCAGCAAGTGCGACACCGGCAACATCCTCGACATCTTCGGCGCGGGAAACAAGATCGCCATCACCGACCCGGTGTACCCGGTTTACGTTGATACGAATGTCATGGCAGGCAACACGGGTGACGCAGATGAAAGCGGTGCTTACGCCGGTCTCCACTACCTCAAGTGCACCCCAGAAAACGGGTTCGTGCCGGAGATCCCCTCCCAGCCCATGGACCTCGTCTATCTGTGCTATCCAAACAACCCCACTGGAGCCACTGCCACCCGTGCCCAGCTTGAGGCATGGGTCAGATACGCGCTCGCCAACGGCACCACCCTCCTTTACGACGCTGCCTATGAGGCCTTTATCCAAGATGCCTCGATACCACGATCGATCTATGAGATCGAAGGTGCTCGTGATTGCGCGATTGAGTTCCGCAGTTTCTCCAAGAATGGCGGCTTCACTGGCGTGCGGTGCGCTATTGTTGTCATTCCAAAGGGCCTCATGGGCAAAACCAAGGCCGGAGGCAAACAAGCGATCCATCCGCTCTGGAGCCGCCGTCACAGCACCAAGTTCAATGGAACCAGCTACATCGTCCAACGCGGAGCGGAGGCCATCTATAGTCCCGAGGGCAAGGCCCAGGTCAAAGCGCTCATCGAGCACTATATGGGCAACGCAAAACTACTCGTCGAAGCTTGCAAGAAGGCTGGCCTCGCCGTTTTTGGCGGTGTGAATGCCCCTTACGTCTGGGTCGGCTGCCCGAGCGGCCTCACGAGTTGGCAGATGTTCGACAAGATGCTCCATGAGGCGAATGTGGTCATCACACCTGGCAGTGGCTTCGGCAGCGCCGGCGAAGGCTACTTCCGCATCAGCGCCTTCAACAGCCGCTCGAACGTCGAAGAGGTCTGCCGCCGCATCGCCGCGTTGGTTTGATGATTCAGCCGCAGGACGCAAAGCCTTTCACAAGGCGGATGGCGGGGGCCCAAGCGGTCTCCTATTCCCCAGATCATAACGCATCTACAAATCATGATGCGTTGATGCGAATGGGTTGACCTGACCCGCTTAGCCGCTAGCATTCACCATGCCCGCTCGTCCTAATTGCCGCCCGGAACTCGAAGCCACCATGCGTCAGCGCATTCTGGTCATCGATGGCGCTATGGGCACAACGATCCGTGAATACAAAACCAAAGGGGTGCTGGATGAAGCCTCCGCTCGGGGTGAGCGCTTCCGCGACAACGAGAAGGACATTCTCAATAACGGCGACATCCTTTCGATCACCCGTCCGGACATCATTGAAGACATCCACAAGCGCTTCCTTGAAGCTGGCGCGGACATCATTGAGACAAACACCTTCTCCGCCAC
>Ga0075471_10000989_pt1 | contig 18150 bp, 17 predicted proteins | sample DEB19_08_DNA_2_FD_74787 | JGI IMG/M metagenome (GOLD analysis project Ga0075471, IMG submission 74787) | Aqueous microbial communities from the Delaware River and Bay under freshwater to marine salinity gradient to study organic matter... | ecosystem: Environmental > Aquatic > Marine > Coastal ... | reverse complement strand
CGCAGCTCGGCCATCAGGTGTACCGGTCCAGGATGCTGGTCTCGGCGAGGCGGGACAGCCCCTCCTTGATCGCCCGGGCCCGGACGTCACCGACCCCCTCGACCTCGGTGAGGTCGGCGAGGTTCGCCCGCATGATCCGCTGGAGCGTGGAGAACCGCGCCACCACGTGGTCGGAGACCTGGTCGGGCAGCCGCGGGATCTTGTGGAGCAACCGGAACCCGCGCGGCTGCACCGAGGCGTCGAGCTCGGTGCCCGGCGGGAGACCCAGGGCCGTGGCGATCCGGTCGAGGGTCAGCAGCCCGTCGTCGTCGAGGGTCGCGAGTCGGGCGAGCACGTCGGCGGCGGTGGTGCCGTCGACGGCGTAGTCCTTGGCCACCTGGCGGCGGTCGTCGACCACGCCCACCATGAGCTCCTCGAGCTGGAGGAGCACCAGACGGCCGTCGGTGCCGAGCTCGACCACGTACCCGGCGATCTCCTCCGCGATCCGGCAGACCATCTCGGCCCGCTGCAGGACGGTGGCGGCGTCGCGGACGGTCACCAGGTCCTCGACCTCGAGGGCCGACAGCCCGGTGCTGATGTCGTCGAGCCGGGTCCGGTAGCGGGCGAGGATCTGGAGGGCCTGATCGGCCCGGGCCAGGACCCGCGGGGTGGGCTCGAGCATCCGCTTCTGGTCGTCGACGTGGACCGCCACCTCGGAGCGGTCCTCGGAGATCGTGATCACCGGCACGTGGATCTGCCGGGCGACCCGCTCGGCGGTGCGGTGCCGGGTGCCGGTCTCGGAGGTCGGGATGCCCGGGTCGGGGACCAGGTGGACGTTGGCCCGCACGATGCGGGTGCAGTCGTCGGAGAGGATGATGGCGCCGTCCATCTTGGCCAGCTCCGACAGACGCGGTGGGGTGAACTCGGCGTCGAGGAGGAACCCGCCGGAGCACACCGAGAGCACCTCGGGCCCCGAGCCGACCACGATCAGGGCTCCCATGCGGGCCGACATGATGCGCTCGATCCCGGCCCGCAGGGGCGTCCCGGGGGCGGCCCGGCGGAGGGCGGCGAGCATCTCGTCGGAGCGGACGGTCGTGGCCATCGTGGGTTCCGTCGTCGGCGGCCGGCGGCCGGGCGGGTGGTCGGACCACGTTACCCGAGGGCCTCCGGGAGCGGTCAGGAGAATGCGGCGGCGAGCGCTCCGTGCACGTCGGCCACACCGACCACCTCGAGCCCCGACCCGGCCGGCAACGACGGTGGGCCGACCACGCGGGTGAACCCGAGGCGGGCCGCCTCGGCGAGTCGGAGAGCCGCATGGGCGACGCCGCGCACCTCACCGCCGAGCCCGACCTCACCGACGAGCAGCGTGCGGGCCGCCACCACCCGTTCCTGGGCGACCCCGGCGACCGCCGCGAGCACCGCGAGGTCGACACCCGGGTCGGCGACCCGGATGCCCCCGGCGATGCTGGCGTAGACGTCGGCCCGACGGGTGTCGACCCCGGCGTGGCGCTCCAGCACCGCGAGGAGCAGGGCCAGCCGGTTCGGGTCGAGGCCGGTGGCGACGCGACGACCGCCGTCGTCACGGGTGGCGACGAGCGCCTGCACCTCGACCAGCATCGGCCGCGCGCCCTCCACCGTGGCCGCGACCACCGAACCACTCGCGCCCTCACGACGGTCGGCGAGGAACATCGCCGAGGCGTCGGGCACCGCGGCCAGGCCGTCGTCGGTCATGTCGAAGATGCCGACCTCGCGGGTCGAGCCGAACCGGTGCTTGTGCGCACGCAGGAACCGCAGACCGTGCGAACGGTCACCCTCGAAGGAGCACACGGTGTCGACGACGTGCTCGAGCTGGCGCGGACCCGCCAGGGAGCCGTCCTTGGTGACGTGTCCGACGAGGATGGTGGCCATCGCGTGGTCGTGGGCCAGGCGCGTCAGACGCGACGCGCACTCACGGACCTGACCGACCGAGCCGGGGGTGCCCGGCAACTCCGGGTCGAGGAGGGTCTGGACGGAGTCGACCGCGAGCACTGCGGGCTGCACCGAGGCGACGTGCCCGACCACCTCGGGGAGGGAGGCCTCGGCGACCAGCCAGAGCTCGGGGTGGAGCACCCCCAGCCGCTCGGCGCGGTCGCGGACCTGCTCGGGCGACTCCTCGGCGCCGACCAGCAGGCACCGGTGCCCGGCCGCGGCGAGGCGCCCCAGGGCCTGCAGCAACAGGGTGGACTTGCCGATGCCGGGCTCGCCCCCGAGGAGGGTGGTGGAGCCCTGGGTGAAGCCACCGCCGAGCACCCGGTCGAGCTCGCCGATCCCCGTCGCGAGGCGTGGCGCCCCGAGGGCCGGGACGTCGGCGATGGGCCGAGGCTCCCCCGCCGGCCGGTCGACCACCGCCCGCCGACCGGCGGCCGCACCCGGGGCGACCGCCCGCACGACGACCTCCTCGAGCGAGCCCCACTCGTCACACTCGGGGCAACGCCCCAGCCACTGGGCACTCGCCGACCCACAGGCCCGGCAGCGGTAGGAGGTGCGCGTCTTCGCCATCCGGAGAGCGTGGCACACGGCTGTGACGCCTACCGTCTCGGGGTGGCCGACGGAAGCATCGTGGTGGGGTTCGACCTCGACATGACCCTGGTCGACTCCCGCCCCGGCATCGTCGACGCGCTCCACGCCCTGGCCGACGAGGTCCCGCGCACCGAGGCCGCGGTCCTGCGCGAGCCCGACCTGCTGCTGACCCTCCTGCGCAGCACCCTCGACCGGGTGCTCGCCGAGCGCTTCGGCGACGTCCGGGGCGGTGAGCTCGCCGACCGCTACCGGGTGATCTACGCCGACGTCGGGGTCCGGGGGACGTCGGTGATGCCCGGCGCCGAGGCGGCCGTCGCCCACGTGCGCGCACGCGGCGGCCGGGTGGTGGTGGTGACCGCCAAGTACGAGCCCAACGCCCGCCGCTGCCTCGACCACGTGGGCCTGACCGTCGACGCCGTCCACGGTTGGCTGCACGGGCCGGAGAAGGCCGCCGCCCTCCGGGCCGAGGGTGCCCGGGTCTACGTGGGTGACACGACCGCCGACATGGACGCCGCCCGCCACGCCGACGCGATCGGCCTCGCCGTCGCCACCGGGACCCACGATCCCGGACACCTGCTGGCGGCCGGTGCGGTCAGCGTCCTGGACTCGCTGGAGGAGTTCGCCGGGTGGTGGTCCGCGGCGGGGGCGCACCACGGCCTCCCGGACTGACCACCGGACGCGCGACCGGGGCCGGACCCCGCCCACTCCCGGTGCCGACCGACGGACTGCGCCCGCCCGGGCCACCGCCCCGTCCGGGCCCACCCCGACCCGGGCCACCGCCAGGTCGTCCCCCACCCCGCGGCGGGCCGGATCCTCCCCCACGCCTGGCGTTCCGACCGGCTCCCCGTCGGCGGCGACGGCGCGGGCCGAACCGGAGCGCCGCCGCCACGACCACCAGCACGGCGGCCGCCGCCAGGAGGCCGATCCGCACGAGATCACGGTCGGTGGCCGCCACGTCGAGCCGACCCGTCGCGCCCGGGGCGACCGTCACCGACCGCCGGGTCCCGCCCGGCAACTCGACGACGAGGGTCACCGTCAGCGAGGAGCGCAGGGCGTCGAGCAGCTGCGCGTCGATGCTGCCGACGTCGACGCCCTCTGCACCGATCCGGTCGACCAGGGCCGGGTCCTGGGAGATCCCGGTCGTGGCGCCGCCGAGGTCGACGGCGATGCCGACCCGGTCGGTGACCCCGAAGAACGACGACGACCGCCGGACCGACGCCTCGCGCAGCGGACCCGACGGACCGCTGATCTCGTCGAGGATCCCCGCCACCTGGTCGACGTCGGAGAACGGCTTCGCCACGGTCACCGCGGCGGCGCCGTCGGGCCGCCGGTCCCAGGGGGAGACCGTCCAGCCCGCGGCCGCGAGATCCGTGAGGCGGATCCGCTCCTCGAGGGTGCCGCCACCGGCCTCGGCCACCCGCACCGCGGCGGCGTCGGCGACCACCGTGGCGCTCACCTGCCCCGAGCCGTCGGGCCGTATCGAGACGGTGACGGTGGCGTCGACGGCGCAACCGGCCAGGGCCGCGACGAGCACCGCGCACCCGAGCAGGCGCGCGACGACGCTGCGGACCCCCCGTCGCCCGGACATGTCGGTCGAGGGGCTAGCCCTCCGAACCGCTCCCGGCCATCTCGACGGGCGGCGGCTCGACGCCCTCGATCCCACGGAAGACGAAGTCGTCGCCGTCGACGTCGACCAGGATGGTCTCGCCGGCGCGGAACTCCTTCCAGAGGATCTTCTCGGAGAGGACGTCCTCGATGTGGCGCTGGATCGCACGCCGCAACGGACGGGCCCCGAGGGTGGGGTCGTAGCCCTTCTTGGCCAGCAGGAGCTTGGCGTCGGGGGTGAGCTCGAGGCCGAGGCCCTGGCTCTCCAACTGCGTCTGCACCCGCTTGATCATCAGGTCGACGATCTCGGTGACCTCGTCCTGGGTCAACTCGGCGAAGACGATCACCTCGTCGATCCGGTTGAGGAACTCGGGCCGGAAGTGACGCTTCAGGTCCTCGTTGACCTTGGCCTTCATCTTCTCGTAGGTGACCGCGTCGTCGGTCGGGCCGAACCCGATCGACGCCTTGCGCAGGTCGGCGGTCCCGAGGTTCGAGGTCATGATGATGACGGTGTTCTTGAAGTCGACCGTCCGACCCTGGGCGTCGGTGAGGCGCCCGTCCTCGAGGATCTGGAGGAGGGTGTTGAAGACGTCGGGGTGGGCCTTCTCGACCTCGTCGAACAGGACCACCGAGAACGGCTTGCGCCGCACGGCCTCGGTGAGCTGGCCGCCTTCGTCGTACCCGACGTAGCCCGGGGGCGAGCCCACGAGGCGCGACACGGTGTGCTTCTCCATGTACTCGCTCATGTCGAGCTGGATCAGCGCCGACTCGTCGCCGAAGAGGAACTCGGCGAGGGTCTTGGCCGTCTCGGTCTTGCCCACGCCCGACGGGCCGAGGAAGATGAACGAGCCGCTCGGGCGCTTCGGGTCCTTGAGGCCGGCCCGGGTGCGCCGGATCGCCTGCGAGACCGCCTTGATGGCGGCGTCCTGGCCGATGACCCGCTTGTGGAGCTCGTCCTCCATGCGGAGGAGCTTGGCGGTCTCCTCCTCGGTGAGCTTGTAGACGGGGATGCCGGTCCAGAGGGCGAGCACCTCGGCGATGGAGTCCTCGGTGACCTCGTTGAAGAGGTCGACGCCCTCGGCCTGGAACTCGGCCTCCTTGACGGTGCGCTGCTCGAGCAGTTCCTTCTCGCGGTCACGCAGCGACGCGGCCCGCTCGAACTGCTGGGCCTCGATCGCCTCCTCCTTCTCGGTGCGGACCGAGGCGATCTCGTCCTCGAGCTCCTTGTAGTCGGGCGGCGCCTGCATCCGGCGGATGCGCAGGCGCGAGCCCGCCTCGTCGATGAGGTCGATGGCCTTGTCGGGGAGGTGACGGTCGGCGATGTAACGGTCGGCCATGTTGGCGGCGGCCACGATCGCCTGGTCGGTGATGGTGACGCGGTGGTGCGCCTCGTAGCGGTCGCGCAGGCCCTTGAGGATCTCGATGGTGTGCGGGACCGACGGCTCCTCGACCTTGACCGGCTGGAACCGGCGCTCGAGGGCGGCGTCCTTCTCGAGGTGCTTGCGGTACTCCTCGAGGGTGGTGGCGCCGATCGTCTGGAGCTCACCGCGGGCCAGCATCGGCTTGAGGATGCTGGCGGCGTCGATGGCCCCCTCGGCGGCGCCCGCACCCACGAGGGTGTGGATCTCGTCGATGAAGAGGATGACGTCGCCGCGGGTGCGGATCTCCTTGAGGACCTTCTTCAGGCGCTCCTCGAAGTCGCCGCGGTAGCGCGAGCCGGCCACGAGGGCACCGAGGTCGAGGGTGTAGAGCTGCTTGCCCTTGATCGTCTCGGGCACCTCGCCGCTGACGATGTCGGCGGCGAGCCCCTCGACGATGGCGGTCTTGCCCACGCCGGGCTCGCCGATCAGCACCGGGTTGTTCTTGGTGCGGCGGCTCAGCACCTGCATGACCCGCTCGATCTCCTTCTCGCGCCCGATGACCGGGTCGAGCTTCTTCTCGCGGGCGAGCTGGGTGAGGTTGCGGCCGAACTGGTCGAGGACGAGCGAGCCCGAGGGCTGCGCCTCGCTGCCACCACCGCCGGCGGTGGCCGCCTGGCCCTCCTTCTGGCCGGCGTAGCCGGAGAGCAGCTGGATGACCTGCTGCCGGACGCGCGACAGGTCGGCGCCGAGCTTGACGAGCACCTGGGCGGCGACGCCCTCACCTTCGCGGATCAGGCCGAGGAGGATGTGCTCGGTGCCGATGTAGTTGTGCCCGAGCTGGAGCGCCTCGCGCAGGGACAGCTCGAGGACCTTCTTGGCGCGGGGGGTGAACGGGATGTGCCCCGACGGCGCCTGTCCGCCGTGGCCGATGATCTCCTCGACCTGGGCGCGGACGGCCTCGAGGGAGATGCCGAGGGACTCGAGCGCCTTGGCGGCGACTCCCTCGCCCTCGTGGATCAGGCCCAACAGGATGTGCTCGGTCCCGATGTAGTTGTGGTTGAGCAGGCGCGCTTCCTCCTGCGCCAGCACCACCACTCGTCGGGCTCGGTCGGTGAAGCGTTCGAACACCTCACCACCTCTCTCTCTGGGTTCGTCGATGTGTCGGTCTTCGCGTGACTCCGTGCTTGACGGCCCGGAACCGTCGGCCCCGACCGTTCGCGGAGTGTACCCCCCACCTGGGACGGCTTCTCGGGCAGTTCCGGGGTGGTTCCCGGTCGGTTCCCGGACCGGGCGAGTCGCTCCACGGGGCCGGATCCACCGGTTCCGTGCGTGCCCAGGAAGAACCGGTGCGGGTCGCGGGTTGTTCCCGATCCCCGACCCGACCGGGTTTTGTGACGGAGGTCCCAGGTGCGTACCGTGTCGCCCGTGCTCAGCCCGACCACCATCGACCTCGCACCCCTCCCCGGAGACGTCGTCCGGGTGGAGGACGAGCTGCGGGCGTCGGTGGTGGCCGACGACCGGTTCCTCGACGAGGTGGCCGCACACCTGGTGGCCGCGGGCGGCAAGCGCCTGCGCCCGACCCTGACGCTGTGCGCCGCCTACGCCGCGCTCGGCCCCGCCCCGGTGCCGCCCGAGGTCGTGACCGGGGGCGTGTCGTGCGAGCTCGTCCACCTCGGATCGCTCTACCACGACGACGTGATCGACGAGGCCGCCACCCGCCGGGGCGTCCCGTCGGTGAACGCCCGGTGGAGCAACATCGTGGCGATCCTCGCCGGCGACTTCCTGCTCGCCCGGGCCTCCTCGCTGGCGGCGTCGCTCGGCGCGGACGTCGCCGCACTGCTGGCCGCCACCATCGGCGAGCTGTGCCGGGGCCAGGTGCTCGAGCTCCAGCACCTGTTCGACCGGGACCGCTCCGAAGAGGTCTACGCATCGGCGATCGAGGGCAAGACGGCGGCGCTGTTCGCCACCTCGTGCCGGGTCGGCGGCATGGTGACCGGCGTCGACGACGCCACCCTCGACGCCCTCACCCGGTTCGGTCACCACCTCGGGATGTGCTTCCAGGTCGTCGACGACGTCCTCGACCTCACCTCCACCGACGAGGCGCTCGGCAAGCGCGCCGGCCAGGACCTCCTCGAGGGCATCTACACGCTGCCCGTGATCGACGCCCTGCGCACGTCCGCCGAGCTGCGCGACCTGCTCGGCGGTCCGATCGACGGGACCCAGCTCGCCCGGGCCCGCGAGATCGTGGTGGCGAACGGCTCCGTGGAGGTCGCGCTCGGCGTGGCGCGCGACCACGCCACCAAGGCCAACGAGGCGCTCACCGGGGCCGACCGCCTCGACCCCGACGTCGTGGCCGGGCTCACCCGCCTCGTCGACGGCCTCGTCACCCGCGACCACTGATTCGCTGTTTGGACGTTTTCGGGTGCCCTGGCACCCGAAAACGTCCAAACAGCGAGGTGGGAGGTGTGAGACCGGGTCAGGCGTCGACGTCGTGGAGGAACTCGAGCACGGCCCGGTTGAACGCGTTGGGCTGCTCGACCATCAGCCCGTGGGCCGCGCCCCGGAGCTCACGCAGTCGCGCCCCCGGGATCATCTCGGCCAGCTCCTCGGCGTCACCGAGCGGTGTGAGCATGTCCTGGGAGCCGGTGATGACCAGGGCCGGGACGTGCACGTCGCGGAGCTCGAAGCGCAGGTCGTCGTGGAGGTCGAGGATGGCGTCGACCTGGGCGGCGAAGTGCTCGGGGTCGCCCTGCATGACCAGGCGACCGAGCACGTTGATCCAGACCCCGAACCGTCGGTGGAACCGGGGCCCGACGAGCCAGCGCATGCCGTCGCCCGACATCGCCGACATCCCGTCGGACCGGACCCGGTCCGCCCACTCGGCGAGGAGCTCGCGGCGCCACGGATGGTGCCGGCACGCCGTGCAGGCGAGCACCAGGCTGCGGACCCGCTCACCGTGGCGAACGCCCAGGATCTGGGAGATCGCCCCGCCCATCGACGCCCCCATGACGTGGGCGGTGTCGACCCCCTCGGCGTCGAGGACCGACACGGCGTCGCGGGCCATCTGCTCGAGGGAGAACGGGTGCGGCGCGTTGGTGCTCGCGCCGACCCCCCGGTTGTCGATCGCGAAGCAGCGGTACCGCCGACCGAAGGCCCGGCGCTGGAGACCCCACCCACGCGAGTCGGTGCCGAGGCCCTGGATCATCAGGAGCGGCACGCCGTCGGGCCGACCCCACACGTCGTAGGCGACGAGCACGCCGTCGGTCGCGGTGACGTACCTCACCGGTCGTTCACCGGATCGCTCCGTCGCCCGGTCGACCGAGCAGAGCGGTCACCGACGCGCGCACCGACTCGGCGAGCTCCGCAGCGGCGAGCGGGTCACCGGCCTCGGTGCCCTCGGGCGGGAGCAGTGGTGCCCCGATCCGCACCGACCACGCCGCCACCGGCAGACCGAGCGGACCGCGCAGGGCCAGGGCGACGGGCAGCACCGGGTATCCGAGGGTCGCGGCGATCACACCGCGGGGCGCCTCGCCGGCACCGGTGCCCAGCCACCGTCGGGTCAGGGGCACCGCGGCGAGGTGACCGGACCGCAGGACCGCGGCGACGTCGCCGCCGTGGCCACTGACCCCTCCCAGCTTGTGGGTGAGCGCGCCGATCACCGGCGGCGCGGCCAGACCGACGACCCGCAGCCGCCGGGCGACGGTGCGCTGCACCGCCCCGACGAGCACCAGCGGCTCGACCAGCAGCGGTCCGTGGTTGGCGACGAGCAGGGCGGGGCCCTCGGTCGGGAGGTGCTCGGCGCCGTCGATCCGCATCGGAATGCGACCGGCCACCGGGGCCAGCACGAAGTCCTGGAGGTGCGGGTCACCGCCGAACGCGTCCACCGCGTAGTGGCCGGTCAGTCGCCGGCGCAACGCCCCCACCACCGGATCGCGCCGGAGCAGGCGGTCGTCGTCGATCCCGTAGTTGGGGACCACCGGAGCCGCCACCGCCACGCCGTCGGGGGTCACGCGCCCGACTCCCCGACCAGGCGGAGGTGCGGGCCGCCGTCGTCCGCCACGGCCGTCGACACGTTCGACACGACCGGCGCCACCGGGGTCACGCTGGCCCACGCGAAGAGGTCGGCGAGCACCTGCTGCGTCGGGACCAGGTCGACCAGGCCGAGCTCGGTGCGGGCGCGGGTGTCGTCGGCGACGAGGCCGCGGCGCATGAGGTCGATCACGTGGGCGGGCACCGGCGCACCGAGCACCTCGGCGGCCCGCGCCGCCGCCGGCCAACCGGGCCCCCAGGTGGGGACGGGGATGCGCCGACCGAGGTGGACGGCCTGCCACGGGCTCGCGGCTCCCGGACCCACGACGTTGAAGGCCCCCTCGGCCCGGCGCAGCAGGGCGGCGACCATCGCGCGGGCGGCGTCGTCGGTGTGGAGCAACTGGAACGGTGGGTCGGCGAGGGCGGGCACCGGTACCGCGGGGAGCCGCAGCAGGCGCCCGATCGGGCTCGGGGCCCGCGACCCCGACACCGGGGCGAGGCGCAGGGCGGCGACCGGGATGCCGTGGCGGCGCGAGAGGCTGGCGGCGTGGGCCTCGACGTCGAGGCAGGTCCGGCCGAAGGGCGACGCCGGGCCGAGCACGGCACCCTCGTCGGGGACCTCGCTGCGCCGTCGGCCGCGCCCGTAGACCTCGAGGCCGCTGCGCACCACGACGTGCTCCAACGCGCCGGCCCGCACCGCGGCGCCGAGCGCGTTGACGGTGCAGTCCTCCGACGCCGGCCCGGCCGCACGCACCCCGAGCCGGGCCGCCGGCTCGTAGACGCCGAAGTGGGCCACCGCCGTGGGCGCGAAGTCGCGCACGAAGGCGATCAGCCGTTCGCGGTCGCGGGGGTCGATCCGGGTGAAGGTGGCCCGGCGCAACCGCCGCCGCGGCGGAGCCAGGTCGAACCCCACGACCGCCTCGACGTCGGCGCGCTCCTCCAGGAGCTGCGCGACGCGGGTCCCGAGGTGCCCACCCATGCCCGTGACCAGAACCCGCATCGCCGGACCTCACCGCGGCCGGAGTGGCCTCGGGCCAGCGTACGCGCGCTCGCGACGTCTCAGTCGTCGGATCCGGGGACTTCGGGCCGGAGGTGCGGGAACAGGATGACCTCGCGGATCGACGACACCCCGGCGATCAGCATGACCAGCCGGTCGACGCCGATCCCGAGACCGCCACACGGCGGCAGCCCGTACTCGAGGGCGCGCACGTAGTCCTCGTCGACGCCGTGGGCCTCGTCGTCGCCGGCGGCGGCGAGCAGGGCCTGCGCCTCGAACCGCTCCCGCTGGTCGATCGGGTCGTTGAGCTCACTGAACGCGTTGGCGAGCTCGCGGCCCAGCACGACCGCCTCGAAGCGCTCCACCAGGGCGGGATCGTCACGGTGCACCCGGGCGAGGGGCGAGACCTCGCGCGGGTAGTCGACGACGAACAGGGGCCCGACGACGTTGGGCTCGACGGTCTTCTCGTAGAGCTCGAGGACCAGCTTGCCCGGACCCCACCCGCGCTCGCGCGGCACCCCGGCGGCGTCGCAGGCGGCCTCGAGCTCGGCGATCGGCGCGGCCGGGTGCACCCGCACCCCGGCGTGCTCCTCGATGAGGTCGATCATCGTCCGGCGCGGCCACGGCGGCGTCAGGTCGACCGCACGGTCGTCGACGGTGACCACCGACGAGCCGGTCGCGACGCGGGCGCACTCGGCGACGAGCTCCTCGGTCAGGGTCATCATGTCGGTGTAGTCGGAGAACGCCTCGTAGCACTCGAGCATCGTGAACTCGGGGTTGTGTCGGGTCGACAGCCCCTCGTTGCGGAACACCCGGCCGATCTCGAACACCCGCTCCATCCCGCCGACGAGCAGCCGCTTGAGGTGCAGTTCGAGCGCGATGCGCAACGTGAGCGGCAGGTCGAGGGCGTGGTGGTGCGTCTCGAACGGACGGGCGGCGGCACCCCCCGCCTGCACGTGCAGCACCGGGGTCTCGACCTCGACGTAGCCCCGTTCGTGCAGGAGCCGCCGCAGCGTGGCGACCACCGCCGAGCGCACGGCGAAGACCCGTCGGGCCTCGTCGTTGGCGATCAGGTCGACGTACCGCTGCCGGAACCGGGTGTCGACGTCGGAGAGACCGTGCCACTTGTCGGGCAGCGCCCGGACGGCCTTGGCCAGGAGCGTGAACGAGGCCACCTTGACCGACAGCTCGCCACGGCGGGTCTTCATCACCGCACCCTCGGCACCCACCCAGTCACCGAGGTCGAGCTCGTCGAAGGCGGCGTGGGCGGCGTCACCGATCTCGGCGCGCGAGACGAACAGCTGGATGGTGCCGCCACCGTCGCGGAGGGTCGCGAAGGTGAGCTTGCCCTGGCGGCGCAGGAGCACCACCCGCCCGGCCACCCGCACGACGTCGTCGGACTCGACCCCCGCCTCCAGGCCGCCCCAGTGCTCGAGCACCTCGGCCGACGTGTGGGTCCGGTCGAACCGGACCGGGTAGGGGTCGACCCCGCGGGCCCGCCACTCGTCGAGCTTCGCCAGCCGACGGGCCCGCTCGCCCGCGGGCGTCGGGACGTCCGGGTCGGCGGCGCCGGTCGGGTCGGGGACGGTGGGGTCGGGCTCGGTCACGGCTGGTTCCGTTCGAAGACGATGCGCAGCCCCTGGATGGTCAACCAGGGCTCGTGGTGCTGGATGGTGCGGGAGTGAGGGATGATGGCATCCGCGAGGCCGCCGGTGGCGATCACGGTGCACTCCCCCAACTCGGCCTGGAACCGCTCGACCAGCGCGTCGACCTGCCCGGAGTACCCGTAGACGGCGCCCGACTGGATCGACTCGACCGTCGACTTGCCGATCACGTGCCGCGGCGGGACGAGGTCGACCCGGCGCAGCGCTGCCGCCCGGCCGAACAGCGCGTCGAGCGAGATCTCGATGCCGGGGAAGATCGCACCCCCGAGGTACTCCCCCTTCGCGCTGATCGCCTCGATGGTGTTGGCCGTCCCGAAGTCGACCACGATCGACGGACCGCCGTAGAGGTCGTAGGCGGCCACGGCGTTGGCGATGCGGTCGGCCCCGACCTCCTTCGGGTTGTCGTAGAGGATCGGCATCCCGGTCCGGACGCCCGGCTCGAGCACCAACGGCGAGAACCCGAAGTAGCGCTCGGTCATGTCGCGCAGGGCCGCGGTGACGTTGGGGACGCCCGACGCCACCGCCACCCCGCCGACGTGCTCGTCGAAGGCGAAGCCGTGGAACCCGAGGAACTGCTGGATCATCAGCGCCAGCTCGTCGGAGGTCCGCTCCGCCACGGTGGCGATCCGCCAGTGGTCGGCGAGCTCAGGGCCGTCGAAGAGCCCGATCACCATCTGGGTGTTGCCCACGTCGATGCACAGGAGCACGTCAGCCTCCGATCGGTCCCACGGCGCCCGGAGCGACGTCGAGCCCGAGGTCGAGGGCGGGCGCCGACTGGGTGATGGCGCTGGTGGAGATGAGGTCGGCGCCGGTGCGGGCGTAGTCGGCCACGGTCGCGAGCGTCACCCCGCCGGAGATCTCGACCCGGGTCGCCGGCGCCGTCGCCCGCACGATCGCCACGCAGGCGCCCGCCTCGGCCGGCGTCATGTTGTCGAGCATCACGACGTCGGCCCCGGCGGCGACCGCCTCCTCGACCTGCTCGGCCCGGTCGCACTCGACCTCGACCCCGAGCCCGGGCCACCGGCGGCGGGCCTCGGCCACCACGGCGGCGATCGTCGTGCCGGCGAGGTGGTTGTCCTTGACCAGCACCAGCTCCGACAGGGTGAAGCGGTGGTTGGCGCCGCCGCCGGCCCGCACGGCGGCCTTCTCGAGGAGCCGCAGCCCCGGCAGGGTCTTACGGGTCTCGACGATCCGCGCGCCCCCCGCCGCGGCGTCGACGAACGCCCGGGTGAGCGTGGCGATCCCCGAGAGGTGGCAGAGGAAGTTGAGGGCGGTGCGCTCACCGGTCAGGACCGAGGGCAGCGGTCCGACGACCTCGGCCACGGCCACCCCGGGCGTGATCCGGTCACCGTCGGCGGCGAGCCAGGTCACCGCCACCGCCGGGTCGAGGCGACGGTAGGTCTCGGTGGCGCAGGCCGACCCCGCCAGCACCCCCGCCGCCCGCGGCACGATCGAGGCGGTGACCCCGACCGCTTCCGGGAGCAGCGCCGCGCTGACGTCGCCGCGCTCGTCGAGGTCCTCGGCCAGGGCCCGGGCCACCGCGTCGGCCACCGCCGCGGCCGGCGGGTCGACGCCGACGATCGGATCGCCGGGCAGGCGCGGCGTCATGCGCCCGTCTCCAGGTCGGCGGTCGCCGGGAGCGGCACGAAGGCCGGGGCGCCGTCGCGTCCGAACACGAACCGGCCGTCGAAGGCGTGGTCACGGTCGGGATGGTCGAGGCGGGTGTGCGTGCCGCGCGACTCCTCACGGGCGAGTGCCGCGTGGACCAACGCCCGGCCGACGTCGAGGAGGTTGGCGTCCTCGAGGGTGCGCGCCCGCATGGAGCCGAGGGCCACGGATGCCCGATCGAGGCTGGCCCGCTCACGCAGGACCCCGGCGTCGCGGGTGAGCACCCGCTGGAACTCGGCACGATCGGTCGTTCCCCCCACGTCGGGACGACCCACCGGGCCCGGGGCCCAGGGCGCGATGCCGCGCATCACCCCGGTCTGGGTGGGCCCGTCGCGCCCGGCGACGATCGCCTCGACGATGCGCGACCCGAACACCAGGCCGTCGAGGAGCGAGTTCGAGGCGAGCCGGTTGGCGCCGTGCACACCACTGCACGCCGCCTCGCCGCACGCCCACAGGCCGGCGAGGTTGCTCGCGCCGTCGAGGTCGGTGGCGATGCCGCCCGAGAGGTAGTGCGCCGCCGGGGCCACCGGCAGGAAGTCGTGCGTGGGGTCGAGGCCGAGGGCGCGCACGTGCCCCCAGATGGTCGGGAACCGGTCGGGGAAGTTCGGGATGGCGGTGGCGTCGAGCCAGAGGTGGTCGAGCCCGCGCTCGTTGCACCGACGGGTGATCGCCCGGGCCACGACGTCACGCGGCGCGAGGTCGCCGAGGGGGTGCTCCTCGAGCATGAAGGCCACCCCGTCGTCGTCGCGCAGGATCGCCCCCTCGCCCCGGAGCGCCTCCGACAGCAGGACCCGCGGGGTCGTCGGGGCGTCGAGCGCGGTCGGGTGGAACTGCATGAACTCCAGGTCGGCGACCGCCACCCCGGCGCGCAGCGCCATGGCGATGCCGTCGCCGGTGGCGACCGGCGGGTTGGTGGTGACGGCGAAGCACTGGCCGGCGCCACCGGTGGCGACGACGGTGTTCCCGGCCCGGACCTGCCGCGGCGCCCCGGCGGCGTCGAGGGCCCTGACCCCCACGCACCGGCCGCCCTCCACCAGCAGGTCGGTGACCCGCCACCGCTCGCGGATCTCGATGCCGAGGTCGCGGGTCGTGGCCGCCAGGGCGCGTTGGATCTCGGCGCCGGTGGCGTCGCCCCCGGCGTGGATGACCCGGGCGACCGAGTGACCGCCCTCCCGGGTGGTGGCGAGGACCGGTCCGAGCTGGTCGAACCGGGCGCCCGAGCCGATCAGGTCCCGGATCCGCTCGGGGCCCTCGGTCACCAGCACGCGCACGGCGTCGACGTCGCACAGGTGGGCACCGGCGGTGATCGTGTCGGCGAGGTGGAGGTCCGGCGAGTCGCGGTCCTCCTCGAGGGCGGCGGCCACGCCCCCCTGGGCCCACGAGGTCGCCGAGTCGTCGAACTCGGCCTTCGTCAGGACGATCGCCGTCCGACCCTGGCGCGCCGCGTGCGCGGCCGCGGTCAGTCCGGCGACTCCGCTTCCGAGGACGAGGACGTCGGCCGCGGGGGTCGGCACGGGGTCAGTCCGTGCTCACCGCGTGGAGGCCGGAGAGCGGGCGGTTCTGCTCGTCGACCATCACGACGGTGGGCGAGTACGCCGCCAGCTCGGCCTCCTCGTACTGCGCGTAGGTGATGATGATGACCTTGTCACCCGGCTGCACCAGCCGGGCGGCGGCGCCGTTGAGGATGACGTCACCCGGACCGCCGGTGATGGCGTACGTCTCGAACCGGGCGCCGTTGTCGATGTCGAGCACGTGGACCTGCTCGTTCTCGAGGATGTCGGCCAGTTCCATCAGCTGCGGATCGAGCGTGATCGAGCCGACGTAGTTCAGGTCGGCACCCACCACGGTCGCCCGGTGGATCTTCGACTTCATCATGGTCCGGCGCATCAGCCCTCGCTCTCTCGCGCCACGACGCCGAGGTCGACCTCGACGTTCGCTCCGTTCACCGACACCGTCATGTTGTCGATGAGTCGGGCCTTCCCGACCCGGGCGGCCACCGCCACCAGCACCTCGCCGGCGATGATCGTCACGGGGGTGAGATCACCCGCGTCGACGACCTCCGCGTAGTCGAGTTCGACCTTGGGCTCGGTGGCGATCAGACCGGCGAGCACCCGGTGGACGGCGTCGGGCGCCCGCTCCCCGGCGGTGATCGCCGCCGCCGCCTCGTGGAGGGCCCGCGACAGGACCGTGGCGGCCCGCCGCTCGTCGGGGTCGAGGTAGGAGTTGCGGCTCGACATCGCCAGTCCGTCGGCCTCACGCACCAGCGGGCAACCCACGACCTCGACCGGCAGGTCGAGGTCCTGGGCCATGCGCCGCACCACCGCCACCTGCTGGGCGTCCTTGCGCCCGAAGAACGCCTGGCACGGTCCGACCATGGAGAAGAGCTTCGCCACGACCGTGGTCACACCGTCGAAGTGGGTCGGCCGCGACTTGCCGCAGAGGCCCTCGGTGAGACCGTCGACGTGCACGGTCGTGCAGATGGGCCGTGGGTACATCTCCTCGACCGCCGGCACGAACAGCACGTCGACCCCGGCCTCCTCGCACACCACCGCGTCGCCGGCGAGGTCGCGCGGGTACCCGGCCAGGTCCTCGGTCGGGGCGAACTGCAACGGGTTGACGAACAGCGACACCACGACGAAGTCGGCCTGGGCGCGCGCCTCGTGCATCAACGACCGGTGCCCGGCGTGGAAGTAGCCCATGGTCGGGACGAAGCCGACCCGCTTGCCCTGGGCGCGGGCGTCGTCGCAGATGGCCCGCAGCTCGTGGACGCGACCGATGGTGATCACGCGGCGGCCCCGGGGGCGACCCGACCGACGGATCCATCCGCCAGCAGGGTACGGAGGGCCGGGTCGTCGCGACCGGTGAGGAGCAACGCCGCGTGGGCCAGTGCCCGGTAGGCGTCACGCTCCCCGGGGGCGACGGCGTCGAGGTGGGCCGCGACCGTGGCGACGTCACCGCGCGCCACCGGGCCCGTGAGGGCGGCCGCCGGTCCGAGGGTCTCGGCGTTGACGACCGCGGCGCGCACGAGCGGCCAGAAGGCCTCACCCGGCACGCCGGCGTCGGCGGCGAGACGGTCGACCTGACCGAGGAGCGCGACCAGGTGGTTCGACGCCACCGCCGCAGCTGCGTGGTACGCCGCCCGGCGGTCGTCGGTCACCACGAAGGGCTGCAGGCCGAGGGCACGGGCCAGGTCGGTGACGGCCGGCGGGCCGGCCACGGCGGCCCAGGCACCCTCGAGCCGGTGCGGATCCGCGGCGGCGAACGTCTGGAGCGGGTGGAGCGCACCGACGGCGACGTCGGGGCGGGCGAGCGCGACGGCCGCCAGGGCCTCGGTGCCCCGTGCGCCCGAGCAGTGGACGACCAGCGCCCCCGGCTCGAGCCCCGGCGCGACGGCTTCCGCCACCTCGGCCAGCGCGGCGTCGGGGGGCGTGAGCAGCACCAGGTCGGCACTACGCCCCACCTCGGCGACCGGGGTCGGAGCGCACCCGAGGCGGGCGGCGGCGGCCCGGGTCGACGGCGAGTCGGGCGACCGGCCCGCCACCCCGACCGCGCGCGAGCCGCCGGCGACCAGCGCCAGGGCGAGTGAGGTCCCGGCCCGGCCGGGACCCACGAGCGCGAAGGTTCGCGGGGTGGTGTGCATGGGAACGGTCCCTTTCGCTCCGGCCCGCGGGGGTGCCGGTCTGGGGGGACTGACGGAACGGGCCCATGGTAGGCCGATCGGCCCGGTCGGCGTCCAGCCACCCGCCGCCGGGGCCCCGGCGGGCCCGGGAGCGATCCTCAGCCGGGCAGGCGCAGGACGAGGTCCGTCGGGCGGACCCCCTCCCAGACCCGGTCGGGGACCGGCACCCCCAGATCGGCCAGGGGCACGCACACGAAGCCCCGCTCGGCCCATCGGGGGTGCGGGACGACGAGGTCGGGCTCGTCGATCCGCTCGTCCCCGTAGAACAGGATGTCGACGTCGAGGGTGCGGGGGCCCCAGTGCTCGGTCCGGACCCGCCGGGCCTCCTGCTCGAGGCGCTGGCCGACGGCGAGGAGATCCCGGGCCGACAGCACGGTGTCGACGGCGACGACGGCGTTGTGGAAGTCGGGCTGCTCGGGACCCCCGACCGGATCGGTCTCGAGGACCTTCGAGACGGCGACGACCGTCACCCCGGGGGTGGCCGCCAGACCGTCGACCGCACCCTGGAGGTGGGCCAACCGGTCGCCGAGGTTCGAGCCGATCCCGAGGTAGGCGCGGACCACGTCAGCGCGTGACCGTCACGCCGACCGAGTCCAGGACGATCGGCAC
>Ga0075471_10000988_pt1 | contig 18155 bp, 18 predicted proteins | sample DEB19_08_DNA_2_FD_74787 | JGI IMG/M metagenome (GOLD analysis project Ga0075471, IMG submission 74787) | Aqueous microbial communities from the Delaware River and Bay under freshwater to marine salinity gradient to study organic matter... | ecosystem: Environmental > Aquatic > Marine > Coastal ... | reverse complement strand
ATCAGGACTGTTTAGTCCCCTATATTGCCCAGGATTTGGCGACTGCAAAGTCCAACATGGCCTCAATTGCCAGTTTAGCAAAGTATTCTCCCAAAATTGAGGCACAAATTGTCAACGCGGTTCGGGATAAGATTGAATTCAAGAATGGCATTACCGTTTTGCCAGAACCTCCAGCCATTAAAACAGGTCGAGGGTTCGCCATGCCTGTGGTGATTGGAGACGAGGTTGGATTCTGGTATCGAACGAGTGAAGCAGCGAACCCGGACTACGAAGTCCAACGCGCAGTGCGATTTGCCCAGCTACAGTTCCCACGGGCGAAGCAAATTCTCATCTCTACGCCGTATACGGAGGAGGGATTGCTGTGGGATTACTGGCGTGCAGGGACAAATGGACACAAGTTACCGTTAGATGAGCGTGAAGGGTATGATGGGGCACTCGTGGTCCAGGCATCCACGGCAGCTATTCAGAATCCACGAGTGACGAAAAAGAATCTCATTAAGATTCAAGCAGAAGATCCCGATGCGTTCATGCGTGAATCATTGGCGCGATTTAGTATTGGGTCAAGTGGATTTTTGAGTGCAGATCTCGTCACCGCTGCCATCATGAAGGGATGCAAGGAACGGACGCGGGCCATGAATGAGGGGGGTGCTATCCAGCCATTCTATATTGGGACGATGGACCCGGCCTTTCGACATGATAGTTTTGCTTTTTCCATCTGGCACATGGAGGCTGATGGGACGGTAATACAGGACTTGCTCAAAACGTGGACTCCGGACAAGAAGTCCAAAATTAGTCTTGATCCAACCTTGATCATTGCGGAAATTGGTTACCTTGTCAAGCAATGGAAGCTCTCCCTTGTGTATTCGGACCAGTATCAGCTGGAAAGTCTCCAACAGTTGGCATTGAATTATGGCTTTTCTATCATTGGGTCGGACTTCACAGGGAAAAGCAAAGCCAAAATGTACGGATCCTTACTCCAGCTAATGCGTCGAGGGAAGTTGAAGCTCCTGGATATTCCCGTAATTTACCAGCAGTTGACACAATTACAAAAGAAACTCAATGCCATGGGGAATGTGCATATTGCCGCACCACCCGGAAAGCATGACGACGTGGCCTCCGTGGTGGCGCTCGGTGTCAGTGTGGCGCTCCAATCCCAACCGAGTGTAAAGCCACCAGAGCGGAAGAAGACACTCTTTCTAGAGGGAATTGAGTGTATTCGGCGAAAGAATCAAGTTCCAGAGGAGATATGGGTCTAATGACAACAGAAGAACTCGTCATCGAAATGTTGGAGATGGTCCGAGAGAATCAGAAGTCCACAGCGGATTTGATGAAGTCACTCGTGCTAGCACAGGCCAGTCAAGCTGAGATGTTCAAGTCATGGCTCGACATGTTTAAGCCGCCGTCAGCACCACTCCCATCCTCAACCGCTGATGAGCGTGCTCTTGCCCGTGAGCAGATACAGTCTGGCGATTGGGAACCACTCGATCCAGCCATCATTCAGGAAGTGCTTAATGGATAATCCGCAGAAAGTTGAATTCCTTGGACCAGTGACAGATGAACAACTGGCCACCGCCGCAGGATCAACACCAACGTTGCAGGAAGGACAGTTGATTGCCGACACATACACAAAGTATGAAGAGCGTCGGGCACTCAGACGTCCGTACGAGGTGCAGTGGTACTTGAACGCCTCGGCACTCCGAGGATTTCCGGACGTTCGCTGGAATGCGGACTTGAATCGACTTGAAGTTCGGCGTGAGCCTGCTCATCGAAAACGGTATCGAATTAATCACATCAAGCCAAAGTATATTGCCCGAGTGGCGAAGTATACCAGGATTCCGCCCAACCCCACGATTGTTCCTGCCACAACGGATCGGGAAGATATCTTCAATGCCAAAGCGTCACAGAAGGCATTAGAATACTTCACGAGAAAGGGATCGCTTCGTCAGAAGTGGGTTCGTGCCATGCAGTGGGTGCCAATCACGGGTAAGGCATTCTGGGCCATTCGATGGAATGAAGAAGCCATTAGTCATGCCCCAACCCAGCTGGATGGAAAACTCGCACCGATTATGGGCGAAATCGAGGTAGAGTTTTGTAATGCCTTTGAGATTCTTCCAGCGGACCCAGGCATTGAAACCATGGCACATCAGCCAGAAATTCTGCGCGTCCGCCTCGTTCCAACGAAAGATTTAGAGAAGCAATATCCGCTTGCGGGAAAGATTCCAGCGGAAACTGATGCGAATGATATGTTTATTTATCAGCGCCAGATTGCCGATTTGGGCACTCGCCAACAGGGTCTTGCGTCTCGCCAGGGCTCAAGTGAAGAGGATCACAAGAACACCCACACGTTGATGATCGAACGGTTCACGGCTCCGTGTGCGGAATATGAGAAGGGACGCTACATTGTTGTGGCCGGACATCGACTCCTGAAGAATCAGGATTCATTACCTGGAAACTTTGCCTACCTGACGGAGAACCCATACCCGTTCGTTGAGTTATGTGATGATAATGCGCCTGGGCAGTTCTGGCCTGATGCCTTTGTGGAACGGATGATTGGACTCCAGAGTGAGTACAACGAATATCGGTCCAAGATGGGTGAAAACTTGGCCATGCACTTCTTCCCAAAGCTGGTGACTCCGAAGCAATTGGCGCTCGATGACAATGCCTATACGTCGGAAGCGGGAGAGCGGTTGAATGTGAATTGGATTCCCGGTATCCCAATGCCAACATTCCTTCAGCCAGCCTCTGTGATTGGTGATGCGTGGAATATTCTGAACATGATTCGGAAAGAGATGGATGATGTCACACTGATCTATCCGAGTGCAACAGGAGGGGCTGGGGGTGCGAGTAGTGGATTTCAAACCACACTGTTGCAGGAAGCTGCAGACCAGGTCCATGGTCCAGCAATTCTGCGGAATGCGCTTGCCCTAGAGGAAGCGTATTTTAAGATTCGTCATCTCCAAAAGCAATTCTATGACATTCCGCGAATGATCTCCATTACGGGAAAGTCAAACATTCCTGAAGTGTATGAGTTCTCAAAGGACACTATTGATGAGCATAGTGAGATTCGGATTGAGCCGGATACCATGATGCCACAGTTGCGTGCGGCCAGGGTGGACCAGATTCGTCAGATGTTTACGGATGGACTGTTTGGGGATGTCACGGATCCAAAGGTGCAGCGACGGGCGCAGGACATGCTGCGAATGGCATTCTCGGATTTCGAGATTGAACGGAACCAGCGAGATGAAGAGCAGGCGCAGATGGAGAATATCAAGATGATCTCCGGACAGCCGCTCACGAAGCCGCAACCGTGGGAAAACCATGAAGTCCATTGGGAAAGCCACATTGATCTGTTTAAGAGTTCAGAGCAGGAATTGTGGAGTCCTGAGCAGCGGATGGCGAATATCTTCCATGCGCTCTGTCATTTAGTGTATTTGAATCCCGCTGAAGCTCAGACCATGTCTCGGGAATTTGGCCTAGAACCAGCGATCGTGGAAATCATTACCGCATTAGTGCCGCCTCCCCCACCTCAGCCACCCGCTCCTCCGGGTGGAATGGACCCCAACATGATGGGGGGTCCTCAGAGCGGAACACCATTAGTTGATCAACTTGTGGGTCCCCCATTGACACCCCCAATGTAATGTGGTATAATGTCCCTCATTAGTTTCCCAATGAACTATCCTCCATTGGGCCATGTCTCCAAGATGACGCGATCAGAGAGTGGTTTCAAAAGCACACCATAACACCATCCGGTGTATGGCCTTTTCAGCGTGAACTCATGTCAGATCTCACTTCTACAGACGTTTCGTTTACTCCCGGCACGATTGACTTCACGGCGCTCCACGCCAAAGCCATGGCGATGCCAGAGGATCCAACCATTAGTAAGGAAGAGAAAGCAGCCGCAGCGGTTGCGACTCAGCCTACAAATGATGAAGTAGCCACGGTCACCACACCCCAGCCTGAAGGGACGGAGACTGTCAAGACTGAATCAACACCCAACGTGGTCGATCTCGCAGATGATGCGATGGTGCGGATCAAGGTTGATGGAGTTGAGCAGATTGTCAGTTATAAGGACTATAAGGATGGGATCCAGAGAGAAGCGACGTTTACCAAGCGTATGCAGACTCTGGCTCAGCAGCGTCGAGAGGCGGAAGCTGAGATTGCTCGTCAAGCCGCAGAAGTGCAGCGCCGTTTCGAAGAGGTCGAAAGCGCCAAGCAGCGACTGAATGAGAATGACCCGATGCAGGCATTGGCCAAGTTACTGGCCCAGCAGGCAAATCCGGCTCCACCTCAAGCAGATCCGAACGAGATTGCAACGATTGGAGAAGTCCAGCAACGACTGGAAGAACTTGCCAAGCAGCAGACCGCGCAACAGAAGGCGCAGTCTGAGGAGTTTCTAAAGAGTGTTCAACTAGCGGCAGCGAAGCTCCGCGAGGAACAGGCCATTCAGGCCGACGCTCAGAAGTTCTCCGCAGCGTTAGCAGCGAACTTGTCGAAGGACGAGTATAAGGTGCTCAACGAGGTGGTGCCATTCACAGAGAATGCCATTCGGTATCAGGTGTCTCAGCTAGACCCAAAGTCAATTGATGAAGCCATTGAGTTTAGCGAGAAGGTGATGCAGGAATGGGTGGGTAAGATTCAAGCCACGTCAACGGAACTGGTGAAACGGCAAGAGGTCGCAAAGGCTCGTGCCAAGATGGAACCACCAACAGGCTCGCCTGCACCAATCCAAACTGCCAAGTCGCAGCCACAGAGTTTCCTGAAGAAGGACGGCAAGATCGATTGGCAAGTGTTGAGCGCGCAGGCAAAGGCCATTATTGATTCTCGCGTCTAACGCAGAATCGGAGATATAGTGTATGGCATTTGATTTTACCGCCGCAGATCCTATCCTGAAGGAAGTGTATCTGCCAGCCCTCCAGGAGTTGCTGAACAATGCAACGCCCCTGATGAAGGCACTTGAGAAGGAAATCACCCCGGTCGAGGGTGGATCGTTTATCGTCGCCGTTCACCGCACCCGGAACTCGGCTGCTGGTATTGGTGTTGCCGAAGGTGGCACGCTACCGACAGCGGGGCAGCAGGGCTACGTGCAGGCGTCGGTTCCTGTGAAGCAGCTCTATTCACGTATCAACGTGAGTGGAAAGGCTATCGCAGCAACAAAGTCGAATAAGGGCGCGTTCCTCAAGGCGCTCGAAAGCGAAATGAAGTATGTCATGACCGACACCAAGCGGGCGATTAACCGCCAGCTGAATGGTGACGGGACTGGTGCGCTCTGTTATTCCACGGATACAGATCAGACCTCGGGTATCGTGGTTGATGACAACCTGGGTAACGGGACCACATTGCTTCCAATTGGTGTGACCACTCTGGACTTGGTCGATGTCAGTAACAACGACACGATTCTGACTCAGGATGTGGTGATGACTCGTGGAGCGGTGGGTACAGCGTCTACAGCAGCGACATTCTCTAGCGGCAACCTGTCAGCGACAAAGGCTGATGGCGACTACTTCTGTTTGGCCAATACCCTTGGTCTGGAGATGGTCGGTATTCAGGGTGTGATCTCGGCATCTGACCCTGTGGTGGTTGCGGGCGGTGGGGGAGCACGGACTGGACTTCATGGTCTGGCGGTGGGAACCTACACGGATTGGGTGGCGCAGGTTCTTGGATCTGACTCCAGCCGTCAGGATCTCTCATTCTCACTGATTCAGCAGCTGATTTCGCGGATCATCACTGAGAGTGCGGCAGATGAGTCGGACATTAAGATGTTCCACTGCCATCCTGCGATGCGCGATACCTACGTGAAGCTGTGCCAGGACGAGCGTCATTTCTACAACGTGATGAAGCTTGATGGTGGATGGGAAGCCGTCACCTATAATGGCAAGCCAATCGTGGCTGACGTGCAGTGCCGTCGGAATGCACTCTTTGCCATCACACCAAGCTCAATGAGCATTGCTCAGATGGCGCCGCTGGACTGGATGGACAAGGACGGAAGCGTGTTCTATCGTGTCGGTGATACGGATGCATATGGGGCGACAGCCTTCGTGTACCAGGAACTGATGTGCAAGAACCGTAACCAGAACGGTGTGATTCTTGGCCTGAATGAGGTCTGGGTCTAATACTCTTGAATGAATATGGGCCATTTCGGTGGCCCATATTTAAGATAAGGACCATAATTATGGCAAAGATTACAGGTATTAAGGAGCCGACGCGCCTGCGTGGTGACTATGTGGATGCCTCATCAGCAACGACGTTGAAGGCGTCTGATAGTGGGAAGACTGTGTGGTGGAATTCTGCCACGGCTGTTACTGTCACACTTCCTCCTGTGTTGAAGCATCAGAAGGGCGTGTTCTTTGATTTCATTATCCGGACGGCTGCAACATCTGGAACTGGCCACGGTGTCAGCCCTGATGCCAATGATAAGGTGTGGACACCAGGAGCTACCCCAACGGATAACAAGGATGTGTACTTTGCAACGGCCGGTGATGCGGTGGGGAATGGCTTTCGTCTGACCAGTGACGGTGTGGACGGTTGGATTCTCACAGCATTGAACGGAACGTTGTCACAGGAAGCCTAATCGCTGGGCTCAATTGAATAAACCACGGATGGGGGCTTCGGCCCCTTTCGTGTTCTTAGAGGAGAAACACATGTACAGAGTCCCGGAAGATTTTGAAAAGCGCATCGAACGAGAGTTTGAAGGACGATTGAGGATTCGTTATTCGAAGCGAAAGAACGAATTCCACATTGAACAGAAGATCGGAAGGAAGCTGTCAAACGTCCCTGTTCTCGATTATGATGATGATCTGATCCGAAAGAAGGATGGGTATTTGTTTGTCCTCGCCATCAGTGTTGGGGATAGAAAGCCCTGTCCTCGTTGTGGACTCACGCTTCACGTGCCAGTGAAGGAATTCCGGGAAATCAGTTGTGACTTCTGCCGCATTCGTGGCATGGAGCACAAAACGAGTGGGGGATATTTTCCACTCAACGATAGCCTTATTGATTATCTGAAGAGTTTGGATCCCATTCGTGGTGCGTCGATGCGTCTTCGGGCCAAAGTGGATATGGCCAATCGTAATCACGCCATGGCTCTGGAAACAGAAACTATCAACACTGCACTCGATGCTGCGAATGACGACTTTAGTAAGATCGCGGGCATCCCACGAGTAGGATACACAGGAAGTACACACAGTGCGAACATTTAAGGACTTGCAAGACAGTGTGCTTAGTTGGATGGCTGACGAGAATGACACGGGCCTTATGCGTCAACTCGTCCAGAATCACATCAATCATTACCATCAACAGTTGTTGAAGGAAGAGCGATATGATTTCATGTTGTGGCCTCAAGCTGAAACCCTCACAGTGGTCACGAGCCAGACTGTTTATGCGCTGCATCCACGCTTTGAACAGCCGCTCTATTTCTACAATCCCACGACAAGTGAGTATCTAGAGGAAGTTCCGGCCAAGTCCCTTCTTGAAGCGGGTATTAATCTCGCGCAACCGAACATGGAAACCCCGAATCGGTTCATGCTGACGGGGATTAGTAAGCTCAAGCGACAACCGTCTGAAGCGAGTGTAATTACTGTAACGACCACTGGAGGGTCTGAAGCAGCGGCAAACTCTATTCTTATTACCGGAGTGGACTCTACAGGAGAATATGTTACGGAAACTCTCTCAAGTGAGAATCCATGGACGACCCTCACCTCATCGACATCCTTTGTCGTGATTGAGGATATCACAAAGGTCGGGGCAAGTTGGTCGAGAACTATCACTGTGACTGATGCGGATACCAATACCCTACTCGTACTCTTAGCGACAGAATATGGGCGCCAGTATCGGATGCTGGAATTCCTTGGAACTCCCTCTGCTGCGGCATCACTCTCATACCGATTCTATCGTAAGCCCCGACAATTGGTGTATGACAATGATATTCCAGATCTACCTGAAGGTTATGATGACATGTTGGTATTGAAGGGACTCATTGCGATGCAAGGGTACTCTCGTGCCACACCAGAAGAACTTCGTGAGTGGACATCTCGACTTCGGACACTTGAACAGAACTTGAAGATGACCTACCAACAGAGTCGGTCACTTGGTGGGCGACCAACCTTTACCCGGTACATTCCTCGTGGATAATTATCTCGAAATCAAAGAGTGGTCTGATGGCGTAATTAGTTCCATGCCACCGGATCACATTCCCAATAATGCGATGCCGTATGGAATTAACACGGCATTCAAGTCTATTGGTGGAGGGCAGACAGCGGTTGGAACACGGCCAGGGCTGACGCTCGTCAACTCTACAGCATTGAGTGGAACTCCAGAAATTCGATACCAGACTCCCTATAACTTCTTTGAAACGAACCAGTGGACAAAGTATCTCGTTACCGTAGGAAGTGATGGAAAACTCTATTACAAGAATGAAGATAACACATACACGAATGCATTAGTACCGCCCACAAATTATCCAGCACCATCAGGACTGGCATTCACGGCCCTTACAAATCATATGAACGGGACCGTGATGAACAATCGTCTCTACCTGACAAACGAAGATGGTGAGATGCGCTCACTGGTGGGTGAGGATTATGTACCGTGGGGATTGACACCATTTGCCACATGGGCTACGTCGGATGATGGTTCGGCAGGTGGGGCGTCAATGCCAGCCGAAACGTATGACGTGTCCGTGACCGCATATAACAATGTGAGTGGTGGAGAGTCCAGCACTGCAACAATTAAGAATGTCACGCTCGCAGCAAATCGCCGAGTGAAGGTGTCGATTACACCAACAGCGGCCGAGTCCGCCCAATACACACATTGGAAAGTGTATTTGCGTCGGCAAACGACCCAGGCAAAATTGTACCAGGTTCTGGTGTTTGAAGATACGGGTGGATCAACGATCACGACGACAGATGGGTTGATTCCCATTGCCACGACGAGCGCCTGGATTGATGCGTCAGCAGCCACTATTGCAAATCATATTCTTGAAGCACCATCGACAAGTGAGAACAATCCTCCACTAACGGGTATTCGACATGTTACTACATATGGGCGTCGGCTCCTGACAACGGATGGTCGTTACATCTATTGGTCAAAGATTGATCGTGGTGATAACTTTCGTCCCGAAGATTTCGAACCTATTGAAGATGGTAAGGGAAATGAGATTGAAGGATTTTTCCAGTATGCGGATAATCTTCTCTTAATCTTCCTCACGAACTCGTTGTGGGGACTCTATGGCAATGATCCTCAAACATGGGAACTCAACCCCATTGATACCACGATTGGGACCAGCGCGATCAGCTCTGCAATCGCAGCGAATGGACGTGTCTACTGGTGGGCTGATAAAGTTGGACCAGTGGTGTTTGACGGGAACGTCGTGACGAAGATTGGACAGGATCTCCTGGGCGCAGATACCGTGGTGGATGGTGTGAATGCGGATCGTCAAAATTTCATTAGCGCTGGGTATGATCCAAAGGACGGGCGAATCGTCTGGTCGTACACGTCCACATCTGGAACCCGGAATGATCGACTTCTGCCGTTCAATTGTCGGCTGAATAAATTTGAAGCCACGTATTGGGATCCGATGGACATTGCCTCACTCTCAGAGGGGGCAAACAGTGATGGAACGCAACGGCTCTTTATTGGAAACTATGAAGGACAAGTATTCTACTTTGACAACTTAGTCACGGTTGATGCGGTGCCAAGTGGAACAACGACTGGAACCTTTACTCCAGCAGCAACATCCGTCACAACGATTACCTCATCTGGATTCTATACAACAGGTGCAGGTCTTGCTGAGCGGAAGGTTCTTGTATGTGATAGTAGTAATATTCCTATCGCCCAACGGATTATTACGTCAAACACGAGTACAGTACTGACGCTGGATGTGGCCATTACAGGACTTGTTGTGGGACAGTCCTACACGTTCTATGTTGGTGGACCGAACTTCCGTTTCTACTCTAAGTGGTTCGACCACGATCAACCCTTCTTGCGAAAGAGATTCGATAGATTGTATGTGCATCTGAACTCATCGAGTGGAGGACAATATGCGAGCATCTCAACCCAGGTAGAGTTTCTTGACGCCACGTCGAGCGCCGATGTGGTGTTCGATCTGGAAGGTGCGTTGTGGGATGTATCTTTGTGGGATGTGGCGGTGTGGAGTGGTAGCTCATCATTTAAACGGCGGATTCCAATCTTTCGTAACGCGACCGCATTAAGAACCGTAATTTATTCTTTTACTCCAGGGCGAGACTTAGTGGTCTATAAGATGGGGCTGTTAAGCAGACTTCTCAGCGATCGGTATTATGGCACATCGTAATAACCAATTTGATGCCACGCATCAAGATCGATATCATCCGTTTAGTCAATATGAATATGTAGATGTGAGTTTTGGTGCAGCCAATACGGACACACCTGTCTACTATCAGATCCTTCGGCCAAACAATCCAGATGATGTCCGGTTCTTGGACGTCTCGCGTGGCGCTGTCTACACGGGTGGCGCCGACTCTGTGCCGCAAGTGTATCTGTCCGCGAGTCCAAGCCGACTTTTGGCAGGTCAAGGATATGTGATGTTGCGGTCTACTGTCGCAAACTATTCTACTCGGTTACTTCTTTTCGTGGAGCGATAATGGCCATTTCCATTCCTTATACATTTAGTACTCAGACGACTATCAGTTCAGCACAGGTCAATGATAATTTTTCCAGTTTGCTGAATGCCCTCGATAAGCGAGGAGACACACTCACTGGAAATCTTACTGTCTCTGCTGGTGTGACAATTGATGGTGTTGACATCAGTGCGGTCATTGGCAGTGGCGGAACACTACTAGCTGTCAATGGGTCAGCGGTCACAAATCTAAATGCCACACAGTTGACATCTGGAACAATTCCTGATGCTCGGTTCCCATCAACGCTTCCGGCAGCAAGTGGAGCAAATCTCACAGACTTGAATGGATCAAACGTCTCTTCTGGTACTGTGGCGACTGGACGTATTGCGTCAGCACTCACGGGGAAAGAACTCACAGGGTACAGTGAGACACAGGTGAATGATACAATTTCTGGAAATACCCTCACTGTGGATATGGCGACGGGAAACCATCGGGCGGTGACTCTCAATGCAAACATCTCGACATTCACACTTTCGAACAAGCCATCGAGTGGCAAGGCGGCAGCGGTCGTACTCACGGTGACGTATCCAGACAACACGACCCGTACGATCGCGTGGCCCACAGGAACAATTTGGCCTGGAAATGCGGCGCCCACACTCACATGCACGAATGGGCGCAAGGACATTTTCTGCTTATATTTCTTTGATGGTGGAACTGTTATTTTCGGGACCATCATTGGACAAAATTTCTACTAATGCCTATCGCAACGATTGCTCTTCGGAACCAGCCCCTCGTGCTCACCTATTCTGGTGCGGCTTCGGGGATTCATGTCTTCTATCCGGGTTCTGTCCTCACGCTGACAACAACGGGAACATACAACTTTAGTTGGAATCGTCCTGGGATTGTGCAAGGTCTCTTTGTTGGGGGCGGGGGAGGGGGCGCAGGTGCCGCGTCGTCCGGAGGAGGAAATGGCGGTGGTGGTGGTGCTGGTGGGTTTTACGAATCAGCTGGGATCTCCGTTAGTGGGAGCACAAATACAGTTGTCATTGGAACAGGTGGATCTGGCCGGTCGGCTGACACAGGTGGTGACAATGGTACTGGTACAACGTATGCAAATGCTGGAATTACAGCCGATGGAGGAGGCGGCGGCGGGCAAGGAAATGTTGGCGGTACAGGTGTAAATGGCCAGAGTCGGACCAATGCCTCGGGAGGTGGAGGTGGTTGCTGCGATAGTGGTGGTGGAACAGGCGGATCCGGAGGAACGGGAACAAACTCTGGCAGTTCGCCATACGGAAACAATGGTGGACAGGGGTACAATATTAATGGAGGCGGCGGTGGAGGTGGTGGCGCAGGAGGCGCAGGGGGAAATGGCGGTTCGGGTTCCGCTGGAAGTGGAGGAGCTTCCCGTGTTTCAACGTTATTCGGTGGCTCCTATGCCGGAGGTGGTGCTGGTGGTGGTGGGGGTAATGGGACAGCAAATACAGGAAATGGTGGACAAGGTGGAACAGCCTTAAGTGGCTCAGGAGGAAATGGTGGATCAGGGATTATTAAGCTGAAATTGGCGTAATCTGTTGACACCTCGCTAATGATATGGTATACTCTAAGTCTTCTGGAGACTCTTCAATGGCCTTTACTAAGTGGATTATTGGTGCGTTGTCAACACTGGTGCTGGTGTTCGGAACCCTCTACATTAATAATGTAGCAGCCCAGCAAACTCGTCTACAATCCACAACGGACCAGCACACAAATACCTTGCTCCAATATGAGCAGCGTATTACCACATTGGAAGAGAGTAAGCGTAATACAGAAAGTTTATTAATGCGAATGAGTGCGGATATCGAGGAGATCAAACGTGCTGTGGTGAGGTAATATGGAACTCTTCCTCAAAAGCTACCACTCGATTGGACAGACGACACTTGGGAAACTCTATCGGGATGGAGCATTTGAGTGCTACATTCTTGAAGACGTTGTTCGGGAGATTCCGGGAAAACCTGTGAGTGACTGGAAAGTTCCAGGTAAAACAGCTATTCCGGCCGGACGATATAAAGTTGTTATTACCTTCTCGAATCGATTTAAGAAACCTCTTCCGCTGCTAGTCGATGTGCCAGGATTCTCTGGCGTTCGTATTCATCCAGGCAATACTCATCAGGACACGGAAGGATGTCTCCTTCCGGGAACCAGTTGCACAGCGACCAATGTGCGGGGTTCACGTCAAGCTTTTACGCGGCTCATGGCTGCACTTACTGCCACGACAGAAGATGTCTGGCTGACTATTGAACGGGCGGACCAACACTCATGAATGTATTGAAGACTGCACTTGTTACACTGATTTTACTTATCGGGCTTAGTTCGTCAGCTTTTGCTCAGTCGCAGAAAGCCTCAAGTGGACGCATCGATGCAGCCAATGAATCGGTGACATTATATAATGTCCAAGGCTATGCTACCATGAGCGTGGATGTGCGTGGCACATTCTCTGCAACACTGACGGCACAATGTTCGATTGACGGATCAAATTGGGGTTCGGCTAATCCTCTGACTCCTCTCGGTGGTGGAACCACAGTTCAGACCTTTAGTGCACCTGGAGCGTGGCTAAAGGGTGACATGGCAGGCTGTCTCCATGTCCGAGTAACAGCGACAGACTACACGAGTGGACAGGCTGACGTCTGGATTCGTGCGACTGTCACACCAAGTCCGTCGGCTCCTACACTATCTGGTGAAGTGACTGTTGGAAATCTTGTTGCCGACGCGGTGGTCGATAACGCGGCGATCAGCACAGGTCCGCAAATTGTTGGATTTGGTTCTGATGCTGAACCAACAGGAGTGAGTGCGGATGGTGATGCGGCTCGTATGTGGGTGGACCAAGTTGGTCGAGTTGTAACAGTTGTGGGTGGTGGTCCAAACACGTGGGTCAGAGATCGTGGAACCAACACAGATGGTTCATCCACATCAGTTGTCGCGGCTCAAGGTTCTGGTGTTCGGTTGTGTGTGACAACACTTATTGTCAGTAATTCCTCAGCCACTGCAGTAACAGTTGATATTAGAGATGGAACAGCGGGAACAATCTTAGCCACCGTTCCTGCAGCTGCAAATATGGGTGGAGCGGTCATTCCATTACCAGTGCCAATTTGTACGTCGGCAAATACGGCACTCGCACAGGATCCATCAGCAGCCGCAACAACCATTACTGTCACAGCTGTAGGATTTAAGGCGACATTCTAATGCGTTTCTGGATTCTGCCGTTACTTTTTATACTGTGGGGAAGTGTCTCTTCTGTTTTTGCAGCCCAGCCCACTTTAACGTCGCACTCATTTACAAGTGCTTCAACGGCCCAGACAGATATTTCAGTAACAATGTCTGCGGGGCAGGCCGTTGTTGTCGCATATGTTAAGAGTTCGACTTCAAACCGAACAGTAACTGTTACTGACGATAGTGGCTCAAACAGTTATACCTCAATTCTTGATTCTGGAAATTGTACAACAGCTCGATGCGTTCGGGTGTTCGCAGATTATTCTGTCGCAGGTGGAACGTACACAATTAGTGTTTTACAATCTTCAACATTTGTGGCATACAGAGTATGGATTCTTCTTTATACATGTGCCACTTCATGTGAAGCTGACGCAACATCGTTCCTTATTGACACGACAAATACCTCTCATAACTCATCTGCCGACTCAACAGTTATTGATACAAATGCGAATGCGACATTAGCTGTCATTTGTACTGGAGCAGATAATACTGACATGGGTACGACCACTCCAGGCGGTGCCTGGGAAGCTTTTGCGGATGGGATCGCACACATTTTCGCTATGTATGAAGACGATATTGCGACAGCATTTGCTGATGAGCGTGGTGCATGGACATCAAGTGTATCAGTCGTAACAACTTGTGGAATCTGGGCCATTAGTGATAGTGGCGGCGGTGGTGGAGGTGGTTCTGGAAGTGGATCTGGTCGCCTTATGCTGCTTGGAGTTGGATAATAATGCTGAAAAGACTTGGAATTTTTACACTTCTAACTCTTCTTCTTGGTAGTGTCTGGTCTGTTGAGGCCGGGCAGGTCTATAGAGCCCGACTTGCGTCTGGTTCACTTGACCCCGTCACAGATAATAACCCCACGATCCTCGCCACCTCCTGTCCTAATGGAACACTAGCGACATCAATCTCGCCACTAACAATTACTGGGCAGGCATCAGATAATAGCAGTGTATCCGTCTCTTGTACCAATGACAAAGGTGGAGCCTGCGTCGTCACGGGAACAACCTCGTGGTCGGCATCTGTAACTCTTGCTGCTGATGATACGAACACAATTACTTTTACAGCATCCGATGGATCTCCCCCAAACGGAACAGCTTCTTGTGTTGTTACATACACAACTCCAGATCCAACAGATCCGGTCTTAACCATTACTGGACCAACGAGTAATCCTGACTATGGATCAACGACACTGACAAATCTTGTGATGAGCGGCACTTGCCAGGACAACGTGGCATGTACACAGGTACGGTGTCAAGTAAATAGTGGACCTTGGGTTACTGATAGTTCCGTGGCAAATGGTTGGTCACTGACAGTTTCACTGAGTGTTGGGTCTAATATTGTCAGTTGTGAGGGATTTGATGCCCAAAACAATGCGGGTACTGCGTCAATGACCGCAGAACGCACTATTGACACTGGCACTCCGGTTGTGACAATTACTGCGTTAAATGATGTTGCATACTCTGGGCCAATTACAACAACAACAGGAGCTGTAAAGTTTTCTGGCACCGCAACAGATGCTGGTGGAGTTGTTCGGGTTCTAATCTTTCCATGTGATGCATCTGCCTTTGCGTTACAAAATTCAGCAGCCCAATCTGTAACCAACACAAATGGTGATCCTCCAGACCCAACAAACTGGACTTGGTCACGGTCAAATAAACGTGTCGCTCTCGGGACACATACCTATTGTGCTCGTGCTTGGGATGGTGACGGTAACATGGGAGAAGCGACTCCTGTCACCATTACATATACTGCGCCAGTTATTATTCATACCTCAACAGCTGGCGTCCCACCGGCTCGTCAAAATACGGCGTGGAGCTATAAGGTCTACGCGGAACAGGGTACAGGAAGTGTTGTGTGGGACAATGGCAGTGGGGGATCGACATTTGCAGATGGAGACTGTGCTGGATTATCGATCTCCGAAGTTCAAGATGGTGCATACGAAGCTGCGTTAATTAGCGGTACACCAACAGGTTTGGGGAATTGTTCACTAACCTTACGGGCAACAGACAATGGAAACTCCGCACTATGGAATGCGACTCTCGTTATTCAGTCTGGTGCTTTAACTGGTCCACACGAACATTATGACGCGCTCGTCGCACATGGCACGTCAAACGGAAATCTTGTTATCAATAATTCATTCCGAACGACCGCAGATAGAGCCGCTGCGGGTATTTCAAGTACATCCCCCTATTGGACAACAACAGCCGACGGAAATTGGGGTCGCCTAGAGTTCGATGAAGTCCAGTATAGCGGATTTACAAGTATTGCCGCCCATATTTACTTTGGACCAACAAAGCCAACATATGCTGATGGATCAGTACTCTATCATTGGGAGATGATGTGGGGTCCAGGACTCATGTCCTTTCAGTGTTTAGGAGGTAGTGGTAATCAGTTTCAAAGTTCTTACAGCCACAAGGAAGCACAGGCTCCAACAGATCGATCATCGGATCCTGGAACAGATCACACGATCTATACAGAGATGCAAGTTGGATTTTACAACGGTGATGGTCAAGCAGCTGATTGTGCACATGTTGGGGAAGCTGGATGGCGATTTTATGGAGAAGAACCACGATCTGACACTGGTGTGAAATTAATGCCAGATAAGCAGCAGCCAGGAGTTCCAACATGTGGGACACCGGCATCAAATGAAAATTATCCTCTCAAGATGTATACAGTCTATACCATTACATTGCTCGTGGAGATTGGAAAATCAGAGGCAGATTTTTCAGAGTGGGCTGCATGTGCAAATGCCGCAGCACTCCGTTCTGGTTCGTATTATCGAATTACCGCCTGGATTCAAGGAGAGTTTGACACTGCGCCAACACGCCAATTATGGCTTGTCCCGAATGATTATTTCAAGGATCGGACGCAGACACCATTCTACGATCGGTTATCCGGATGGTGGGGAGAATACGATACGTCTTCGAATGCTGGTGCCCTTTTAGGTCTGAGCACAGACTCTTATATTTATACTCGTAATGTTATTGCATTACGCAATTACACATTACCAGCCACTCCTGAAACGGACACGCTGATTTTCAGGCAACCGAGGCGATAATAATGGCACGAGGTACACGGGTCCTGACAGGAACTATCACGACGAATACAGACACGTCAGTTGTTCCTGCAGGTTCACAAGATGAACGAGTCTATATTTTATGGATGACCTTCACAGTTCAGACGGCTGGCACCACAAGCGCCATGCGCGTCGAGGATGGTGCAGGCGGGGATGTGATGGGTAGACTCAAAACAGAAACACAACACTCGATGCTCCATGTCAATTACTCAACTGGACTTCGACATTTTCCAGGACGTCTCATGACAGCATTGAATGCGCTGAATGTCAACACCAGTGGTGGGGCAGCGGCAACAATCAATTATGATATTGGGATTGAGGTACGATGATGAAGTACATACTAATGCTGGCGACGCCGCGTGTCGTGGTGACCGTCGTGGTGCAGGTGCCCTAAAGGAGAGACAAATGGCTCAGGCGACAGACGCACAAGTACAGCGATTCGCAGACGAGAGGCTGCGCCCAAGGGCGGAGCAGCTCGTGCGCATTCTCAACGCGATGGTCGACGATCGGGCCGCGATCGACGACGTCTATGACCGGCTGGCGAACGGATCGGCGTGGACCGATGGGCGCAGGGACGGCCCGCCGAAGATGCTCAGCAAGAATGAGCTTCTGTCCTACAACACGTTCGCAGCCGACCTGATCGCCTTTATCCAGGCGCACCCGTCCTGGCCCGTAGTGCGGTCTGCGGCCGTGAACAGCCCGACCGTCTAATCGATGGCGATCGTTACCCGGTACTTCTCGACGACTGGAGCCGGTGCGGCTGATGGCACCTCGTGGGCCAACCGCGCCGCGCTGTTCTCGGCCGGCAACTGGTCGACCGTCGTGACCGGGTTCAACTTCGCTGGGTCGGACTCCCTCCTGTGCCTGATTGGGCCTGGGACGTATTCGTGCGGTCAGCAGTTGCAAACGAGCACGTTTACCAACGCGCCGACCGCAGCGAATAACCTATTCCTGCACGGCTGCGACAGTAGCGGCGCTGCACTCACGCCGTCAAATCCGGGCTGGACAGCAGACACGCCTGTCGATTGGGAGACCGGGCTTCCGGTCATCGACCAAACGGCGAACGTGGCGACGCTCAGCTTCTCCGCGGATTTGTGCACCGCGCGGCTGATCAAGTTCACGTCCTCGGCTCGGACCACTGGCGTGGTGGTCGCCGCGAATCTGGACTGGTGTGTAGTGGTCAACTCTACCAGTAACACCTCGGCCGCCGGCGCAAGCGGCTTCTCGATTCGGAACTC
>Ga0075471_10000985_pt1 | contig 18160 bp, 20 predicted proteins | sample DEB19_08_DNA_2_FD_74787 | JGI IMG/M metagenome (GOLD analysis project Ga0075471, IMG submission 74787) | Aqueous microbial communities from the Delaware River and Bay under freshwater to marine salinity gradient to study organic matter... | ecosystem: Environmental > Aquatic > Marine > Coastal ... | reverse complement strand
CTCGGACTCGCCATGTCGGGTTTCGTGACCATCGCCGACCTGTACATGATGCGCAATCGCCCCAAGGAGGCCACCGCATGAGCGCGGTAGAGATATCCAATCTCGGCAAGGTGTTCAACGCCGGGTCCGCCAATCAGGTCGACGCTCTCGTCGACATCGACCTCTCGATCGCCCCGGGCGAGTTCGTGTCGCTCATCGGGCCGTCCGGTTGCGGTAAGTCCACCCTTTTGCGCCTGATCGCCAACCTTCTCGAACCCACGAGTGGTTCGGTGACCGTGAACGGCAAGTCGGCCAAGCAGGCCCGCCTCGATCAGGACTATGGCATGGCGTTCCAGCAGAGCGGTCTCTTCGAGTGGCGCACCGTGGCCAAGAACATCGAGCTACCCCTCGAGTTGAAGGGCTGGGAGAAGGCCAAGCGGCGGGCCCGGGCCCTCGAGATGCTCGAACTCGTGAAACTCGCCGATTTCGCCGAGCACTACCCGTGGCAGTTGTCGGGCGGTATGCAGCAGCGCGTGGCCATCGCCCGCGCCCTCGCTGTGCATCCGCAGTTGCTCCTCATGGACGAACCCTTCGGCGCGCTCGACGAGATGACGCGCGAGCACATGCAGAGCGAACTGCTTAGCATCTGTCGCCGCACCGGAAGTTCGGTCGTGTTCGTCACGCACTCGATCCCCGAGGCCGTGTACCTCTCGAATCGTGTGGTCGTGATGTCGCCCCGCCCGGGTCGGATCACCAAGATCGTCGACGTCGGCATCGAAGGTGAACGAACCGATGCCACACGCGACAACGCGGCGTTCTTCGCCGGCATCACCGCCGTGCGCGAGGCGTTGCGCGGGGTGGAGATGAGCGATCACGTGCGGGGGATCGAAGACCGATGAAGTCCCGTTCGTTCCTGCGCAACGTGTTGCCGCCGGCCGTCTTCGGCATCGGCTTCATCGCGTTGTGGGAGCTCGTGGTGAAGGGTTTCGATCTGAAGCCGTACTTCCTCGCACCACCGTCGAAGATCTGGCAGAAGTTCACCCAGAACTTCGACCTCATCTGGGGGGCAACCAAGGTGTCGGGCACCAATGCCCTCATCGGTCTGCTCGTTGGCGCGGTCTTCGGAATCCTCATGAGTCTCGTTCTGAGCCGGTATCGCACGTTGAGCGATCTCGTCACACCACTGGCCATCGCGCTGAACGCGATTCCGATCTTCGTCCTCGTGGCCGTACTCAACAACATGTTCGCCATCACGAGCGAAGTGCCCCGCCGCATCATGGTGACACTTGTCGTTTATTTCATCGTCCTCGTGAACGTGGCCAAGGGCCTCACGCAGGTGAGCCCGACTCACGTGGAACTCATGAAGTCCTACGCGGCGAGCGAGGTCTCGATCCTGCGCAAGGTGAGAGTTCCCAATGCCGTTCCGTACCTGTTCACGGCCTTGAAGATCGCCGCACCGGCGTCGGTCATCACGGCCTTCGTGAGCGAATACTTCGGCGGTTCCCAGAACGGTCTGGGCAGCCGGATCGCCAGCAATATCGCCAATTCGAAGAACGCCGTGGCGTGGGCCTATGTCCTCGGGGCATGTCTGCTCGGTCTAGCGTTCTACGTGATCTCCAGCGTGCTGGAGGGAGTCGCCACACCGGGTGGTGGCTCCAAACGAGCCGACAAGGGCCCCGGGGCCCGACGCGGCAACTGATACCAAGGGCGCACGCCCATGGGGAGGAGCAATTACATGAGAAGGATCAAGGGATGGAAGGCAGTGGCAGGCGTCGTCGCTCTGTCATTGGCCGCCGTGGCCTGTGGTGGTGATGACGGTGATTCCGCATCGGAAGAGACCACCGCGACCGAGGCTCCGGCCACCGAAGCACCGATGTCCAGCGAGGCTCCGGCCGACGGCACGTGCGAGAGCACCACGCCGGTCAAGCTTCAGCTGCAGTGGTTCACGCAGGCCCAGTTCGCCGGTTACTTCGCGGCGATCGAAGAGGGCTATTACGCCGCCCAGTGTCTCGACGTCTCCATCGTCGAGGGTGGTGTCGACATCGTTCCGCAGCAGCAGCTCGCGGACGGCGCGGTCGACTTTGCTCTGTCGTGGGTGCCCAAGGCTCTCGCCAGCCGTGAGGCCGGCGCGAACATCGTGAACATCGCCCAGATCTTCCAGCGTTCGGGAACCCTGCAGGTGTCGTTCAAGGACAAGAACATCACCTCGCCGGCCGACTTCGCCGGTAAGAAGATCGGTAACTGGGGCTACGGCAACGAGTTCGAGATCTTCGCTGCTCTGACCCAGGCCGGTATCGACCCGGCGACGGGTGTGGAGCTCGTGCAGCAGCAGTTCGACATGGCTGCTCTGCTCGCCGGAGACATCGATGCCGCCGAGGCCATGACGTACAACGAGTACGCCCAGGTTCTCGAGGCCGTGAACCCGGAGACCGGTGCTCTGTACACCGCCGATGACTTCAACGTCGTTTCGTACGAAGACGAAGGCGTCGGAATGCTCCAGGACGCCATCTGGGCGTCGGGTGACCGTCTCGCCAACGAAGAGGGCTACCGCGACACCGCGGTGAAGTTCGTGGCCGCTTCGATCCAGGGTTGGGCTTTCTGCCGCGACAATGCGCAGGCTTGCGCCGACATCGTCGTGTCGAAGGGCTCCAAGCTCGGCGCGTCGCACCAGTTGTGGCAGATGAACGAAGTCAACAAGTTGATCTGGCCGTCCGCCGGTGGCGCCGGAATGATCGACTCGGCCGCCTGGGAGCGCACCGCCAAGTTGGCGCAAGAGACCAAGAACCTCGAAGGTTCCACGGTTCTCACCGCGGCTCCTGATGCCGAGGCCTACACCAACGACATCGTCACCGAAGCTCTGGCCCTTCTCGAGGGTCTGGGCGTCGACACCACGGGTGAGGGCTTCGCCCCCATCGAGGTGACGCTGAACGAGGGTGGCGCCTGATCGATCAGGCTTCTCCTTCGGAGAACGAGGGCGGGCGGGCTTCGGCCCGCCCGCTTCGCGTTCCGACCGACGTCGCGCAATGGGCGCCGGTCGTGTTCGTGCTCCTGTGGAGCACGGGTTTCATCGTGGCGCGCTACGGAACGCGCGATGCCGGTCCGCTCACGTTCTTGTTCCTGCGCCTGGTGGTCGCGGCCGGTGTTCTGTGGTTGGTTGCGGTGGCCACCGATGCGCCGCGCCTGTCCCGGATCGACATCAAGTGGGCGGCGATCACCGGGCTCGGACTCCACGCGGTGTATCTGGGCGGGGTCTTCGTGGCCGCCGATCTCGGGTTGCCGTCGGGATTGTCGGCCTTGATCGCCGGCTTGCATCCGGTGTTCACGTCGCTCGGTGCGCTCGGACTCCTGGGCGAGCGTCTGAGTCGGCGCCAGTGGCTCGGTGTGTCGATGGGTGTGGGCGGAGTCGTGGCGGTCGTGATCGATCGTCTCGACGCCGGTGTGAAGGGTGTGACCGCCGGAGCACTGGTTGCCATGGCGGTGTCGGTGCTCGGCATGTCCTCGGGCACGTTGTTGCAGCGCGCCAAGGGCGGCTCCATGCCTCTTCTGCGCGGCACGGCGGTGCAGTACGTGGCGGCCGCCGTGGTCTTGGGTGTGGGCTCGGTGACCGTCGAAGGATTCGACGTGGAGCCGACGGCACGGTTCTGGTGGTCGCTCGTGTGGGCGGTGGGCGTGCTCTCGATCGCGGCCGTGCTGATCATGCTCTATCTGTTGCAACGTCGGGCCGCGGTGAAGGTGAGCAGCCTCTTCTTCTTGACGCCGGCCCTCAGCACGATCGAAGGCGCGATGTTGTTCGACGAGCGATTGGGCGCACTGGCCGTCGTCGGCTTGGTCGTGGCCCTCGGCGGCGTCTACCTCACCACCCGCACCTGACCCCGGTGTTTTGGTGATGATTTTTCACCGCATAGGTGAAGAACCCACACCAGAAAAACGGCTTCAGCCGGTGTAGCGGGCGTCGGCGAGGGTGAGTACCTCGTCGATGATGGCGATGCCCTGACGGACTTCGTCGTCGGTGGTGGTGAGCGGTGGCACCACGTGCATGCGGTTGAAGTGTGTGAACGGCCACAGCCCCTTGGCTTTGCACGCCCCGATCAGTTCGACCATCGGTGCATTGGCTTCACCACCGGCGTTGAACGGAACGAGCGGTTCACGGGTCTCGCGGTTCTTCACGAGTTCGATGGCCCAGAACACACCGATGCCTCGTACGTCGCCGACGCTCGGATGCTTGGCCTTCAACTTCTCGAGTTCCGGTCCGATCACGTCGCGGCCGAGGTGACGCGCGTGCTCGATGATGCCTTCTTCTTCGTAGATGTTGATGCTCGCCACCGCCGCCGCGCAGGCCAGCGGGTGACCCGAATACGTGAGACCACCGGGAAACTGGCGCTCCCGGAAGGTGTCGGAGATCTTGCGGCTGATCACCACACCGCCGAGCGGGATGTAACCCGAGTTCACACCCTTGGCGAAGCAGATCAGATCGGGGGTCACGCCCCACGCGTCGACGGCGAACCACTCGCCGCAACGACCGAATCCCGACATGACTTCGTCGGCGATGAACACGATGCCGAATTCGTCGCAGATCGCGCGCACGCCGTCGAGGTAGCCGGGCGGCGGAACGAGGATGCCGTTGGTGCCGACGACGCTCTCGAGCATGATCGCCGCCACGGTCTGCGGACCCTCCACCATGAGTGTGTCGCGCAGGTGCTGAAGCGCGCGCTGTGTTTCCTGGATCTCGTCGGCGCTGTGGAAGGCCGAGCGATACGGGTACGGACCCCAGAACTTCACGATGCCGGGCAGGCCGGGCTCGCTCGGCCAACGACGCGGATCGCCAGTGAGCTGAATCGCACCACCCGTGGCGCCGTGATAGCTGCGGTACGTCGTGAGGATCTTGTGGCGACCGGTGTGGAGTCGGGCCATACGGATGGCGTTCTCGGTGGCTTCGGCGCCACCGTTGGTGAAGAACACCATGTCGAGGTCGCCGGGGGCGCGCTCGGCGATGAGTCGGGCCGCTTCGCTACGGGCGTCGTTGGCATGGAACGGGGCGATGGTGCACAAGCGCGCGGCCTGTTCCTGGATGGCGGCGACCAACTTGGGGTGCTGATGACCGATGTTGACATTGACCAACTGGCTCGAGAAGTCGAGGTAACGCTTGCCCTGATCGTCCCAGAACCAACTGCCCTCGGCCCCGGCCACGACGATCGGATTGATGAGGCTCTGCGCGGACCACGAGTGGAAGACGTGGGCGCGATCGTTCACGAGCGCTTCGGAGGGCCGGGTTTCGAGACTGGTCATGGCTCAACACTATTCAGGACGACGCAGTGATGGGTAACGCCGGTGCCGGCGGGGGAGAAGGTGGTTGCTACCGTCACCGGCATGGGTGAACGAGTCTCCTTCAAGTCGAATGGCGGAACCTGCGAGGGCTATCTCGCCGATGGTGGCGGACCGGGTGTGGTGGTGATCCAGGAATGGTGGGGACTCGTGCCACACATCGAGCGCGTCGCCGATCGCTTCGCGGCCGAAGGGTTCACCGCCCTCGCGCCCGATCTGTATCACGGCGAGGCGTCCACCGAGCCCGACGGCGCCGGCAAGTTGATGATGGCGCTCAACCTTCAGACGGCCGGCAAGGATCTCTCGGGCGCGGTCGACTTCTTGCAGCAGAAGACGGGTCGCACCAAGGTGGGCGCCGTCGGTTATTGCATGGGAGGCGGGCTCACCCTCGTACTCAGCACCTTGCGCCCCGACGCCATCGCCGCCGCCGCGCCGTACTACGGCGTGATTCCGTGGGCGTCGGCGCAGCCCGACTGGTCGAAGATGACCGCCAAGGTCGTGGGCGAGTACGCCGAGAAGGACGGGTTCGCCGGGCCCGACGCGGTGCGCGGCCTCGAATCCCAACTTCGCGAACTCGGCAAGGACGTGACGCTTCACATCCATGCCGGCGCTGATCACGCGTTCTTCAACGACACCCGACCCGATGTGTACGACGCGGCCTGCGCCAAGACGGCCTTCGATCGCACCCTCGCTCTGTTTCGGGCCAACCTCTGATCGATCGGGTACGAACCGGCGTCAGGCGTCGCCGCAGTAGTCGAACGGTGCGGCTGCACACAACGCGGTGAAGGTCGCATCGTCGACCACTCCGTCGGCCGTGAGACCCTGACTCGATTGGAACGCGATCACGGCGCGGGCCGTGCCCGGACCGAAGACACCATCGGTGGAGATCTGGTACCCGATCGACTGGAGCATTTCCTGGACGGTTCGCACGGTCTCGTTGCGATCGCATTTCTGAACCGGAAGTCCCTCGGGACGCGCGAAGTAGTCCTCGCACTGACTCAGATCGATCCCAGTGGTCGTCGTCGTGACACCGACCGTCGACTCGGTAGCGCCGGGCGTGGTGTCACTCGGGGCCACGGCGAGCGGTGTGTCGTCGGTCGGGGGAGTCGGCGCGATGGTGGTGGAAAGAGTCGGGATCGACACCGGCACGAGTTCGGTTCGGGGCGGTGTGGCTTCGTCGTTACGAACCACCATCAGGCCGATCAGCAGGCCGACCACGATGCCGAGTGCGCCACCGACGAGACCGAAGGTCAGCCGGCGGTTCGACATGCGATCACCCTAGGGCGTCGATGGCTGCCTGAACCGCCAACACGCGTCGGGCGTTGTCGACGTGCAGGTTCTCGATCATGCGTCCGTCGACGGTGATCACTCCGCGACCATCGGCCTGCGCCTCGTCGAAGGCGGCGATCACTCGTGTTGCGTAGTCCACATCGGCTGCCGTGGGTGCCCACACTTCGTTGCAGATGTCGACCTGGCCCGGATGGATAAGCGTCTTGCCGTCGAAACCCATCTGGGCCCCCTGTACGCATTCGTCGCGGAAGGCATCGAGATCCTTCACGTCGTTGAAGACGCCATCGAGGATCACCTTGCCGGCTTCACGGGCGGCGAGCAGCGCGGTGGCGAGATGCGGCGTGAGCGGGGCCCGGCCGCGCACCTGCGTGGCGCGCAGTTCCTTGGCGAGATCGTTGGTGCCCATGACGAGCGCGACGACTCGCGGATGGGCGGCGATCGAACGGACGTTGAAGATCGCGGTGGGGGTTTCGACCATGGCCCAGATGCCGAGCGAGTCCGGTGCTCCGGCGGCCGCAAGTCGCTTCGCGACTTCGTCGAGTTCGGACACCGAATTGATCTTGGGGATCACCACGGCGGCTGCTCCTGAAGTAGCGGCGGCAGCGAGGTCGTCGGCACCCCACTGCGTGTCGAGTCCGTTGCAACGAATGGTGATCTCGCGGCGGCCGTACTCACCGCTGCGTGCCGCCGCGACGGCATTCACCCGCGCGGTCGGTTTGGCGTCGGGGGCCACGGCATCCTCGAGGTCGAAGATCAATGCATCGGCGGGGATGGCCTTGGCCTTCTCGAGTGCCTTCTCGTTCGAGGACGGCATGTAGAGGGCCGAGCGGCGGGGGCGGAGATCGGACATGGGGATTCCTTCGCGGTTCAAAAGCCGTAGGCGGTGGCGAGTGCGGGGTCGCGGGCGGCGAGATCGCGGGCCAGTTGCACGACGACGCGGCACTGCTTCACCGAAGCGTCGTCCTCCATCTTGCCGTCGAGCATGATCGCGCCGGTGCCGTCACCCATGGCCTCGATCACACGCAGTGCATGGGCGACGTCGCTCGGGCGCGGGCTGAACACCCGCCGGGCGATGTCGATCTGGGCCGGATGCAACGACCACGCGCCCACGCAACCGAGCAAGTAGGCGTTACGGAACTGATCTTCGCAGGCCACGACATCCTTGATGTCGCCGAAGGGCCCGTAGAACGGAAGGATTCCGTGCATCACACAGGCATCGACCATGCGCGCCATGGTGTAGTGCCAGAGATCTTGTTGATACGTCGCGCGTGGCGCGTCAGCGTCGGACGGATTCGGATCTTGGCGCACGACGTAGTCGGGGTGACCGCCGCCCACGCGCGTGGTCTTCATGCGGCGATTGGCGGCGAGGTCGGCCGGCCCGAGTGAGAGACCCTGCATACGGGGTGACGCGCCGCAGATCTCCTCCACGTTGGCCACCCCGCGTGCGGTCTCGAGGATCGCGTGGATGAGGAGTGGCTTCTTCAGTCCGGCCTTGGCTTCGAGCTGGGCGAGCAGACGATCGACGTAGTGGATGTCCTCGGGACCTTCGACCTTGGGGATCATGATCACGTCGAACTTGTCGCCGACTTCGGTCACGAGTGTGGTGAGGTCGTCGAGGGCCCAAGGCGAGTCGAGACTGTTCACGCGGGTCCAGAGTTGCGTGGTGCCCATGGGGACCGTCTTGGCCACTTTCACGAGCCCGGCGCGCGCGGCTTCCTTGTCGGTCGCGGGAACGCCGTCTTCCAGATTGCCGAGAATGATGTCGACCGTCGGCACGATCTCGGGGAGCTTGGCGACCATCTTGTCGTTCGACGGCGGGAAGAAGTGGATCATCCGACTCGGACGGAAAGGGATTTCCCGCACCGGTTCGGGGGCTCCGACGGCGAGGGGCTTGAAGAAATCTCGGGCGCTGCGCACGTGGTGAAGGGTACGCCCTTTCCGGTGGCCGGGCGAAGCCCATCGGGTGTCACGGGACGCGCTCTACCCTGTACTCGTGGCCGCGCCCCTCATGATCCATGGTCACGAAGTCGAGGCCGTGCTGTTCGATGCCGGAGGGATCTTCGTGATTCCCGATCCGCACGTGGTGTCACCGCTGTTGCAGTACTACGGAGCAGCGGCCGATCTCGACCGTTACCACCGGGCGCACTACGCCGGAATGGCCGCCAAGTCGGCGGCGGGTTCGGGGGAGCGCGATTGGTCCGAATACAACCGTGCCTACGTGGAGTCGGTGGGAGTTCCGAGTCACGATCGCGACGAGGCCGCCGTCGTGCTCGACCGCACGCGCAACGCCTACATCTGGCGGCATCCGCTCGCCGAAAGCGTGGCCGCGCTCCGTGCGCTGTACGACATGCAGGTTCCGATCGGTGTGGTGAGCAACGCCACCGGTCAGATCGAAAGTGTGCTCGCGCGATCGGGGGTGTGTCAGGTGGGAGATGGTCCGGGAGTTCCGGTGCGCATCGTGGTCGACAGTCATGTAGTCGGAGTCGCCAAGCCCGATCCGCAGATCTTCGATTACGGCCTGGCGGTACTCGACGGCATCGATCGGGCACGGGTGGCCTATGTGGGTGACAGTGTGACGATGGATGTGCACGGCTCGCGCGCGGCCGGCCTGTTGCCGGTCCTTCTCGACCCGTACGACGATCACGACGGCGCCGACTTCCTCCGCATCCGCTCCCTCCTCGACCTCCTCCCACAACCCTCGTCCACCCACCATTGATCTGGTGATGAATATTCACCGTATGGGTCAAGATTCCGCACCAGAATCGCCCGCCGGCGCGATGGTGTCGGCTCGTTGGGTCGAGTGGCGGCGAAGTGTCGATCTCGACAAGTACGACGCGCGTTGGGAAGCGATGGCGGCACGCGGCGAATCGGTGCACGGCGAAGCCGATGCAGTCGACCGGATCGTGGCCACCATGTCGATTCCCGTCACGCGGATTCTCGACGCCGGCTGTGGAACCGGTCGTCTGGCGATCGAACTCGCCCACCGCGGATACGAGCCGACGGGCGCGGACCTCGACCCCGACATGATCGAACGTGCTCGACGCAAGGCCCCGAGCGTTCCGTGGCTCGTCGCCGACTTGGCGAACTTCGTCGACGAGACCCCCTTCGATCTCATCGTCCTCGCCGGCAACATTCCCAACTTCTGCGCGCCCGGGGCGCAACGCGCGATCGTCACCAATCTGGCGACACAACTCTCGCCACGCGGACGCTTGATCTGTGGATGGTCACAAGAGGTTCGCGCCGATGCATACCACTGGCCGGAGTTCGTGACCGACGGCGAACGAGCCGGGCTCCAACTCGTGGGCACGTGGCGCAATTGGGAAGGTGACGAACTCGAACCTGATTCCGACTACGCGGTCGTGATCATGGAACGCAGTTGAACGCCCGGCGAGCGTCGCGAATCAGGAGTTCTGTTCCACGAGTCGACGGGCGATGACCTTCAGGCAGAGGGTCTCGTCGGCACCCTCGAAGATCGAGAGGACGCGGGCATCCACGAAGAGACGGCTCACCGAATATTCCTCGGCATAGCCGTAACCACCGTGGATCTGCATCGCTTCACGCGTGACCCACTCGGCGGCCTTGCACACGTAAGCCTTCACCATGCTCGCCTCGGTCGTGCCGACACCCTTGGCCATCAACTTCGACACTTGATAACCGAACTGGCGTCCGGCCTGGATGAGCACCGCCATGCGACCGAGTTTGGCCTTCGTCAATTGGTACTCGGCGATGTTCTTGCCGAACACGTTGCGATTGTGAGCGTGGTCGTACGCGGCTTCGTAGGCGGCCTGCATCACGCCGACGGCGCGGGCCGCGGTCTGGAGTCGGCCGTTCTCGAAACCTTCCATCTGGTAGTAGAAGCCCTTGCCGAGGCCACCCTCTTCACCGATGAGGTTCGTGGCCGGCACCCACCAGTTGTCGAGTGCGATCTCGTACGAGTGCATCCCGCGATAACCGATGGTGTCGATCGGACGGCCTTCCATCTTCCCGGTCGAGCCATCGGCACGAACGTTCTGGGTGAACTCGAAACCGTGCGCTTCGCCGCGTGGCTTGGGCACGATGAAGAGGCTCAAACCTTTGTGCGTGAGCGAGCGATCGGGGTTGGTGCGGGCGAGGAGCATGAGCACGTCGGCGCGAGCGGCGAACGTGCACCACGTCTTGACACCGTTGATGACGTAACCAGGTGTGCCGTCGGGACCCTCGGCGGGAGTAGCCGTCACCTTGAGACCGGCCACATCGCTGCCGTAGTCGGGTTCGGTCACTGCGACGGCGGCCATCACTTCGGCGGTGGCCAACTTGGGCAACCACTCGGCCTTCTGAGCTTCGGTTCCACCCTTCACGAGCGCGCGGGTGAGGATCTCGGGCCGCGTGATGAGCGAGCCACCGATTCCAAGGCTGCCGCGGCTGAGTTCTTCGGTCGCCACGACCATGGCGAGATATTCACCTTCGCCACCTTCGGAGAATCCGCCGTACTCACTCGGTACCGACAGTCCGAAGGCGCCCATCTCGGCGAGACCACTGATGATCTCCTCGGGCACGTCCTCGTTGAAGCGGTGCACGTGCTCGGCACGCGGGGCGATGACCTTCTCGGCGAACGCGCGGAAAGTGTCCTGCACCATCTCGAAGTCCTCGTCGAGATGACGCGGGCCGGGCACATCGGCCAGTGAGGCCACGAACTCGGGATCGCGATACGTGGAAATGAACGAACGAGCCGAATCGAGTACTCCGACTTCGAGGCCCCACAACTCTTCACGTCCGATGAGCTTCGACATCAGGTCGTGAGCCATGTCGGCCGTGTACGCACAGGTGATCAGACCTTCGTTCGTGCCCTTGGCGCCGTAGTCGAGAAGTGAGCGCGCGGTCTCCACCGCTGAGGCCGCATGGGCGAGGTCGTAGGCGAGAATCTGCTGCTTGTCGGGTCCGCCGATGGTGGAGAGATGGCGGAGTGCCTTGCCGACGGCCCGCGACGCAAGGTCGATCACATCGGCGGCGGTGGGCAGATCGGGGGTCGCGGTGGTGCTCATCGACCGAAACGCTAGCCATGACCCCTCGTTGGTCCGGAAGTGGTGCTCGTATCGGGCGCAGGTCGTCGGCGTGGTCAGGCGTCACCTCGGTCGAGGTCGACGACGGGCATCGGAGGAAACCCGATGGTGTGCGACACTCGGGTCGTGCGTCTGGTGTGTGTGTACTGCGGTTCGAGTTCGGGTGGACGCCCCGAATTCGCCGACGAAGCCCGCGATCTCGGTCGGGCGATCGTCGATGCCGGGTGCGGTCTGGTGTACGGCGGTGGACGGGTGGGGCTCATGGGCCTCGTCGCCGATGCGGTGCTCGAGGCCGGGGGGCACGTGCACGGCGTGATTCCCGAGCACCTCGTGCGGGCCGAGACGGCCCACACCGGCCTGACGGTTCTCGACGTGGTGGAGTCGATGCACGAGCGCAAGGCGCGCATGGCCGAACTCGCCGCCGGCTTCGTGGTGTTGCCGGGCGGATTCGGCACCTTCGACGAGGCCTTCGAAATCCTCACGTGGAATCAACTCGGGTTGATCGCCAAGCCGTTGGTGTTCCTCGACGGCACCGGTTTCTACGGCCCGCTCATGGAGGCCCTCGACCGCGTGGTGGAGACCGGCTTCGTGGCCGAGCGATTCCGTGAGATCGCCGCTGTCGCCACGAGTGCGGCCGAAGCAGTTCGTATCGCCACCGGACCCGCGCCGGACGTGCCTGGCAAACTCATCTCACTCGATGTCACGTCGAAGCGGAGCACGATGTGAATCATCGGGATGCCGACGTCGCGTGGCCCGGTGAGGAGTGGAGCACCGCTGAAGTTCCTGAATCGGCCGCGGTGCGCCGAGAGTCCGACGAATTGTTCGCGGGAGGCGTGACTCCTATCGATGGTCGGGGAGTGTCGCTCGCCCTCGCGGTGATCCATCGCGGTCACTTGGTGTTCGAGCGTTACGGGGTTCAGCCCGACACGATCTTTGGCCCCGGTGGACAGGTGGGTCCGGACACCACGCTCGTCTCATGGAGCATGGCCAAGAGCGTGACGCACGCGCTCGTCGGCATGCTGGTCGACGAAGGTCGCCTCGATCCGAACACTCCCGCTGCGGTGAACGATTGGCGAGACGATCAGCGTTCGGCGATCACCCTCGACCATCTCTTGCGAATGCGCGACGGCCTCGACTTCGTCGAGGAGTACGTCGACACACCAGGCGCGCGAACGCCCGACGTGATCTCGATGCTCTTTGCCGAAGGTGCAGCCGATGTCGCGGCCTACGCGCGGTCTCGTCCGCCCAAACATGCTCCCGGTGAGGTCTGGAACTACTCGTCGGGCACGACCAACGTGATCTCGCGTCTGGTGGGCGATGTCGTGGGGCACGGAGCGGCCATGGATGATTTCATCGGCGACCGATTGTTCGCACCGCTCGGCATGAGGTCGGCCTCCGCGCGATTCGACGACGCCGGCACGTTCATCGGTTCGTCGTACGTGTATGCGACGGCTCGTGATTTCGCGCGCTTCGGCTACTTCTATCTACGTGATGGTGTGTGGAACGGGCGTCGACTTCTGTCGTCCGCGTGGATCGCGGGTGCGGCCGACCAACACGCGACCGATCCCGAGACCCAACACGGGTACGGACGTCACTGGTGGATCTGGAAGTCGCGACCCGGAGTGCTCGCCGCACTCGGCTACGAGGGGCAGCGAATCATCGTCGACCGCTCGCGTGATCTCGTGGTGGTGCACCTCGGCAAGTGGGTGGCCGACACCCAACCGGTTCTCGATGCGCACCTGACGCGCATCGTCGACTCCTTCCCGCTCATCGCTGGTTGAGACGTGGTCGGGGGAGTGTCGCCCGAACGACCACCGGCGAACTGCTAGGAAATAGGTATGTCCGAGGCCGGTCGTGAGTCATCTGGCGCGGCCGCACCCGACAACACTCGCGCCCGCGAACGGGCGTTGTTCCGCCGTCGGGCCATCGTGCGGACCTTCAAGATCGTCACGACGGTCGTCCTGATCTACTTCATCATTCTGAACATTCCGGGTCTGCGCAACGCCGTCGATCAGTTGAACGACGTGCAGCCGAGCCTCCTCGTCGTCGGACTCGCCCTCGAATTCGGAGCCTTGTTGTGCTACTCGTTCATGACCCGTGTGGCCCTCGGTCCGGTGGGTCATCACCTGTCGGTGTGGCGGATGTTCCGTATCCAGTTGTCGACCCGCGCTCTCGCCAGCCTCGTGCCGGGTGGTAGCGCAGCCGGCTCGGCGCTCGGCTACCGACTCATGACGGTGTCGAACGTACCCGGTCCCGATGCCGGCTTCGCGCTCGCCACCGCCGGACTCGCGAGCGCGGTCGTTCTGAATCTCATCCTGTGGTCGGGTCTGATCGTCTCCATCCCGTTGCGCGGGGTGAACCCGGTGTACGGAACGGCGGCGGTCGCCGGAATCATCCTCATGGGAATCGCCGCCGCGATCATCTTCGGTCTGATCGAAGGGCAGGAGCGTTCGGAGAGGATCCTGCGCGCGGTGGCCCGGCGACTTCACCTCGACGAGGACCGCGCGGGTGAGGCGGTGCGCCACATCGGCGGTCGCATGCAAGAACTCTCGGAGGATCGACCGCTCTTGCGTCGACTCGTGATGTGGGCCGCACTCAACTGGCTGATCGATGCCGCTGCGTTGTGGGTCTTCTTGCGTGCCTTCGGTGGTTCGCTCTCGGTCGACGGATTGATCGTGGCCTTCGGCCTGGCCAACGTGCTCGCCGCCATTCCGCTCACTCCTGGTGGTCTCGGCATCGTGGAAGGTGTGTACGTGCCGGTGCTGGTGGGCTTCGGTCTGCCGCGCGCCACCGCAGTGGTGGGGGTGGTCTCGTATCGCATCGCGCAGTACTGGCTGCCGATCCTCGTGGGTGGCGGCACGTATCTGTCGTTACGAATCGGACCGTGGGCGATTTCCAAGGACCGACTCGAACCGCTCCGCGACGTCGTGGCCCATGTGGGCGAGTCGGAGGAATCGATCCTCGACTTCTCCGAGCGCTACCCGGCGCGTGAGCGCACACGGGAGATCCCCAAGCCTGTCGACCCGTACGTGGCCGATCAGACACGGGAGTTGCCCGAGAAGCCGATCGATGGGGAGTCGCCCACCGATCAGAACTAGGTTGCGTTCATGACTGTTCATGAGCGCCCGTTCGGACGATGCCTCGAGGACTTCGTGGTCGGTGACGTGTACCGGCACTGGCCCGGCAAGACCATCACCGAGTACGACGATCACCTCTTCTGCATGATCACCATGAACCACCATCCGTTGCACACCAACGACTGGTTCGCCGCGCAGAGCGTGCAGGGTCGCAACGTCGTGGTGGGCAATCTCGTGTACTCGCTCGTACTCGGCATGAGCGTGCCCGACGTGAGTGGCGCGGCCATCGCCAACCTCGAGGTCGAGACGCTCCAGCACAAGTTCCCCACGTTCCACGGCGACACGATCCACGCCGAGACGCGCGTGCTCGACGTTCAGGAGAGCAAGTCGAAGAACGATCGCGGTGTGGTCACCGTCGAGACGAAGGCCTTCAACCAAGAAGGCAAAGAGGTCTGCTACTTCCGGCGCCGCGTGATGGTCTGGAAGCGCGATTTCGCGCCGACCCGCCAGCGTCCGTACGACGCCGACTCGGCGTGGAGCGGCTGACACCCCAGCTCGTCGCCGACCTCCAGGACTCGCTCCTCGGTTGGGCGGCCCCTCGACTGCGCGAATTGCCCTGGCGCGCGACGCGCGATCCGTGGGCCGTGCTCGTGAGCGAGTTCATGCTTCAGCAAACGGGAGTCGCTCGCGTGCTGCCGAAGTGGTCGGCCTTCGTGGACGAATATCCGACACCGGCTGCATGCGCCTCGGCATCGCTCGGTGACATCCTGCGTTTGTGGCAAGGGCTCGGTTACCCGCGACGTGCCCGCAACCTTCACGCCTCGGCGGGTGCGATCACGATTCGCCACGGTGGAACGGTCCCCGACGATCTCGAATCGTTACTCGCCTTGCCGGGAGTGGGTCCTTACACCGCACGCGCGGTGTTGGCCTTCGCCTTCGAGCACGACGTCGCCGTGGTCGACACCAACATCGCGCGTGTGCTCGCCCGTTTCGCGGGTCGGCGGTTGAAGCCGCGCGAAGTCCAGTCGATCGCCGACGAATTCGTGGCCGAAGGTGCGTCGTGGCTCTGGAACCAAGGCTTCATGGATCTCGGCGCCACGGTGTGTCGGCCCGATCCGGATTGCGACGAATGTCCGTGGACGCACGAGTGCGCGTGGCGTGGTGAAGGAGACGATCCGAGTGTCGGTTCGGCGGGCGTGAGCGTTGCGCAGTCGCGCTTCGAGGGATCGGATCGTCAGGCGCGCGGGCGACTCATCAAGGCCCTCGGTGCGGGCACCGTGAAGGTCGACGACATCGCACGAATCATGGATCGACCGTCCGGTGTGGCCGCGAAGTTACTCACCGACCTCGAACGCGACGGACTCGTCGTGTTCCACCGAGAATCTGGTTCGGTTTCTTTACCCTGACGGTGAGTTTTCATCACCAGATCACCGGGTCAGGTGCGGTAGACGTAGATGGTGTCGGTGTCGGAGCGGGGTGAGGTGCGCGAGAGGCTCACCACGAGTTCGTCGCCGTCGTGGCACAAACCCGCCTGCTTGGCCGCGATCACCGCGCTCTCGATCGCTGCGTCGGTCGACACCGGTCGATCGGCGAGTACCGGGGTGACTCCGTAGCGCGCCATGATGCGCGTGGCCACGCGCGGGTCGGAAGTGGCCGCGATGATCGGCGCCGGCGGCCGACAGGCCGAGAGCAACTCGGCGTTGTGGCCGGTGAACGTGACGGCGAGGATCGCGCGCGACTTCAGGCGGGCGGCCAGAGCTGCAGTAGCCGCGGCCACGGCCGCGGTGTCGGGGTGACTGTCGGCGAAGGGCGAACGTACGCGGTCCACCGAGTCGGCTTCGGTCAGGATCGCGGCCATCGCCTGCACGGTGCCGATCGGGTCGTGACCGATCGCGGTCTCGGCCGAGAGCATCACGCAATCGAATCCGTCGCGAACTGCGTTGGTCACGTCCGACACTTCGGCGCGCGTGGGTCGGGTTCCGGTGATCATCGACTCGAGCATTTCGGTCGCGCAGATCGACACAACACCCGAGGTGAGAGCGGCCTGAGCGATCGTGCGTTGGGCCACGGGAAGTCGGGCGAATGGGATCTCCACTCCCAGGTCTCCGCGCGCGGCCATGATCCCGTCGGACACCGCGCAGATGGCGTCGAGAACCTCGAGGGCCTGCGGCCGCTCGATCTTGGAGAGCAGACGCACATCGGCCGGAACCATCTTCCGGGCTTCTTGAACGTCCTCGGGGCGTTGCACGAACGACAACGCGATCCAGTCGGCGCCGTTGGCCACCGCGATGGCGATGTCGGCGCGATCCTTCTCCGAATACATCTGCACCTTCACATCGGTGTCGGGCAGGTTCACGCCTCGTCGCCCTTGAGCGGTGCCGCCGTTCACGACCTCGGCGCGTACCCGATGCGGAGCGACTTCGATGGCGCGCAACGTGATGCGACCGTCGTTCACCAGGATGCGCTCGCCGGGCTTCACACCCACCGCGTGCGGATCGAAGCCCACGGCCGGCCCGTCACCGTGGCCGCGTTCGACGAGCGTGACCTCGGGGCCTGTCGCATCGATGCCGTCGATGAGTCGGAGCTTGGGCCCCTGGATGTCGACCAGGATCGCCAGGCGGTCGCTCTGCTCGCGGGCCGATCGCACGGCCGCGCCGACTTCTGCGGTGGAGAGGTGCGAACAATTGATCCGCACCACCGACACTCCGGCGGCTTCGAGTTCGGCCACCCGATTCTGACTGGCCGGCCCGAGGGTGGCGACGATCTTGGTGCGACGCATCGACTACATCATGCCCCGACCACGTCGTGCGTGTTCGTCGGTTCGTTCAGTATTCGTCCGGAGTTCAGCCGGGTTCAACCACGGGTGACCGCAGCGACGATGGCGGCCAGAGCCTCGTCGGCGTAGGCGCGCATTTCTTCGTCGGTGCGATCCTGAATGGGGTGCGGGGTGAAGACTCGCGCCACATCGGGGAACCCGAGCGACTTCGACTGGGCGTCGGCGGCGGTCACGAACTCGGCCGAAGCGACGAACACCCCGGGCACACCGCGCCGTTCGATATCGACGATGTCGTGCACACTGCACGACGTGCAACTGCCTCAATCGGCGAGTGCTTCGATCACCACTTGGCACTGGGTGGCGATCTCGTGACGCAGGTCGACCGGCGCCGGTTTGGTGAACGTCGGCTTTTTGAACCTCCGCACGTCGGCACCCATCTCCGACAGACGTTCTTCGAGGCGATCGAGGAACACGTCACCGCGGGCCTTGGAGATGTCGAGAAGACCGACGGTGAGGCCGCGCAACGACTCGGGTCGGCCGACACGTTCCATGGTGGAGACGCGTCGTTCGTTGGTCGGATCGAGCAACGTGGTCATCGCGTCACCTCCTTGGTCACGGGTTGGCTGCCGACGTCACCGTTGGCCCAGCCACCAATGATGGCAGAAAACAGTCCGGCC
>Ga0075471_10000984_pt1 | contig 18164 bp, 21 predicted proteins | sample DEB19_08_DNA_2_FD_74787 | JGI IMG/M metagenome (GOLD analysis project Ga0075471, IMG submission 74787) | Aqueous microbial communities from the Delaware River and Bay under freshwater to marine salinity gradient to study organic matter... | ecosystem: Environmental > Aquatic > Marine > Coastal ... | reverse complement strand
ACCTACACGCGCGAGCAGACGGCGTCCCCGCTCGCAGGATGGCTGAGCTTCCAGCCGCTCTGGCAGGACATCTGCCGTACCGACCCCGACCTCTTCGACTGACGCGCCGCCCGGCTCAGTCCGGGGCGTCAACGACCTCGAGGAGCTTGGCGACCCGCGGGTCGTCCGGGCCGAGGTGGCGGGTGAGCACGCCGAGCACGCGCTCGACGTCGAAGCTGCCGACACGCGCCATCGCCTCGAGGTCGGCCCAATCCTTGCGGCGAGCGAAGAACGCCTTGAAGACGGCGAGGTCCTCGCACGCCAGGACGCGGATCGTGCGTCCGGCGAGTTGTTCATCGCGCGCCCGTTCGGCCGCGCCCTCGTGGAATGCGGTCGTGCTGAGGAAGACGTCGACTGGCGTGCGGTCCCACCACAGGCGCGCCTGACCGTCGCGCAGAAGGAGTCGTCGGTCCGAGGCGTCCCAGGTGACCTCGGTCGGCAACGCGGCGAGCACCTCGTCGACGGCGTCCGGCGCGAGGAACACGTTCACGTCGATGTCGACGGTGCCGCGCGGGTCGCCAACGCAGTAGGCGAGGGCGAGCGCACCGCCGAACGCATGCGGCACCTCGGCGGTCGACAGCGCCTCGTCGAGCGCGAGGATCTTCTCGAGGAGCGTGGTCACGGCCGACCCGGGAAGATCGGCACGTCGAGACGACGACTCCGGCGACGCTGGGGCAGGTGCTCCGTGAGTTCGAGCGCGTCGGCGAGTTCCTCACCGGCCGCGCGACCGGTCACGGTGCGCACGACCGGCTCGACCTCGACCCGCACGCGGCACCCCGCGGCACGCAGGATCCGCTCCGCCACGCCGGTGCTGGGATCGATGCGACCCGACTCGTACCCGAGCAGCGTCGCGTGGGAGGTGCCGGCTCGCCGCGCGAGCTCACGAGCGCTCAGGTGCGCCCGGGTGCGGGCGGTGGCGATCACCCGTCCGATCTCCATACCCGAATGGTATCTGATCCGATACCGTACGCGAGACCGAGTTCCCGGGTCGGGGACCGTCGGGCGAGGGCGTCCTCGATCGCAGCGCGCGCGTCCGCTCGCCCGACCGTGCCGTGGCCGGCCGCTCCTACACTCGCCGTCGCCGGACGACAGGAGGGTTCGATGCAGGTCGGATATGTGGTGCTGTACGTGACGGATGAGGCGGCGTGCCTGCAGTTCTGGACCGAGCGCGTCGGCATGGTCGAGAAGAACCGTACGCAGGCGGGCCCGTTCTCCATCGTGCAGGTCGGGTTCCCGGATCAGGACTTCGCCTTCGAACTGGTTCCGCTCGAACTCATGAAGGACAACCCGAGCGGCCTCGACCTGGCCACGCCGTCGATCGCATTCCGGGTCGACGACCTCGCCGCCACGCGCGCCGCCCTCGTCGCCAAGGGGATCCAGGCGACCGAGGTGGGCGACCACGGCGGCGTCGCGTCGTTCGCGTTCCCCGACAACGAGGACCGCTGGTTCGCCGTCATCGGCGCCTGAGCGCCCGGCGGGGCGGGCGTCCCGCACGCGACGACGGCGACCCCCGGAGGAGCCGCCGTTGTGGTGGGCGAGGGGGGACTTGAACCCCCACGTCCTTTCGGACACTGGCACCTGAAGCCAGCGCGTCTGCCTATTCCGCCACTCGCCCGAGTGGAGCCTGCAGGTTAGCCGTCGCACCCTCCAGCAGTGCCGGGGCGGGATGCCGGAACGCCCGTACACTCGGGTCCCATGGGAGTCCAGGGCTTCGAACGGCGTCTCGAACGCCTCCTCGAGGGCACCTTCACGCGGGCGTCGCGGGGCGGCGTGCAGCCCGCCGAGGTCGCGGCCCGGCTCCGGCGCGAGATGGACCTCGGTCGCACGCTCGGCACGAAGGGCGCGATCGTCCCGAACGACTTCGAGATCGCGCTCTCCGACCCGGACGCGGACGCCTTCGAGGCCTTCCTCGACGTGCTCGACCGGGAACTGGTCGAGGAGGCCCGCGAGCACGCCCGCACCCTCAAGGCCCAGTTCCTCGGCCCGATCTCGGTCCGCTTCGTGCGGGACGAGCGCTTCAAGGCCGGGCGCATGGAGATCACCGCCGCCATCGTCGCCGGGGCCGGGGGCACGGCCGGGTCGCTCGTGCTCGCCGACGGCACCCGGGTCGCCCTCGGCGACCAGCCCACGAGCCTGGGCCGACTCTCCGACTGCACCATCCAGATCGACGACCCTCAGGCCTCCCGCCGCCACGCCGAGATCCGCCCCGTCCCCGACGGCTACCTCATCGCAGACCTCGGCTCGCTCAACGGCACCTCGGTGAACGGCCGGCCGGCCACCGAGCAGCTGCTCGCCGACGGCGACGTCATCACGATCGGCGCGGTCGCGATCCGGTACGAGGCCTCCTGACCCGGTGTCGGACGCCGCGCTCACCCTCCTGAAGTTCGCGTTCCTCGCGCTGCTCTTCGTCTTCCTGTCCCGCGTCGTGCTCGTGGTCGTGCGGGAGATGCGGGCGAGCCGGCCCCTCGCGGTGCGCCCCGACACGGGCGGCCGTCGCGGCGGTGCCGGTCGACGCGACCGTCCGTGGACCGCGGTCATCGTCGCCCCCGCCGAGACCGCGGGCCGCGAGTTCGTGCTCGCACCCGAGAACACCATCGGACGCGCCGCCGGCTGCACGATCGCGCTCGACGACACGTTCGTGTCGAGCATCCACGCACGCATCTTCATCGCCGATGGCATCCCGTACGCCGAGGACAGCGGATCGACGAACGGCACCCGCGTGAACGACGCGCCGATCACCGGCACCCAGCGCCTCGCGCGCGGCGACCGCATCGGCGTTGGGGACACCGTGCTCGAGGTCCGCCGGTGAGACTCGTCGCGGCCGCCGCGACCGACGTCGGTCGCGTCCGCGAGGGCAACGAGGACTCCGTCCTCCACGACGACCGCCTCGGGATCTTCGCGGTCGCGGACGGCATGGGCGGTCACCAGGCCGGCGAGGTGGCGAGCGCCACCGCGATCGAAGCGCTCCGGGCCGCCATCGCCGCGGGCGCTTCCGTCACCGACGCGGTCGCCCAGGCGAACACCGCCGTGGTCGACAAGGCCCGGGCCGACTCCGGGATGCTCGGCATGGGCACCACGATGACCGCCGCGATCGAGGTGGTCGGCGGTCTGCGCATCGGCCACGTCGGCGACTCACGGGCCTACGTGCTGCGCGACGGCATCCTCGCCCGGGTCACCGACGACCACTCACTCGTCGAAGAACTCGTACGCGAGGGCCGCATCACGCTCGAGCAGGCCGCCGTGCACCCGCAGCGCAACGTCGTGACCCGTGCGCTCGGCATCGACGAGGAGGTCGAGGTCGACGACGTCGCCGTCGAACTCACCGGGGGCGACCGGGTGCTGCTGTGCTCGGACGGGCTCTCCGGCATGCTGCGCGACACCGACATCAGCGCGATCATGCGGCGCGAATCGGCGGCCGAGGCGTGTGCCCGCGCGCTCATCGATGCGGCGAACGAGGCGGGCGGCGAGGACAACATCACCGTCGTCATCATTGACGTGATCGGCGAGGAGGGTGACCTCCCGCCGGCGCCGCTCCCGGAGATCGGCATCGGCACGACCGCCGTGCGCGCCGCGGCCGCGCGTCGCACCGCGACGCCGTCGCCCGCAGCGGCGACCACCCAGGCCGCGCCCCTGCAGGCGAAGCGCACGAGCGTCGGTCGGCTCGCATGGGCGATCCTGCCGGTGATCCTCGTGCTCGGCGGTACGTTCCTCGCACTCAACTGGTACGCGCGCAGCCAGTACTACGTCGGCTTCGACGGGAAGCAGGTCGCGGTCTACCGCGGGGTGCCCGGCGGGTTCCTGATCTGGGACCCGCAGGTCGAGTGGACCTCGGAGGTGATCGAGCGCGGCGACCTGGACGCCAGCCAGAAGCTCGTCGTCTTGCGCCAGGACACCTTCGGCTCGTTCGCCGAGGCCCGCGCCGTGGTCGACCGGCTCGAGGACCGGGTCTTCCCGCCGACCACGAGCACCACCGCCGGCGCGACCGGACCCAGCGGGACGACCGGGCCCACGGGCGGGACCGGTGCGAGCGGGCCCGTCGGCGTCCTCACGACGAGGCCGTGATGACGGGACCGATGCGCACCCTCATCGCGACGCGACGGCGCACCGCCGAACTCGGTCTCGGCGTCGTGGCGATCCTCATCACGGTCGCGGGCTACCTGCTCCTCTCCCTGTCGAAGGCCCCCGCGCTCCCGGCCGACTTCTGGGGGTTCCTCGCGTTCGTGGCCGGCCTGTTCTTCGTGGCCCACGTCGCGATCCGGCGCTTCGCCCCGAGCGCGGATCCCACGCTGCTGCCGCTCGTGACCCTGCTGAACGGCATCGGCTTCACGATGATCTCCCGCCTCGACCTCGCGGTCGGGCCGGGCTCCCGGTACGCCCGCACCCAGGCGGTGTGGATCGCGATCGGCATCGGCGTGTTCGTGCTCGCCCTCGCCGCGATCCGTCAGGTCGACACCCTGCGCCGCTACCGCACGATCTTCCTCGTCCTCGGAGTCGGCGCACTCCTGCTGCCGCTGGTGCCGGGCCTCGGGTACACGGCGAACGGCGCCCGGCTCTGGATCCGCCTCGGGCCGCTGAACTTCCAACCGGGTGAGGCGGCCAAGGTCCTGCTCGTCATCTTCTTCGCCGCGTACCTCGCCGACAACCGCGACCTGCTGCGCAGCGGCACGCGTCGCATCGGTCGGCTCTACCTGCCCGCCCCGCGCCACTTCGGTCCGCTCCTGCTGCCGTGGGCGACCGCCGTGCTCATCATGGTGCAGCAGAAGGACCTCGGGTCCTCGCTGCTGTTCTTCACGGTGTTCGTGGCGATGCTCTACATGGCGACCGAGCGCAGCGCGTACGTGATCGTCGGCGTTGCGGCGTTCAGCCTCGCCGCGGTCATCGCGTACAACTCGTTCTCGCACGTGCAACTGCGCGTCGACACCTGGCTCGACCCGTGGCCGACCGCCCAGAGCAACGGCTACCAGTTGGTCCAGAGCCTGTTCGCCCTCGGGTCGGGCGGCATCTCGGGGACCGGTCTCGGACTCGGACGGCCCGACCTCATCCCGAACGCGGCCACGGACTTCGTGTTCTCGGCGATCGGTGAGGAACTCGGGCTCTACGGCACGGTCGGGATCATCATCACGTTCCTGCTGTTCGTCGGCACCGGGTTCAGGATCGCGGTGCAGGCGGCCCGGCCGTTCCCGAAGTTGCTCGCCGCCGGCCTCACCACCATCGTCGGGATCCAGACGTTCGTGATCATCGGCGGTGTGATCCGGGTGATCCCGCTCACCGGCGTGACCCTGCCGTTCGTCTCCTACGGCGGGTCCTCACTCATCGCGAACTTCGTCCTGCTCGCGATCCTCCTGCGGATCTCGGACGAGACCGCGATCGACGCCCAGGCCGAGGTGGAGGCCGAGGTCCGCCTCGAGGCCGCCGGGACGCGCTCGTGAACCACGCGGTCCGACGCGCCGGCTACGTGGTGGTGGCCCTCCTGCTCGTCCTCATCGGGCAGCTCACCTACCTGCAGGTGTTCGACGCGAAGAAGCTCGCGGACGACCCGCGCAACTCCCGCGGTTACCTGCGGTCGTTCAACCGCCCGCGTGGCGAGATCGTGAGTGCCGACGGCGAGATCCTCGCCCGCTCCACCCGGGTCGACGACGAGTACGGCTGGCAGCGCACCTACCCATTCGAGGACCTGTTCGCCCAGACCGTCGGGTACCAGTCGGTGGTCGTGGGCAGCGTCGGCATCGAGAAGGTCTACGACGGCCAACTCAGCGGCCGTGACCTACCCGTGGAGCCCAAGGACCTGCCCTCGATCCTCTCGGCCCGCCCCCGGGTCGGGACCGTGGTGCTCCACCTGAACGCGCAGGCCCAGGCCGCGGCGCGCGACGCGCTCGGCGGGCAGCGCGGTTCGGTGACGGTGCTGAACCCGCGCACCGGCGCGGTCGTCGCGATGTACTCGAACCCGAGCTTCGATCCGCAGCCGCTCGCGGGCCACGACCCCCGCGCGGTCCAGACCTACTACGACGGACTCACGAGCGATCCGACGAACCCGGCCCTGCCGCGCGCGTACCGCGAGATCTACCCGCCCGGGTCGACCTTCAAGGTCGTCACGACGACCGGCGCGCTCGACACCGGGGTGGCCACGCCCGAGTCGCGCTACCCGGCGAACACCTCCTACACCCCGCCCCAGTCCGACCGGCCGATCAACAACTTCGGCGGGCGCCAGTGCGGCGGCACCCTCGAGGACGCCTTCCGGCAGTCCTGCAACGCGGTCTTCGCGCAGCTCGGGGTCGAGATGGGCGAGCGGTTCGTGCCGGCGATCGACGCGTTCGGACTCAACGAGGCCCCGAGCCTCGACCTCTCCCCCGGCGCCGAGGCGAGCATCGGCCTCCAGCCCGGCTCCTTCGCCCTCAACAAGCCGTCCTTCGCGCTGGCGGGCATCGGCCAGGGCGAGATCGCGACGACCCCGCTCCAGATGGCCCTCGTCGCCGCGGCGATCGCGAACGGGGGCGTGGCGATGGAGCCGCACGTGGCGGCCCGCATCGACGACCGGGCGGGCCGCACCGTCGAACGGGTGGCGCCGCGCCGCTGGAAGCGGGCGACCTCGGCGGCCACCGCCGCGACCCTCACCGAGTTCATGATCGCCGTCGTCGCCAACGGCACCGGCACCGCGGCCCGCATCCCGGGGGTGACGGTGGCGGGCAAGACCGGGACCGCTCAGGCCCCGGGCGGACCGCCGCACGCATGGTTCATCGCGTTCGCACCCGCGGATGCCCCGCGCTACGCCATCTCGGTGATCGTGGAGCGCGGGGGGTCGGCCGGCGACGAGGCGACCGGCGGACGCATCGCCGCCCCGGTCGCCGCGAAGGTGCTGCGCACCCTCCTGCAGGTGCCGTGACCGACCACGCCGCGCCCCGAGCGCGGCGGTAGGTTGGGGCCAGCCATGGCAGCCGAACCCCGGGTCCTCGCGGACCGTTACGAACTCGTCGAACTGCTCGCCCGGGGCGGCATGTCGGAGGTGTTCCTCGCCCAGGACCGCCGGCTGTCCCGCCCGGTGGCGGTGAAGGTGCTCGCCCCCGAACTGTCCCGGGACCCGACCTTCGTCGAACGGTTCCGCCACGAGGCCCAGGCCGCGGCCAACCTCAACCACCCGAACATCGTCTCGGTCTACGACTGGGGCCAGGACGGCGACACCTCGTTCATCGTCATGGAGTACATCGACGGTCGCTCGGTGCGCGACCTCATCACCGCACGCGGACGCCTCGACGACACCCAGGTCGCGGGCATCGGCGGGGAGATCGCCGCGGCGCTGTCCTCGGCGCACGCGGCCGGGGTGATCCACCGCGATGTGAAGCCGGCGAACGTGCTCATCTCCTCGCAGGGACAGGTGAAGGTCACCGACTTCGGCATCGCGCTCTCCGGCAACTCGCCGAACGAACTCACGCAGGCCGGCTCGGTGATGGGCACGGCCACCTACTTCTCGCCCGAGCAGGCCCAGGGTCTCGAGGTGGACGCGCGCTCGGACCTGTACTCGCTCGGCATCGTGCTCTACGAGATGTCGACCGGCACCCCGCCGTTCTCGGGTGACAACGCGGTCGCCGTCGCGTACCAGCAGGTGCAGGAGCAGGTGCCGCCGCCCTCGACCCGCAACCCCGCCATCGCTCCGGCCCTCGAGGGGATCATCCTCACCGCGTTGGCCAAGGATGCGAACGCCCGCTACCAGACCGCCGACGACATGCGGGCCGACCTGCTGCGTTTCCGCCGCGGCGAGCAGGTGCTCGGCGGACCCCAGGTCGCCCGAGTCGTCGAGATGCCCACCGCCGCGGTGCCCGGGGTGGTCGCGGGCGCCGGAGCGGCCACGGCGACCTCCACGGTCGTGCGCCAGGCCCCGCGGGGCCGGAACAAGGGTGTGGTGGCCACGGTCGCCGTGCTCATCGGCGTGCTCATCCTCGTGGTGGCGGGCCTGCTCGCGGCCCGGTTCACGAACGACGCGTCCCGCAACGAGGTCGACGTGCCGAGCGTGATCGGCATCCAGGAGCAACCCGCCACGCTCACCCTGCAGCAGCGCGGGTTCAAGGTCCGGGTCGACCGTCTGCCGAGCACGCGACCCGAGGGCGAGGTGTTCGGACAGGACCCGCAGCCCGGGACCCGCATCAACGAGGGCGAGACCGTGCTGCTGCGGGTGAGCGCCGGCGAGGGTTCGGTGCGGATCCCGGCCGTCGAGGGCAAGGTGGCCGAGGACGCGCGCCTCGACCTCGAGGCCGCGGGCTTCACCGTGACCACCGAGGAGGAGACGAGCGAGACGATCGAGGAGGGCAACGCGATCCGCACCGACCCGCCCGCGGGTCGCAACGTGCCGGTCGACACCCCGATCAGGCTCTTCGTGTCGACGGGCAAGCCGAAGGTCACCGTGCCGGAGGTCGCGAACCTCACGCTCAACGACGCGCTCGTCCGGCTGCAGGGCGCGGGCCTCACCCCGCAGACCACCCGCGAACCCTCGGCCACCGTGCCAATCGACTCGGTCATCTCGAGCGATCCGCCGGGCGGGGCGACCGTGCCGAAGGGTTCGGTGGTCAAGCTCGTGATCTCCTCCGGTCCGGCCCCCACGCCGATCCCGAACGTCGTCGGCCAGACGCCGACGGCGGCAACGACCACGCTCGAGGCGGCCGGGTTCAACGTGCTCGTGCAGAACGTCGCGTCCCTCGACGCCCAGGCGGGCAAGGTGGTGAGCCAGACCCCGGGGGCGGGCACGACCGCGGCCACCGGCACCACCGTGACGATCCAGATCGGCACGGGCGGCGTCACCACGACGAGCTCGAGCACCACCTGAGCGCGACCGTGACCGGTCTCGCCGACTGGTACGCGGCCCACGGCCGCCACGACCTGCCCTGGCGTGCGACCCGCGACCCGTGGGCGGTCCTCGTGAGCGAGGTCATGCTCCAGCAGACCCAGGTCGCCCGCGTCCTCGACGCGTGGCCCGCGTTCATGGCCGAGTTCCCCGACCCGGCCACGATGGCCGCCGCCGCCCCCGGTGCGGTGATCGCGGCGTGGGGTCGCCTCGGCTACCCGCGCCGGGCCCGTCGACTCCACGACGCGGCGGTCGTGATCGCGCGCGACGGATGGCCCGAGGATCTGCGCACCCTGCCCGGCGTCGGCGCGTACACCGCGGGCGCGATCCTCGATCAGGTCCACGACGAGGACGTCCCCGCGATCGACGTGAATGTGCGCCGGGTGCTCGAACGTCGGGCCGGACGGCTGCTCACCCCGAAGGAGGCCGACGCCGCGTACCGGCGGACGGGTCGTCCCTTGCGCGGCCGTGACCGGTTCCTTGCGATCATGGATCTCGGTGCTGCGCTGTGTCGTGCCAACGACCCGCGCTGTGCCGCGTGTCCGCTGCGGCGCGGGTGTGCGACCCGCGGGCCGCTCGCCGGTGAGGTGCGCACGAAGCAGGCCCCGTTCGAGGGCTCGTTCCGGCAGCGGCGCGGTCGGGTGATGGCCCGTCTGCGCGAGGCGGACGCCGTGGCGGTGCGCGACCTCGATGCCGAGGCACTCGAGAGCCTCGTGGCCGACGGACTCGCGACCGTGTCGCGGGGTCGTGCGTCGTTGCCCTGAGCGGGATCAGGCGGTGGCGCGGTCCAGGAAGTTCCGAATGAGCCGGTGGCCGCCCTCAGTGAGGATCGACTCGGGGTGGAACTGCACGCCCTCCACCGGCAACTCCCGGTGGCGCAGGCCCATGACGGTGCCGTCGGCGACCTCGGCGGTGATCTCGAGGCAGTCCGGCACCGAGGCGCGCCGCACCACGAGCGAGTGGTACCGGGTGGCGGTGAGCGGGGAGGGCAGACCGGCGAACACGCCGAGCCCCTCGTGGAGGATCTCCGAGGTCTTGCCGTGCATCACCTCGTCGGCCCGGACGACCTCGCCGCCGTAGAGGCGTCCGATGCACTGGTGCCCGAGGCACACCCCGAGCACCGGGACGCCGTTCGCCCCGAAGTGCAGGATCGCGTCGTTGGAGAGGCCGGCGTCCTCGGGTCGGCCCGGACCGGGCGAGACGAGCACCGCATCCGGCTCGAGTCCGACCATCGCCTCGAGGGTGATCGCGTCGTGGCGGTGCACGACGGGCTCGGCACCGAGCTCCCCGAGGTACTGCACGAGGTTGTAGACGAAGGAGTCGTAGTTGTCGATGACGAGCACGCGGGCACCCACGACGGCCACGGTACCCGGCCCTCGCGCGGCGCCCCCGCGGGTAACGTCTCGCCCGTGGCGAAGAAGCAACCGAAGGGCCGAACCACCGAACGACCGTCCAAGGGCGCGGGCCGGACCAAGGCCCGCACGACCCAGCCCTCCGGTCGGTACACCCCGCCGACGCCGAAGACGGTCAAGCGGAGCCCGCTCTGGCTGCCGGTGCTCATGTTCGCCCTGCTCGGCTGCGGCCTGGCCGTGATCGTCGGCAACTACCTCGGCCTCCTGCCCGGCGAGCAGCAGAACCGCTACCTGCTCATCGGCCTCGTGGAGATCGCGGCGGGATTCATCGTCGCCACCCAGTACCACTGAGGCCGCCCGGCCCGCCGCCGGCCCGACCCTCCGGGGTTATCCACAGGGTTGTCCCCCGCCTGTGGGGAACGACAGCGGTGTCATTCGCCCACCCACGCGGAGTTCGGCTCACGCTGGGTGCTCAGGCCTGATCGGTGACGAGGACCATGTCCTCCCGGCAGTGGCGAGGGGCCTCGAGGTCGAACCCGTCCGGGCTCGCCGTCATCACGACCTCGGTCCCACACACCGTGCACCGGAACCGCTCCGAGACCGGCACGACCGAGTCGGGGTTCGGCTCGGCCGGCGGTGGGCGCATGAACGAGCGCACCACCGCGGCCGCGAGCAGGTAGATCGCCAGGAAGACGGCGAGCGCGATGACGACCCGGAGCGGCCACCAGACAGCGGCGACGACCGGGAGCATCGGAGGGATCAGCCGAGGCGCTCGATGATGGTGGCGTTCGCCATGCCGCCACCCTCGCACATCGTCTGGAGCCCGTACCGGCCGCCGGTGCGCTCGAGCTCGTTGACGAGCGTCGTGAGCAGACGGGCACCGGAGCAACCCAGCGGGTGCCCGAGGGCGATCGCGCCACCGTTGACGTTGACCTTGGCCATGTCGGGGTTGTGCTCCTTGGCCCAGGACAGCACGACCGGGGCGAAGGCCTCGTTGATCTCGACGAGGTCCATCTGGTCGATCGTCATGCCGGCGCGCTCGAGCACCTTCGCGGTCGACGGGATCGGACCGGTGAGCATCGTCACCGGGTCGACACCGGCCAGGGCGAAGGTGTGGAACCGGGCCCGCGGACGCAGCCCGAGAGCGTTCGCCTTCTCCTCCGACATGATGAGCACCGCGGCCGAGCCGTCGGTGATCTGCGAGGAGTTGCCGGCGGTGATGACGCCGTCCTCCTTGAACGCCGGCTTCAACTTGCCGAGCGTCTCCATCGAGGAGTCGGGGCGGATGCCCTCGTCCTGGGAGAACAGCACGCGGCCGTCCTCGGTCTCGACCTCGATCGGAACGATCTCGTTGTCGAACCGACCCTCGGCGCGGGCCTGCGCGGCGCGCTGGTGGGACTGCACCGCGAAGGCGTCGTTCTCCTCGCGGCTGATGCCCCACTTCTCGGAGATCAGCTCGGCCGAGATGCCCTGGGGCACGAGGTTCGGGTACCGACCCTGCATCTCGGGACCGAACGGGTAGGAGTCCTTGATGACCGAGGCGCCCATCGGCACGCGGGTCATGTTCTCCACCCCGGCGGCCACGACCACGTCGTAGGCGCCGGCGATGACGCCCTGGGCCGCGAAGTGGGCGGCCTGCTGGGACGAACCGCACTGGCGGTCGATCGTCGTGCCGACCACGCTCTCCGGGAAGCCGGCGGCGAGCGCCGCGTTGCGGCCGACGTTGAGACCCTGCTCGCCGACCTGCATGACGCAGCCCATGATGACGTCCTCGATGAGTCCCGGGTCGATGCCGGTGCGCTCGACGAGGGCCTTGAGGGTGTGCGACGCGAGGTCGACCGGGTGGATCCCCTTCAGGGTGCCGTTGCGGCGACCGAGCGGGGTGCGGACTGCATCGACGATGACGGCGGTGGGCATCGCAGGGCCTCCTGGGGCCGATGGTGACTGGGCGGCGAACTGTATCCCCGCAGCTCCGAGCGGCGTCGGGCCGGAGCCGGTCCGGCCCCGGGCGCACCGGCGGGGCCCCGGTAGTGTCGCCGCCCGTGCGTGACATGGATCGTTCCCTCGGCGACGGCGGCATGCCGCTGCTCGCCCAACTCGGCGTCGACTTCCAGCGGTACGGGGAGGGATGGGTCGAGGCGACCTGGACCCCGACCGACCTCGCCTGCAACCCGGCGGGCGGCGTGCACGGCGGCGTGTTCGGCGTGATCCACGACGCGGCCATGAACTTCGCCACGAACTCGGCCCTCGGCAAGGGCGAGTTCGGGGCCACGATCTCGATCTCCTACTCCACGCTGCGCGGGGCGGTCGCCGGCGACGCGCTCGCGGTGCGCGGTGAGGTCGTGCGGGTCACCAAGCAGATCGCCTACCTCGCGACCACCATCTCGAACGCCGACGGGGAACCGGTGTCCACCGCGACCGGCACGTTCTTCCTGCGCCGTCGACCCCAGGGGGACCCGACGTGAGGACGGTCGTCATCGGCGGCGGCATCATGGGCGCGGGCATCGCGTACGAGGCCCTCGTCGCCGGGTTCCCGGTCACGATCGTGGAGAGCCGTGATGAGTTCGTCGACGGCGCGCGCGAACGCGTCGAGCACTACGAGCGACGCGCCCGGTCCAAGGGCGACGCGCTCGAGGGGTTCGGGGAGCTCGTCGTGACCACCGACCTCGAGGTGGCGGTCGCCACCGCCGACATCGTCGTCGAGGCGGTGCCCGAGGACCTCGGCCTCAAGCAGGCGGTGTGGTCGCGCATCGGGGCCGCGGCGAACGACGCCGCGGTGCTCGCCTCCAACACCTCCGGCCTGCCGATCGCGGTGCTCGGTGCGGCTGGCGGTCGCCCCGGCCAGACCGTCGGCACCCACTTCTTCAACCCGGTGCCTGCGATGCGCCTCGTCGAGGTGATCCGCGGGGCCGACACCGACCCGGCGGTCCTCGAGCGTGCGCTCGCGTTCTGCCGCGCGCTCGGCAAGGAGACGGTCGAGGTCGCCGACCTGCCCGGGTTCGTCACGACCCGACTCGGCTGCATCCTCATGTGCGAGGCGATGCGGGTGTTCCAGGAGGGTGTGGCCAGCGCCGAGCACATCGACACCGGCATGCGGCTCGGGTACAACCACCCGATGGGCCCGCTCGAGTTGGCCGACCGGATCGGACTCGACACGATTCTGCTCATCCTCGAGGACCTGCGCGAGGCCTACGGCGACGCGTTCCGGCCGCCGCCCGTGCTGCGCCAGATGGTGGCCGCCGGAAGGTTGGGCCGGAAGTCCGGCCGCGGTTTCTACGACCACACCTGACCTCACGCAGCGCGCGAAGTCGACGGATCCGCCGGGAGGCGTTGACGTGGGCGTCGGATCTCCCTAGCTTTGTTGCTGATGTTGCCTCCTGTGGCAACGCGCAACTTCCCGGAGGAACCGATGCGACCGTCCCCGCGCATCCTGCTCGTGCTCGCCGCCACCGTCCTCGTCGGCGCGGGTGCCGTCGCCGCCGTGGGCGCGCCGAGCGACCGGCCGGCCGAGGCGACGAGCCTCCCCGCCGGTGCGGTCTTCGTGCCGATGACCCCGACCCGCATCTTCGACACGCGCACCGGCCTCGGTGGCACGGTCGGACCGATCGGGAACGGGCAGACCTTCGCCGTGAGCATCGCCGGCCAGACCGACGGCAGCGTCACCGTTCCAAGCGATGCGGTGGCCGCAGTCATCAACGTCACCTACGTGGGCGCGAACGGGCCCGGGTACATCACGCTCTACCCGACGGGCGCGGCGCGACCGAACGCCTCGAACCTCAACAAGAACGGGCCCGGCCCGGTGCCGAACCTCGTGACCGTGAAGATCGGCGCCCTCGGCACCGTCAGCGTCTACAACAACCAGTCGACCACCGACATCATCGGTGACCTCGCCGGGTACTACGTGATCGCCGCGAGCGGCGGCTCCGGCACCGCAGGCGCGACCGGACCGACGGGCGCGACCGGCGCCGCCGGTCCGACCGGACCCCAGGGCACCACCGGCCCCGCCGGGGCGACAGGCCCGCAGGGTCCGACCGGCGCAGGAACCACCGGTGCCTCCGGCGCGACCGGCGCCACGGGCCCGGCGGGCGCGACCGGTCCGCAGGGCGCCACCGGCGCGGCCGGAGCCGCAAGCGCAACGGGAGCCACCGGCGCGACCGGTGCGACCGGCTCGGCCGGAGCCGCCGGGGCCGCCGGCCCCACGGGGCCCCAGGGCGTCGCGGGTCCGACCGGACCACAGGGTGATCAGGGCGACCCGGGACCACAGGGTGACCCCGGCCTCGACGGCACCAACGGCCTCGACGGCGCCGAGGGTCCCGCCGGGCCCGAGGGTCCGCAGGGTCCGCAGGGTGATCCGGGCCTCGACGGCACCAACGGCCTCGACGGCGCCGAGGGACCTGCGGGCCCCGTCGGCCCGACCGGTCCGAAGGGCGCGACCGGAGCCACCGGTGCGACCGGAGCCACCGGTGCGACCGGACCCGGATCGGTGCTGCGGGTCATCGTCGACCAGGAAATCGCGATCGGCGGCACCGACTACGTCCCGGCGAACTGCCCCGAGGGCCGTGTCGCCTCCGGTGGTGGCTACATCAACAACCTCCCGGTCGCCGAGCCCGCGCTGCAGGTCCTCGAGAGCAGGCCGACGGACGACGGCGCCGGCTGGATCCTCTACGTGTTCAACGGCTCGGCCGCCCCCGCGACCGTGCGCGCCTACTCGATGTGCGTGCTCGGCATCGCGTCGTCCACCGGGCCGTAGGCCGCGTTGCGCTGCCGCGACATCCCGATCGCCCACACGCCGCCCGGCGGCTTCGGCACGTCGTTCCCGCAGCCGGTCCTCCTCGGCTGTGACGAACCGCTCGTCGCCGGCGCGCCGGACCTCCGTGGACTCTGGCGGGTGATCGCCGCGACACGGGGCGGCGAACCGGTCCGGGCCGACGATCCGATCCTCACCTACGTCGAACGCATTGAGCAGTGCTGCGACCGGATCGTCGACATGGGCGGCGGCACGATCGCCGACTGCCGCGCGGACGGCACCGAAGCGAACGGCGTGCACGACGTGTCGGTGTTCGACTTCACGACGCCGATCCACGTGGTGGCGAGTTACGAGGACGGTGTGTTCGTGCTCCGGCCGGTCGGGCTGCCCGGGATCGAGGTGACCCGCCGCCTCGACGAGGAGGGCCGGATGGTCTGGACCCGTCCGGACGGTGGCGGCCTGGTGGTGACCCTCGAGCGGATCGGCGACGGCGCCGGCACCCCCGAGAACACGTTCCTCCCCGACCGGGGCTGAGCCCGAGCCCGTCCACCGGGCGCCGTGCGGTGGAGACGACGGGATTCGAACCCACGACCACCTGCGTGCAGAGCAGGTGGTCGAGCAGGCTGCGGTCCCTCCCCGATGCCCGGAAACCCGCTCCCCCACTGGGTCTCCTGCCGTGAGTTCCCCGCCATGGGGACGACCGCCATGGGGACCGGGTCCGCCGAGTTCCTGGTCGACACGGGAATGGCCGAAGGTCCGCCTGTCGCGCTGGAATCTGGAGCAGGATCTGCCTCTCGAAGCGCGGCGCCAGCTGCCACATTGAGCAAGGGAGATTCGCATGAGACGATCCGTCTTCGCCACGGCTGCGGCAGTCGCACTCGCGATCGGCGCCTTCGGGCTCGTGTCGGCCTGAGCCGCTGTCGTCAACGTCGCGGTGCAGCCTGAGGTCGGCGGCCCGTGCTTGAGCGGCTACTCGCGCAACCTCGTGAACTCGACCGGTGAGGTCTTCGCCTGTGTCGGGAACGCCTGGGAGGCTCAAACTGGGGTCGGCGTGGGCCCGACCGGCCCCGCAGGACCGGAAGGCCCAGCAGGCCCGACCGGAGCGACCGGGCAAGACGGTACTGACGGCAGCACCGGCCCTGCAGGTCCCGCCGGCCCGGCCGGCCCGACCGGAGCAACCGGCGGGAACGGTGCTGACGGGCAAGACGGAGCTGACGGGCAAGACGGTGCTGACGGCAGCACCGGCCCGACCGGAGCGACCGGAGCGACCGGAGCGACCGGATTTGTGAGCGCCATCGTCGAACGGATCGTCACCACGAACACGGTGATCGCTGCGAACTCGGTCACACAGGTCCAGGCGAAGTGCACCAGCGGTGTCGCCATCAACGGTGGTGTCGTCATCGCGGGTGGGCTCCAGGGCACACGCAACGTCAGCGGCCAGCAAGGTGGAACGGACGGCGACACCTGGTTCACGTATGTCGAGAACCCGAATGGATTCGACGTTCAGGGCATCCCGTTCGCGCTCTGCGTGGACGCGCCGTACGCCAGGGACATCGGCCCCGCGAGCTGACCCACCGCGAACCGGTCGTCGGCCTGCGACCGAACTCACCAACACAGTCAGAGGAACGACCCCGCGGGAGCGGGGTCGTTCCGCGTCGCGAATCCAGCGGCGCGGGCGGTCGGCGCGCACGTACCCACCATGGCCTTCAACCGTGGAGACGATGGGATTCGAACCCACGACCCCCTGCTTGCAAAGCAGGTGCTCTAGCCAGCTGAGCTACGTCCCCGAATCGCCCCGCCGTGCGACGGGAGGCCGAGAGTGTACGTCGCGTGTCGGCCGCTCGGTCGCGCCCTAGGCCCGGAAGACCTGGCCGCCGTCGGCGTTGAAGACGTGACCGGTGATCCAGCGGGCGCGGTCGGACAGCAGGAACAGGCACAGGCCGACGAGGTCGTCGGGCGTGCCCTGCCGCTTGAGTGCGAGCCCCTGGATGATCGGTTGCATGAACTCGTCGGGCACGACGGTGCGCGAGGCCTCCGTGGCGGTCGGGCCCGGCGCGATCGCGTTCACCCGGATGTTCTGCCCGCCGAGTTCGTGCGCCAACTGCTGGGTGAGCGAGTTCACCCCGGCCTTCGCCAGACCGTAGAAGCCGGCGTACAGGTACGCGGCGGTGGAGGACTGGTTGACGATCGCCCCACCGCCCCGCTTGCGCATCGATCGGAAGCAGGCCCGGGTGCAGGCGAGCGCGCCCATCTGGTTCACCGCCATGAAGCGGGTCAGGTAGTCCCAGTCGACACTGACGAGCGCGTCGAGCTGCATGCCGCCGAAGATCGCGGCGTTGTTGACGAGGTGATCGATGCCGCCGAACTCCTCGATGACGGCGTCGGCCATCGCCTGTGCGGACGCGGGATCCGAGACGTCGACGCGGACGGCGAGCGCCTGCGCGCCGGTGGCGCGGATGCCCGCGGCGACGCCCTCGGCCCGGTCGGCGTCGATGTCGGCCACGACCACCGCGCCGCCCGCGGCGGCGATCGCCTCGGCGTACGCCTGCCCGATGCCGCCCCCTGACCCGGTGACGATCGACACGGTGCCGGAGAAGTCGAAGGTGACGTCGACAGGATGCTGCTCGCTCACTGGTCCTGATCCTTCCGCCGCTGGGCGATGACCTTCTCGGCCGCCGCGTTCATGCTCGTCGAGAGCGGCCATCCCACGTAGTGGGTGAGGTGGATGACGATCTCGCGGATCTGGTCCTCGGTGAACTCGCCGTTCGCGAGCGCGGAGGTGAACTGGATCTCGAGGAGGTTGCCGAGGCCGAGCGCGGCGAGCGCACCGATCGTGATCATGCGGCGCTCACGCACGTCGAGACCCTCGCGAGTCCAGACCGTGCCGAAGAGGTGATCGACGGTGAAGTCGATGTAGTCGCCCTCGACGTCGGCCGGGTCGTACTGGAAGCCGTAGACCTCCTGCATCTTGGCCATGCCGCGCTCGCGCGGCGTCCGCCCGTCGTCGATCGGCGCGCTCATGCCGGCTCCGCGATCGACTTGGTCTCCAGGTACTCCTCGAACCCCAACACGCCCATCTCCCTCCCGACACCGGACTGCTTGTACCCACCGAACGGCACGTCCGGGCTGAACCAGATGCCGCCGTTCACCCCGACCGTGCCGGTGCGCATGCGGTTGGCCACTGCGACCGCGCGGT
>Ga0075471_10000983_pt1 | contig 18169 bp, 15 predicted proteins | sample DEB19_08_DNA_2_FD_74787 | JGI IMG/M metagenome (GOLD analysis project Ga0075471, IMG submission 74787) | Aqueous microbial communities from the Delaware River and Bay under freshwater to marine salinity gradient to study organic matter... | ecosystem: Environmental > Aquatic > Marine > Coastal ... | reverse complement strand
CCCAGCACGGCCGACGTGCTCAACTTTGTCTATACGGAGCAGCAGTGATGGACGCCGCCGTTCGTGAACTCAGCTATTCGCAGGCCATCCAGGAAGCCATGGCCATCGCGCTGGAAAGCGACCCGCGCGTCTTCCTGATGGGCGAGGACATCGGCGTCTATGGTGGCGCCTTCCAGGTGACGGGCGACCTCGTCGAGCGCTTCGGCACCGACCGGGTGATCGACATGCCGATCTCCGAGCTTGGTGGTGCGGGCGTCGCGGTGGGTGCCGCCGTCACCGGCATGCGCCCGATCTTCGAGTTCCAGTTCTCGGATTTCGCCACGCTCGCCCTCGAGCAGATCGTCAACCAGGCCGCCAAGATGCGCTTCATGCTGGGCGGCGAGGTGTCGGTGCCTCTGGTCATGCGCTTCCCCGCCGGTTCCGGCACGGGTGCCGCCGCCCAGCACAGCCAGAGCCTCGAAGCCTGGCTCGCCCATGTGCCGGGCCTCAAGGTGATCCAGCCCGCGACCCCGCATGACGCAAAGGGCATGCTACTCGCCGCGCTGCAGGATCCGGACCCGGTGATGATCTTCGAGCACAAGCTGCTCTACAAGATGAAGGGCGAGGTTCCGGCCGGCCACTACACCGTACCGATCGGCAAGGCGGAGATCCGCAAGGCCGGCAAGGACGCCACCATCGTCGCCACCTCCATCATGGTGCACAAGGCGCTGGACGCCGCGGCGCAGTTGATGGCCGAGGGCATCGACGTCGAGGTCATCGACCTGCGCACCATCCGCCCGATCGACCGCGAAACGGTGATCGAAAGCGTCAAGAAGACGACGCGGCTGCTCTGCGTCTACGAGGCGGTGAAGACGCTCGGCATCGGCGCGGAGATTTCCGCCATGATCGCCGAGAGCGAGGCCTTCGACTATCTCGACGCGCCGATCATGCGCCTCGGCGGTTCCGAGAGCCCCATCCCCTACAATCCGGAACTCGAGAAGGCCGCCGTGCCGCAGGTGCCGGACATCGTTGCCGGCATCCGCAAGCTGGCGGAAGGGAGACGCTGAGCCATGGCGACCGAAGTCATTCTTCCCAAGGTCGACATGGACATGGCGACCGGCCGCATCTCGCGCTGGCTGGTGGCCGAGGGCGCTGCCGTGAAGCAGGGCGATCCGCTGTTCGAGATCGAGACCGACAAGGCGGCGATGGAGATCGAGGCCCCGGCCTCGGGCGTGCTGCGCAACCCGGCAGCCCAGGGCTCCGACATTCCGGTGGGCAATGCGGTGGCCTGGATCGTGGCCGAGGGCGAAAGCTTCACCACCGCCCCGGCAGCAGTTGCGGCCACGACGCCGACGCAGAAGGTCGAGGCCATCGAGGTGGCGCAGCCTGCCGCGTTGCCGGTCGCTGCGAACCTCAATGGCTCAGGCCTGCGCGCCACACCGCTGGCCCGCCGCATGGCGCGGCTGGCCGGCCTCGATCTGGCCCGCATCAACGGCACGGGACCGCATGGCCGCATTGTCCGCGCCGATGTGGAAGACGCAGTTGCGGTGCGCGCGGCACAGCCTGCCGCCGCCGCAGCGCCCGTTCCGCAGGGGGCGAGCGAGGCTTCGGTGCGCAAGCTCTTCGCCGAGGGCAGCTACCGCGAGGTCGCGCATGACAAGATGCGCCTCACCATCGCCCGCCGCCTCGTCGAGGCGAAGAGCACGGTGCCGCATTTCTACCTCAGCGCCGACTGTCGCCTCGACGAGCTGCTGGCGCTGCGCACCGATATCAATGCCGGGGCCACGACCTACAAGCTGTCGATCAACGACATGATCATCAAGGCTTGGGCACTGGCGCTGCGCGACGTACCGATGGCCAACGCGACCTGGACCGACGGCACGATGCTGATCCACAATTCCGTGGACATCGGCGTCGCCGTGTCGATCGACGGAGGCCTGATCACGCCGATCGTGCGAAATGCCGAGACGAAGCCGCTCTCCGCCATATCCAGCGAAATGAAGGACCTGGCCGCCCGCGCCAAAGCGAAGAAGCTGAAGAACGACGAGTACCAGGGTGGTACCACGGCGATCTCCAACCTCGGCATGTTCGGGGTGAAGGACTTCGCCGCCATCATCAACCCTCCGCACGCGACCATCCTCGCGGTTGGTGCCGGCGAGCAGCGCGGCGCCTGGGAGAACGGCGTGTTCGTTCCGGCCACGCTGATGACCGTCACGCTCTCGGTCGACCACCGCGCGGTAGACGGCGCGCTCGGTGCGCAGGCCCTGCAGGCGTTCAAGGGCTACATCGAGAAGCCGCTGTCGATGCTGGTGTAGCGCCGGGCGCGGCATTCGCTGGCGCATGAGATACGCACACCCCTCTCATCATAGCCGGGCTTGTCCCGACCATCCTTTGAGGGCGGCGGACGGAGAAGAGGATGCCCGGGACAAGCCCGGGCATGATGAACTGGTAAAGCCCCATCATGGCCGGGCGTGTCCCGGCCATCCTTCGGGGGCGCGACAGGCGAGGACCACGCACATGGCTGACACCAATTTCGACATCATCATCATCGGCGGCGGGCCGGGCGGCTATGTGGCCGCGATCCGTGCCGCTCAGCTCGGCTTCAAGACGGCGGTGGTCGAGCGCGAGCACCTCGGCGGCATCTGCCTCAACTGGGGCTGCATCCCCACCAAGGCGCTGCTGCGCTCGGCCGAGATCTACCACTACATGAAGCACGCCAAGAACTATGGCCTCTCGGCCGACAACGTCTCCTTCGACGCGCAAGCTGTGGTGCAGCGCTCGCGCGGCGTCTCGGGGCGGCTCAACGGCGGCGTCACCATGCTGCTGAAGAAGAACAAGGTCTCCGTCATCTGGGGCGAGGCCAAGCTCACCAAGCCCAACGAGATCGTCGTGTCGAAGCCCGCCAAGCCCGCCGTGCAGCCGCAGAACCCGGAGCCCAAGGACAAGCTCGGCCCCGGCACCTACACCGCGAAGAACATCATCATCGCCACGGGTGCGAGGCCCCGCGTGCTGCCCGGCCTCGAGCCCGACGGCAAGCTGGTGTGGACCTATTTCGAGGCCATGGTGCCCAAGGCCATGCCCAAGTCGCTGCTCGTCGTCGGCTCCGGCGCCATCGGCATCGAGTTCGCCTCCTTCTACAACGCCATGGGCGTCGACGTGACGGTGGTCGAGGTCATGGACCAGATCATGCCGGTCGAGGACGCGGAAATCTCCAAGATCGCGCAGAAGCAGTTGGAGAAGCAGGGCCTCAAGATCAAGCTGGCCGCCAAGGTCACCAAGCTCGACCGCCATGCCGACAGCGTCACCGCCACCATCGAGGCCAACGGCAAGTCTGAGCAGATCACGGTCGACCGTGTCATCTCCGCCGTCGGCGTGCAGGGCAACGTCGAGGGCCTCGGACTGGAGGCTCTCGGCGTCAAGACCGAGCGCGGCTGCATCGTCACCGACGGCTTCGGCCGCACCAACGTGCCGGGCGTCTTCGCCATCGGCGACGTGGCAGGCCCGCCGATGCTCGCCCACAAGGCCGAGCACGAGGGCGTGATCTGTGTCGAGAAGATCAAGGGCCTCGACGTGCACCCGATGAAGAAGGAGCAGATTCCCGGCTGCACCTATTGCCACCCGCAGGTTGCAAGCGTCGGCCTCACCGAGGCCAAGGCCAAGGCGGCGGGCTACGAGCTCAAAGTGGGCCGCTTCCCCTTCCTCGCCAATGGCAAGGCCATTGCGCTGGGCGAGGACCAGGGCCTGATCAAGACCATCTTCGATGCCAAGACCGGCCGGCTGCTCGGCGCCCACATGGTCGGCGCGGAAGTGACCGAGCTGATCCAGGGCTTCGTCATCGCCATGGGCCTTGAGACCACCGAGGAGGAGCTGATGCACACGGTGTTCCCGCATCCCACCCTCTCCGAAATGATGCACGAGAGCGTCCTCGACGCCTACGGCCGCGTCATCCACATGTGAGGCGTGCCAAGCGGAGTGACCTGCCTCGATGAGCCTTCGCAACATTGCCAAGAACAAGTTGGAACATATTCAGTAATATATTTCAACTAGATACGAGTTATAATCTTTATACCGCATGGTGCGCCAAATCTTCTCCTCACCCAAGGGTTCAAATCATCCTTAAAGCGCTTCTTGCCCTATCGGAGTTTCGGATAGTGCAGCTCTAGCCCAGGACATCCCCCTGCCCCCGCTTCTCGGCCTGCCGCCACGCCGCCTCCTCCTCCGGCGGCATCCTCTTGGAGACAAAGCGCCACGCCAGCGGCAGCAGCGCCCTGGCCAGTCGCTGGCCAAACTCGAGCCAGAAGGAGGGCCGCTGCGCTGCCATAACATCGAATATGCGAATGGGCGCCTCATGCGCCTCTCCACAGCGTGATGGGCTACTTCCGTCATCCTCGCCGCGCCGGGATCCGAACCCGACCTAGAGAACCAATTTGACTTGCCACGACGGGGTTTTCGGTTCCCACACGGTGCGCCAACTTTCCAAGTCACTGATTTTGCTAAGTTGCCTCTCGCACCCTGCGAGATGAAGAATAGAACACTACGTCTGATCCAGTGTTCAGCCGATCGTTCCTTGGTCGGCCGTTCTTGTCGAGCGCTGGCCACAGAACAACAACCAAAAATTGTTTTGACTTCGACGGTGCTGGATTGTCAGGTTGCGCGATGAAAACTCCAAACAAGACATCAGCTTCCGGCCCAAACCGCCGAACCGTACTCGCTGCTGGCGCTCTCATCGCGCCTGGATCGGTCACATTGGCTCAGGCAGACACGAGTCCGGCGGCAACGCCAGCAGTTGCCGCTCCTCCGTCGTCGGCTGCAGCCGCAGCCAAGGCGGTCAGCGATGCCGAGCCCGCGATCCTGCGCATCTCGCGCGAAGTCTGGGAAAATGCCGAACTGTCGCGGCAGGAAATGAAGTCCCACGCCATCCACATCCGTGAACTGGAGGCTGCGGGCTTCACCATCACCAGCCGGAACACATCCGGCTATCCGACGGCATTCATCGCGGAGTGGAAGCAGGGGTCCAGCGGACCGGTCATCGCCTACCTTCCGGAGTATGACGCCCTGCCGGGCCTCGGAAATGCCGCGGAGCCGCGCCAGACGCCCGGACCGACCGGTGTCGAGGTTGGCCATGCCTGTGGTCACAATCTCATCGGAGCAGGCTGTACGGGTGCGGCCTTGGCCCTGAAGCGGATGATGATGGCCGATGGCACGCCCGGAACGATCCGGGTCTATGGCTGCGCGTCCGAGGAGTCGCAGGGCGTCAAGGTCTACATGGTGCGTGACGGCCTGTTCGACGACGTCGATGCGGCACTGGCCTGGCACCCGGCTCCGATTGCCGCGACGGGCGCCGTTCGTACGGCTGCGAACAACGGCATCCGGATCACTTTCCGTGGTCGAACGGCCCATGCCGGCAACTCGCCGTGGGACGGCCGCTCGGCCCTCGATGCGGCCGAGTTGTTTGGCCACGCTGTCAACCAGATGCGCGAGCATGTGCTGCCGACGGCGCGATTGCATTATATCTACCAGGCGGCAGGCGTAGCCCCGAACGTGGTGCCGGACTTCGCTCAGGTCTGGATGATGATCCGCGACATGGATCGACCCAAGGTCGCAGCGATGACCGAGTGGGCGCAGCAGATCGCCGAAGGTGCTGCCATGGCCACTCAGACCAAGGCGGAGTTCGACGTCTTCTTCGGGGTCTCGGACCTTCTACCCAATGCGACGCTGATCAACGGCTTGCACGTCCACATGACGGCGGTGGGGCTCGACTGGAGCGACGAAGAACAGGCCTTTGCCCGCACCTGTCAGGCTGCCATGGGCCTGCCGGAAAAGGGCATGGCCACGAAAGTGATGCCCGTGTTGGGGGAGATCACGACCGGTGGCGGATCAGATGTCGGCGACATCAGCTGGGTCGTACCGACGGCGTTGTTCGGCTGGCCGTCACTGCCGTTGGGCGTCAGCCTGCATACATGGCCTGTAACGGCGTGTGGCGGCATGTCGATCGGCGACAAGGCTTCGCTCGCCACAGCGAAGATTCTGGCCGGCGCAGGGCATGATTTGATGACCCAGCCTGCATTGCTCGCGGCAGCCAAGGCAGACTTTGTGAAGCGCAAAGGCGATACCAAATACGTCTCGCCCCTTTCAGCTGACAAGAAGCCGGAGATACTCCCCGCCTACATGCACAAGGAACCTGGGGACGATACGTTGACGCCCGACGCTTGATCGTCGGAAACTTTTGATGGTCTCGGAGTTCGATCCCTCACCGGATCGAAGCAGATCAGATACTTAGCTGAATTGACCAGTTATCAGTTTTATCCCGTAGGGTGCACCGTGCGGGATAAAACTGATAACTGGGGACTGCTGCTAAGCCGTTGATCTGTAACGTGCGGCTCATGAGACAGCCGTTTCTCGTGTGCTTTGTGCGAAGGTAGCCAGGGCATCCCGGCTCAGCACCGTGATCCGGTTGTAGGAGACCGCGACGAGGCCTTTGTTCGCCATGCGCCGCAGTTCGCGGTTCACGACCTGCCGTCCCACACAGGCCATTTCGCCAAGTTGCGATTGAGTAAGAATGACGTCCGTGGCGGTGTTCTCCGCACCATCGTACGGAACCTCCGCCACGCGCAGCAGGGTTGCGGCTATGCGGCGCGCGTGGTTCTGGGTCAGCAGGTTTTCGATGATGGTGATCGCGGTATCCATTCCATATTCGCCCACAGAGAGGATTGCCCGCTGATGGACGGGCGAACTTCCTGCGATCTCCTGAAGCGCCAGGAGCGGCACATGCATCAGCCACGTGGGCTCGGTGGGGCTGAAAGAGAGTGAGCGGCGGCGGCCGCGCACCAATGGTCCATAGCCGAACCAGACGCCGCAGCGGCCAATGTGGGCGAGCCGCAAGTCGCCCACACCCGTCGGGAGGTAGATGCCGATTCCCCCCGAAACGACACCGCAGATTCCACCTGCCTCGTCACCCGCATGAAACACGAAGTCACCCGCATCATGCTTCACGAGATGGGACCGCTGCAGTATTGCGGTGCGCACATCACCCGGCTGTTCGGACAACCAGCCACGCAACAGTATCCGCCGTTCTGCAGTGACACGTTCCACGCCTGGTAGGTCTCGCTCTCGCAGTCGAAAATCATATTGGCTTGAACCAGAGTTTGTCGCAACTACGACAAACTAGCTTCGATCTTCTCGTTAGGATTGCCCAATGTCCAATTAGTCGCACTCAAGAGAGGGGATCGTAGATGACCAAACTGACCCGCAGAACGGTTTTGGGCGTTGCACTCACCGGCTTGTCGGCAACGGCTCTCCCGGGCCGGGCGGTGGCGACTGAGCAGTCCCTCACCGATATCGGAGCGAGCCTTGTCGAAGCCCCCGCCGCGACGGTGTTCACGGCGAAGGAAGTCGTCACGCTCGATCCCGCACGGCCCTCGGCGGAAGCAATTGCCACGGTGAACGGACGCATCCTCTGGGTGGGAAGCCTCGACGAGGTCAAGTCGATCCTCGGCGATCAGCCCTACACCATCGACCGCAGCTTCGAGAACCACGTCGTGGTGCCCGGCTTTGTCGCCCAGCACGACCATCCGGTTCTGGCTGCACTCACCATGTCGTCCCAAATCCTGTCGATCGAGGACTGGGTTCTTCCGACTGGCACAGTGCCTGCCGTGAAGGACAAGAAGGACTTTATGGAGAGGCTTGGCAAGGCGGTGGCTGAACTGAAAGACAAAGACCAGTCGCTTCTCACCTGGGGCTATCATCCAGCCTTCTACGGGCCGCTGACAAAGGCCGAACTCGACGGCATCAGCACGACCAACCCGATCATCGTGTGGGGTCGGTCTTGCCACGAGATGTTCTTCAACAGCGCCACCATGGAGCGCGCAGGGATCACGGATGCCGTGTTTGAAGCCTTCCCCGCCTCGGTGAAAGATCAGTCCAACATGGCCGACGGGCATTTCTGGGAACAGGGCATGTTCGCCGTGCTGCCGAAGGTCGCCAGCTTTGCTGCATCGCCCGAACGGCTACAGGCCGGGCTCGAGTTGTCGCGCGACTACATGCATTCTAAGGGCATCACCATCGGCAACGAACCGGGAGGCATCCTCTCGAAGCCGGTGCAGGATGGCGTCAACGCTGTCTTCTCCAGTCCGGACATGCCGTTCCGCTGGTCTTTCATGGTCGATGGCAAGAGCATGGTCGCCGCCTATTCCGACGACCAGCAGGTCATCGCGGAATCGGAGAAGCTCGCCTCATGGTACGGCGGCATGACGAGCCTCGCGCCAAAGCAGGCCAAGTTGTTCGCCGACGGCGCCATCTACTCACAGGCGATGCAGGTCCGTGAGCCCTATCTCGACGGCCACAAGGGCGAGTGGATGATGGACGACGAGGTGTTCAACCGCGCTTTCCGCATATACTGGGATTCCGGCTATCAGATTCACATCCATGTCAACGGCGACGCCGGTCTCGACCGCGTGCTGGGGGCACTTGAAACGAACCTGCGTCGCAATCCGCGCTACGATCATCGTACCGTGCTAGTTCATTTCGCGGTCAGCGATCCCGATCAGGTGGGGCGCATCAAGGCGCTCGGCGCCATCGTCAGTGGCAATCCCTACTACGTGACGGCCCTGGCGGACCAATATTCCAAGGTGGGCTTGGGGCCGCAGCGGGCCGACGAGATGGTGCGGCTGGGCGACCTCACGCGCGACGGCGTCCGCTGGTCGCTTCACTCTGATATGCCCATGGCACCGGCCGATCCGCTATTCCTGATGTGGTGTGCGGTGAACCGCGAGACGACATCCGGCCGCGTAGCAGGCCCCAGTCAACGCGTGACGGCAGAGGATGCGCTGCGGGGCGTGACCATCGAGGCCGCCTACTCACTGAAGCTCGAGGATGAGATCGGAACCATCTCGCCCGGCAAGCGCGCAAACTTCACCATCCTCTCCGACAACCCGCTTGCGGTGGACCCCGCCAAACTTCGCGATATCGCCGTCTGGGGCACGGTCATGGAGGGCCGGGTGCTCCCCGTGCCTCGCGCGCAGAAGAAGGCCTCCCTTGAAGGAGGCCCTGACCAGAACAGTGATGAAAAACGGGCGTTTGCTCAGGCAGCCCTCGACCATGCCTTCAGCGTGGCCCACGCGCCTCATTGACAACATCCGTCGCCCGCGGAAATGAGCCGCCACCTGCCTCTTGACCAAGTTATCAGCTTCATCCCGCATGGCGGAAGACGAAGCATTGATAATCAATCACTTAAGGAAGTGGCGCGCCGTACTGGATAGTCTGATAACTGGCTGCTCGTCCCAAACCTCTGGTCTTGATAGGTCAGAAGTTTGCCGCGCTTCAATGGCCCACATGCATCCTGTGCACCACCGCATGTTCCTTGCCCCGGCCGATGAGCCAGAAGTTCACAGGCAGGGCAGCAATGAACGCGACTGCCAATCCCAGCACCAAGGTGCCCCAGAGCAGCGGATCGTTCAATCCCGCCATTATCGCGCCGGGTACCGCCATCACCACCGCATTGTCGACGATCTCCATGATCGATACGGACAAGAGATCCGCTGCAAAGGCAATTCCAAGCGCGCGTCGGAAGCACATCCCACTCTTCAGGAGTGGGACCATGGTGAGGCCGAAGCCGCTCACGAATGCCAGGGCCTCAGCCATGCCGACCGTCTGCCACATGCTCAGACCTAGCGCCGCACCAATAACCATGCCCGCCACTTCACAGATCGCGCAGCCGATCATGCAGTGCAGCGTCGCCTAGACCGCGAGACGGCCGAAGCCTCTGCTTAGCGTATGCGGGGCGGGAGAGCCGTGATGGTGATGAGTTTCGAGATGATGGTGTGCGGTATGTGCCACGCTGGGTGCCCAACTCGGATTGCGAAGCGACTATTCGCCCTGTGTGGGGCTTCCCATAATGGGAAGGTCAAGCTTTATTTGGGACCGCACGTCGTCGAGAAGGTGAACACCCCCGGCACAGCCAACTCGGCACCGGGGGCGAACGAGGTCACGCGGTTTCGTAGCTGACAGCCGACATCATGCCAGAGGCCATATGGTAGAGGTGGTGGCAATGGAAGGCCCACGCCTCCGCCGGATTGTTCGCGTCAAATGCGACCCGCACCGTCTGCATCGGGGGCACGAGCACCGTGTCACGCACTGCGCCATTGAAGGGGGTGCCGCCGATAGCCGTCACCTGGAAATGGTGGCCGTGGAGGTGCATCGGGTGCGCCATCATCGACATGTTCATCATCTCGATCTGGACGCGCTCACCCTTGCGCACCTTGATGGTCTCACCGGCAATGCCCCAGCTGTAGTCAGCCATGTTGCCGAAAAGGTGCACCATGAAACTACGGTCCGCAGCGCGCGACGCAAGGGGCTCCGCCGCCTGCAGCCTGGCTTCGAGGTCCAGACCCAGAACAGGGCCGGGCGACTCTCCCGCCGTGTCGAGCTTGAAAACGGCTGCTCCAGTGGTCGCCAGCAAGATTCCCGTGCGCTCCGGAGCGCCTTCCCGTAGGGCCAGCACCGGGAAGGCACCGCCCTCCTTCGGCACCGAAACGCGAATATCGGCGCGCTGGCCCATGCTGAGCGGGAACCGGCGTCCGGACATCGGTACGACGGCTTGTCCGTCCACGGCGACGAGATCACCCGAAAGGCTTCCGAGGTCGACTGTGAAGCCCGTGGACGTCGCCCCATTGATGATGCGGAGACGGACGCGCCCGCCGGCTGCGACCGGCACGATCTCCGGGTCGTCCAACGTCCGGTCATTGGCGAGATAGGCATCATAGGCAATGTCATTCAGGTCCATTCTCGCCATGCCGCCCTGCATCGTCATGTTGCCCATGTTGGCGCCGGACATCATCATGCCCTTCATGCCGCCACTGCCCAGCATCATGGCGCTGTGATCCATGCCCTCCATCGTCCCTCCATGCCCGCCGCTTCCGCTCTTGAGCTTTGCCAGGAGTTCCGTTGCTGGCGTGAAGGAGAAGTCATGCAGCAGGACCACCACTTCTTGCTCGTCGGCCGCCAGCTCCTCCGGTCTCCGGACGATGAGAGGTGCGGCAAGCAGCGCCTGCTCCTGAAGGGTGTGGGCATGCATCCAATGGGTGCCGCCCGGCCCCACCGGGAAGCTGTAGTTTCGCTGCTCACCCGCCTTGAGAAGCGGCATCGGCATGTTCGGAACGCCATCGAACTGGTTGGGCGGTGTCAGGCCGTGCCAGTGTATCATCGTGTCCTCCGCAAGGCGGTTGTCGAGGACGACGTGGAAGAGATCACCCGCCTTCAGTGAAAGGCCAGGCTTGCCCCCTGATGTCAGGCCGTACACCTTGGCGGGCTTGCCGTTCACTTCGATGATGCGGCTGTCGATGGTCAGGAGCGAAGCGGTTCCAGCCTGAGCGGGCGCGAAGGGACGTGCGGTCATGCCCAAGGCTGCGGCACAGGCAGTGCCACACAGGAGTTGTCTGCGGTTCATGTTCATTGCTTTCCAGTTCGCCTTGCCCGAAAGGCAAGGAATTGATCAGGACAAAGGGTGTCAGCTCAATCTGGAAACTGCGCGGGGAGGCTTGAAAGGCGGCACCGCCTGGACCCCCTCGACGGGACGGAAAGCGGGCAAGACAAAGTCAGGACCGTGGGGAAGCAGCAGCACCGGCAAGGCATCGGCACTCGCCCAGGCAATGCAGCCCATGGTGGAGCAAAGCCTTCCGTCTGTGCAGGGTTTCGGCGCGGGATGATGAGAGGCGTGATCACCACACTCTTGGGCGGAAGCCGCGGTTGCAGCAGGCGCCATCTGCCCCTTGCAATGGTCGGGGTCCATCGCCCGGCCCTGCCCTCCCGTCACGGGAGCCAGCGCCAGCAACAGGCCGAAAATGGCGATGACTAAAACCTTCAGCATCGGAACAATCTTCACCAGGGAACCGTCCAGCAAACCTTGATCTGCCGCAACGTCCGGCAGGGTGTAATGCTTCCAACGCTGTCAAGGTCAACAGTCATTTTCCTCGGAACTGATGCCATCGATCCCCTCCGCCGTTAACTTAACTTCCTGTTAACAATTGCAGGCACGCCTCAGTCCCGGCAGGTTAATCTTGCGTTAAGGATTGATCTGGGAGTCGACATGGGACGGCTTTTGACTGCGCTGGCAATGTTACTTGGCCTTGCCCTCGTCAGCGCTGTACCTGCGTCCGCGAGCGCCAATCGGACTGCGGCGTCAGCCAGGGAGTACGGCGACACACTCCCGCCCGTCGGCTTCGTTCAGTTCTGTGCGCGGGTTCCGGAGAACTGCCAGGCTGAGACCCGCCACCGCCGCTTTGCAATGACGGAAGAAAAGTGGCTGCTTGTGCGGATGGTGAATACCTTCGTCAATGGCGCCATCGCACCCGTCAGCGACGAGTCGCTCTACGGCACGGCAGAATACTGGACCTTGCCCACTGACGCCGGCGATTGCGAGGACATCATGCTCCTCAAGAAAAAGCTCCTGGTCGAAAAGGGCATTTCCGCTGATTCGCTTCGCATTACAGTCGTTCTGGACGAGAACGGTGGTGGTCATGCAGTGCTGACCCTCATCACTTCGGCGGGCGACTTCATACTCGACAACCGCCGCAACGACATCCGCAACTGGTCCGCAACGGGATACACATTCCTCAAGCGCCAGGCGCAGCACGATCCCCGCAAGTGGGTGTCCCTCGAACCGAACAAGAGCGGCGTGTCAGCCACTCCGGGCGGCACTGCCAGCGAATAGCTCCAACGCCTAACCAGCCTGCGGATGGCGGGAGAAGACATCCGTGCTGCCATCACGGCGCACCAGCAGCACGTCGTAGGGATTGGCGGGATCGGGATCGCCCATGCCAGGTGAACCGCTCGGCATGCCGGGCACGGCAAGGCCGATGGCGTCGGGGCGGTCGAGCAGGAGGTGGTCGATATCGATCGACGGCACATGGCCCTCGATGACGTAGTCCTCGATCAACGCGGTGTGGCACGAGTACGCTTCGGGTTTCAGGCCGAGTGCCATCTTCTTCTGGACAAGGTCGGCCATAGGCAGATTGGCCACCGTTGCCGCGTAGCCGTCCTCCTCGACATGCTTGATCCACGCCAGACAGCAGCCGCAGCCATTGGTGGAAAAGACCTCGAGGCGCCGCCCTCCTGCGCGGGCACCCCGGCTCATCAGCATGAGGGCTGGCAGGAGAAGGCTGGTCCGGCGGGTAATGATCATGGCTGCTAAACTCCTGCCAACATCTTCAGTTTGCGCAATGCGACGTCGTCCGCTTCATGCTGGTCCAGCGTGCCCTGGAAGTTTCCGCCCTTCCTGAACAGGAAGACGCCCGAGGTATGGTTCATGGTGTAGTCTCTGCCTGTGCCGGACTTCTCGTAGAAGAGCCGATAGGCCTTGGCGAATTCTTTCAGTTGTTCGGGCTTGCCGGTCATGCCGGTGAAGTCACCCTCGAAGGCTGCGAGGTAGGACTTGAGGACCTCCGGCGTGTCCCGCTCGGGATCGACCGTGACCAGAACGATGCGGATTTTCGGCGCGTCGCTGCCGAGCTGTTTCATGAGGCTCGAGAGCCGCAGCAGGGTTGTCGGGCAGACGTCCGGGCAATGGGTGAAACCAGCGAACAGGGCCACCGCCGTTTGGTCGAGGTTCTGCTTGGTGATGATCTGTCCATCTTGGTCGACCATGGTGAAGGGGCCACCGATCGCAATCGAGGGGCGTTCCTGGCCGGGGGTCTCCAGGTAAAGGGAGATCGCGACCCCGGCACAGATGGCGAGGACCGCGGCAACGCCGTGTATCCAGAAGCGTTTCAACATGCTCAATGCTTCATGTGCCCTTCAGCGGGATGTTTCATGTGTTTCTCAGCGGGTTCTCCGGCCCCGAGCGGAACAACCGGTACTTTGAGGTCCAGAGAACCGGCGTCGCGGAACACCAAGGTGACCGGCAGCAGGCTGCCGACCTTGGTGTCCTTCATCACGCCGCTCATCATGATGTGAATGCCGCCGGGGCGCATCACAACCTCGTCATAACTTGGCAGGTTCACGCCCATCGGCAGTGGGTCCATGCTGGCGACGCCGTCCTTCACTTTAGTTTCATAGACGGCGGTCGACTTCGCAACGGGGCTGTCGACCGCGAGCAGGAGATCGTCCTGACCCGACATGTTGTGGACCGTGAGGTAGACCGACCCCATGCCCGATCCGCCAGGAGCCAACCGGGCCCAGGCCTGCTCAACGAATATGTCGCCGAGTTTCCACGGACCGCTCGTCTCCGCAGATTGGGCGTTAGCCGCACCTGCAACAAGAACCACAATCGCGACAAAACGCAAGGAGGCCAAGAACATGCTTTCTCCTGAGATTGCTGTCAGCGCGAACGGAGTAGGCGGAGTGCGTTGATGGTCACCAGCACGGTAGCACCGGTGTCGGCAAGAATTGCGATCCAGAGACCGGTGAGGCCGACGATGGTGGTGACCAGAAACACGGCTTTAAGGCCCAGTGCAATTGCGACGTTCTGTCGAATTACGGCTGTGGTCTGCCGCGACAAGCGCACCAAGCCTGCCACATCGGAGATGCGATTGTTGAGGACGGCAGCGTCAGCAGCTTCGAGTGCAACGTCTGTTCCCGACCCCATGGCGATTCCTACGGTGGCTGCAGCAAGTGCGGGCGCATCGTTGACACCGTCACCCACCTTGGCGATGCCACCGTCCGCATTCTTCTCGCGGATTACGGCGAGTTTGTCTTCGGGCAACAGTTCAGCTCTGACCTCCATGCCAATGATACGACCTACAGCTTCCGCATTGGCACGGTTGTCGCCCGTGAGCATTATTGGAATCAGACCGAGTTCCTTCACCGCCCGGACACCAGCGATCGCATCCTCACGAGGCTCGTCCCGGAGGGCGATCAGTCCGATGGGCTCATCGCCAGCAAGCAGCACGGAAACGCTCTTGCCTTCAGCTTCAAGGGCGGACGCGCGGTCAAGTACATCCTTGCGTGTAACATTTAGCCTGCCGGGTGCGCCGATCGTAATGACGCGACCATCAACTTCCCCCTTGAGACCCTTGCCGGGAAGTACCTCTGAATCGACCGCCGTGAAGACGACGTTCTTCTCCTTCGCGGACGCAACGATTGCTTCCGCTAACGGGTGCGATGAATGGGATTCGACAGCAGCGGCGATACGCAACACGTCACCTTCTGGGGTTTCACCAAGAGAAACAATATCGGTGACGATGGGCTTACCCTTCGTCAGCGTGCCCGTCTTGTCGAAGGCGATGTGCTTGACCTTGCCGATGGCCTCCAGAACGCCGCCTCCTTTGACGAGAAGTCCCCGCCGGGCGCCTGCCGCGAGGGCCGAGGCAATGGCGGCTGGCGTGGAGATCACTAGGGCGCAGGGACAGCCGATCAGCAGCAGCGTCAGGGCGCGATAGATCCACACGTCCCACGGTGCCTGCCAGAGCAGCGGCGGAATGAGCCCGACCGCAAGGGCCAGCAGGCAGATCAAAGGCATGTACCAGCGAGCGAAGCGCTCTATGAAGCGTTCTGAGGGCGCCTTGGCATCGGCAGCCTCCTCAACGAGGCGAACGACGCGAGCGATCAGCGTGTCACCCGCCGGCTTGTCCACTCGGACACGCAGCACGGATTCTGCATTGATGGAACCTGCCAGCACCATATCGCCTTCGCCCCGGGACCGCGGCATCGACTCACCGGTGAGAGCGGATTCATCCAGCGCGGAGTTGCCCGAGACGATCACGCCATCCGCTGGCACGCGGTCGCCCGGTCGGACCACAACAATGCTACCTAGGGCAAGTAGCGCGACAGGGGTCTCGACGGGGCCATTTGCTGTTTCCACAAAGGCGGTCTGAGGAGCGATCTTTGCCAACGCCCGTATTCCAGAGCGCGCCCTTCCAGCCGCGACACCCTCGAGCAGCTCGCCAACTGCGAAGAGGAAGACGACGATCGCTGCTTCCTCGGTCGCCCCGATGGCGATGGCACCGACGACGGCAATGGTCATCAGCATCTCGATCGTGAACAGAGATCCTGTGCGCAGAGCCATGAAGGCGCGTTTGGCGACGGGCGCGGTGCCCACCAGCGCCGCAACGAGGAACGCGTATTTGGATCCATAGGGCAGGATCAGGTGCTCGACATAGGCCAGAGCCGTCATGGCACCCGTGGCGATGACAAGCACGCCCTTGGAGGACCGCCACCACGGCCCGTCAATGACTACACCGTGATCGCTATGCCCCTTTTCCGAACTGGAAGCTAGGCTGACATTGCCCGAATGATCATGGCCGGAGTGATCATGGCCGGAGTGATCATGACCGGCATGATCGTTATCATTCTTTGCTGAGAGTGATGGCGAGGCCGTAACCTGCCGGGCGACCTTATAACCGAGCGATTTGACCGCCTTCTCAACGGCCTCGCCCTGCGCGATATCCGCCAGTTCCACTGTCAATTTTTCGGACTGCAAGCCAACTCTGACCGATTCAACGCCAGCGATGCGGTTGACTGCGGTTTCAATCTTGCTGACGCAAGAAGCGCAATCCATGCCCTGGACGCGGTAGCGAGCTATCGTTGTCATGTTGCGATCCTATTGAAACAGAGATTTTCGCTTGCGCATTGGGGGCAGCAGTTCTTCGGCGATCGTCGGCGAGGCACCTTGAATGACGACGACTTCCGTACCCACAGGAACGCGATCATAGAGGTCAGCAACGTCGGCATTCAGCATCCGGATGCATCCTGACGAGACTGCCTTGCCAATTGATGACGGCACGGTCGTACCATGAATGCGATAGAGCGTGTCGCGGTTTCCCTTGTAGAGATAGAGCGCCCGCGCGCCGAGCGGGTTGGTAGGGCCACCGGGCATGCCGCCAGCCCACTTGGCTGCGAACTCATCGCGCGCCACCATGGCCGCAGGCGGGGTCCAGGTGGGCCACTTGGCCTTGCGACGAATGGTGGCGGTTCCTGCCCATGAAAAACCCTGCCGACCCACGCCAATCCCGTAGCGCATGGCTCGACCATCATCGAGAACGAAAAAGAGATACTTGCTGGCGGTATCGATGACGATTGTACCTGGCGGATAATCGAGAGCCACATTCACTTTGCGGCGCCGGAATCTCTTCGGCACCTGGTTGATCTCAGCTTCCGAGATCTGGAACGGTTCATCGGACGCGAGTGCTCTCTTTGACATAGAGATGAGCCCCGCCGCCAGGCCAGCCAATAGAATATCACGACGATTCATCTGCGTTCCTTCCCTTCGCCTTACGCTGTTGCACCTTCATACGATCTACAGCCACTAGAGATTCAAGCCCAATCTCAGCACTCAATTCGGCTTCAAAGCCGCCTCGATTGCCGAAAGGACTGCGGTAACGTCATTGTGATCATCGACCTTCCGGCCGTTCACGAAGAACGTCGGAGCATCCACGACCCCGAACTCGTCTCTGGCCTTACGGCGGGTCTCGTGGATCGCATGCGCAAGTTCCTTGCGCCGGAGACAGGCGATGAACCCGTTTTCCGACATTCCTGTCGATCGCATGATCTTGAGGAGTTCGGATTTGATGTTTCCTCCCTTCCATAACGATTGACGTTGAAAAAGCATGTCGAGCGTGGAGAAGTATTTGGTCTCCGGCACACAACGCATGAGCATAGACACCATCAGAGCCGTCTGGTCCGTCGGGTACTCGCGAAAAACATACCTCACAAGCCCCGTATCAATGTATTTGTGCTGGATAACGGGCAGCACATTCTTGTGAAACTCGGCACAGCTGCTGCTTGTCACTGACCCGTACTCAATCAAAGTGACCTCTGCTTTCGTTGCGCCGAGGCTCATGTCTGCCCCCGCGGGTTCAGCTTCCAGCAATTGCCGCTCAAATGCGGTATTTTCAGACTTCGCCGAAACGGCATCCAGCGGTGGTAGTAACGCAACGGTCGCCACTAGCCCCCCCCAACAGGGCACGACGTCGAACACTGACCATGCCTCTACGACCAATCGTCCCTGCGAGAAGATCTAGAGCGAAACAAGCGTGCTGCAACCTCTTCGGATCACTGTTGTTCCTTGAGGGCTGCCTCGATTGCGGTGGCGACATCGCTGGCGTCCTTGTGACCATCGACGATCTTTCCATTTATGAAGAAAGTCGGGGTGCCTTTGACCCCAAATTGCTCGTTTGCGATCTTGCGGGTGTCGAAGATCGCCTCCGCGAGGTCCCTGCGTTTCAGGCACGCATCGAATTCGGCTTCGGTCATCCCGGCG
>Ga0075471_10000981_pt1 | contig 18191 bp, 16 predicted proteins | sample DEB19_08_DNA_2_FD_74787 | JGI IMG/M metagenome (GOLD analysis project Ga0075471, IMG submission 74787) | Aqueous microbial communities from the Delaware River and Bay under freshwater to marine salinity gradient to study organic matter... | ecosystem: Environmental > Aquatic > Marine > Coastal ... | reverse complement strand
TGTAGTCCTTCTCAGACATCTTGTCTTCGCGCCAGTTGCCGTCGAAGCGAAGGCTCTTCGCAGCGAGATCGTGGGAGTCGGCCGGGCCCTGTTTCTGGTCGGGCTTGGACTTCAGGCCATCCGGCCCGAGATCGGTGACGGTGTTTCTCGATTCGAGGATCGACGCGCTATTGAGGTCCAGGTAAACGTCGCGGTAGTTCTTGTTGATGAGCTTTTCGTTGAGCACGGCGGGCGCGGCGGTCTTGGCCCACACCACCATCATCATTTGCCCCGGGAACATCAGCGCCCCAACGAACTCCTCTTTGGAGTCGGGCATGCGCGCTGCGACGCTTTCGAGTTTCTTCGAGGCCAGCAACTGCGCGAGTTCCTTGGCGGGAGCGGACGACTTGGGTTCCTGCGCGGCGGCGGTGGTCGCCAGCGTGGTGCACAGGGTCAGGGCGATCAGGACGGCGCGTGGGATGCTGAAAGTCATGACCCCATTTATCACATCAGTCCCCGCCTTCGCCATAGGGCGAGTGGGGGCTGATCAATGGCATACCGGCTTTACCCGATAAAGAGGGACTCTTCCTCGTCGACGGAGGGACGGGGGGCGGACCGCCGGCGCGACGCCTCGCGCAGGCCCTGGAAGGCGTCGATGACGGCCTTGGCGCCGGCCATGATGGCCATCCCCTGCCTGGCCGGACCGGTCACAAACTCCTGGGCGGCGGCAAGCGTCTCGTCGACGCGATACACCAGCTCACCAAAGACCCGATCCAACCGCTCGGCTTGCTTTGCGGCCAGCGACGCCGCGCGCGCGGCCTCGCTCGACAGTGCCGTCAGGTTCGCAATCAGCGGCTTGATCTCCTGGTCCAACTGCACGGCCAGTTGATCGACGCGTTTGGCCAGCCGGATGCCGGCGAAGATGGCCCCGACCTGGACCACCGCCATCACGAGCACCGAGAGCGCGATGATGCCGAGCAGGAACTCGCCGGTTGCACTCACACCTGGTCTCCGCGCTCGCGCGCCTGCTGGAACGCCTCGCGACCGCGTTCGACGGCCGCGGCGAGATTCTCGCGATTGTTGCGGTAGTAGTCGCGGCCCTGGTCCATGGCTTCCTTCGCCTTGGCCTTGCCTTCACGTGCCTTCTGTCCGAGATACTCGCGCGTCTCTTCGCCCGACGCCGGCGCAAACAACAGCGCGACCGCCGCGCCGGTCAGCGCGCCGATGACGAACGCCACCATCAAGCTGCCTGAAGAATTGTCTTTGGACATCAGAAGACGCTCACTTTCACGTTCAAGTACTTCTTGGGATCTTTCCGGATATCGGCCAGCAACGCGCGCGCCTCACCGATCGTTTGATTCATGTTCTCATATAACGCTTTGTCGCGCAGCAGTTGGCCTGCCGTGCCCTCGCCGCTGTTGAGGCCTTGCAGAACCGTGTCGAGGCGGGAAGACATCGAGTCGAGCCGCTTGTAGAGCGCGTCATCGGTCAGGAGCTTCCCGGCTGTGCCTTCGCCGTTGTTGAGCTTGGCGGTCATCGCTTCGAGGTTGGCCGTGGTCTTGGTGATGTTGTTCGACAGCGCCGGGTCTGTCATCAGCTTGCCGAGGCTGCCTTCGCCGTTGCGGACGCTGGCGGTCAGTGCGTTGAGGTTGGCGACCGCGGCGTTCATCTCCGCGTAGATCTTGTCGTCGTTGAGCATCTTGCCAACGGTGCCCTTGCCCGCCGACACCGAGGTCGCCACGCGCTCGGCGGCGGCGATCAGGGCATCGAACTCCCGGTACACGGAGTCGTTGGTGAACAACTGGCCGACCGTGCCACGGCCTTTTCGGATGTCCTCGACGAGCAGGCGCGCTTCCGTGAGGGTGTTGCCCGCCTGCGACGTGACCTCGGCAATGGTGCCTTCAGCAACGCCGACCTTGATGTAACCCCACTCCGGAATCGGCGTGCCGCCCAGGCCGGACGAAATGTCGACCGCGCCTTCGCCCAGCAGCGTCAGCGTGCCGAGCACCGCCGTGGAGCGGTCCGTCACGAGGGGCTGGTAGTCGTACTTCACGTTGAACCAGACCTCCACACCCTCACCCGACAGGATGACCTGGTCCACGGTGCCGACCTGCACGCCGGCCACGCGCACCGGAGAACCGGTCATCAGGCCGGCCACGTTGTCGAACTTCACCTTCAGGGTGTAGTTCTGCCAGAAGAATCCGGCGCCGCCGCCCACGGCAAAGATCAGCAGTCCGGACATCACGATGGCGAACACCGAGATGAATCCGAACTTGAGTTCCGCCCAGGCAAGTGAACGTGTGCGTGGCATGTGCTCTATATCCTCTTCTGCGGCCTACGAAAGAAACGTTTGCAAGTACGGGTCCCGCGAATGGCGCAAGTCTGCGGCCGATCCCTCAAATGCGACCCGTCCCTCGCGAATCATGACAAAGTCGGCCTGTTCGATCTTTTCCTCGGCCGCTCCACGCAAGGTCACTTCCCCATTGGACGCGCGCAAGGCTTCGTGGGTCGCAATGTAGAAGGCGTCCCGAAGCTGGTGCGTGACCAGGATCGACGTGACGCGCTCGATGTCGCGAAGCTTGACGATCTCGGCATCCACGCTGAGACACGTCATCGGGTCGAGGCCGGTGGTCGGCTCGTCATACAACAGCAGCGTCGGCCGCGCCGCGAGGGCTCGGGCAATAGCCACGCGACGGCGCTGACCGCCCGACAACGCGGACGGGAGCTTGTCGATGTGCTCTGCAAGGCCCACGAATCCGAGGACTTCCTCAACCCGGGCACGGACCGCATCCATGGCTTGTTCGCCGCTCTCATAGAGCTTGAAGCCGACGTTTTCGCCGACGGTCAGCGAGTCAAACAGCGCGCCCTCCTGGAACACCATGCCCATGTAGTTGCGCACGCCCATCAATTGCGTCTCGCTCATCTTGTCGATGCGCTGCCCGAGGACCCAGATCGTCCCCGAGTCCGGCTTCAGCAATCCGAGCATCAACTTCAAGATCGTCGATTTGCCGGCGCCGCTCGCCCCCAGGAAGATCTTGGTGTGCCCCTGCAAGACGGAAAAGGTCACGTCACGCAGGATGACCTTGTCGTCGAACGACAGGTTGACCTTGTCGAACAGCACGACCGGCGCATGCGGCTCGATCAGTTCGGCAGGTACCCCGGTCGCCGTAGTGGTCGCGTTGCCCATCAGAACAGGATCGAGATCAAGAGCCGCGTCAGGAAGAAGTCGACGATCAACACGACCACCGATGCGGCGACCACGGCGTTGGTGGTCGCCCGCCCGACGCCTTGGGTGCCTCCGGAGGTCTTCAGCCCGACGTGACAGCCAATGGTGACGATGACGAAACCGAGGAAGAACGGCTTGATGAGGCCCATCCAGACGTCCTGGATGTAGAGGCCCATCACGACCGAGTTCCAGTAAACGCCCGACGGCACGCGCAACTGCGTGAGGGCAATCAGCCAGCCGCCCAGCAAACCAACCGTGTTGGCCACGACCGTGAGGATCGGGCACATGATGAACCCGGCAAGCACGCGCGGCACCACCAGTTTGCGCACCGGGTCGGTGCCGAGGGCGCGCAGCGCGCTGATCTGTTCGGTCACGACCATCGAACCGAGTTCGGCGGCAATGCCGGAGCCGACGCGGCCCGACAGCATCAAGGCCGTCAGCACCGGCCCAAGCTCCTTGATCATCGACGCGCTGATCAGGCGGCCGACGAACGGGCGCGCGCCAAACTGGTCGAGCGTCATGCCCGACTGGAGGCCGAGCACGGCGCCGGTGAAGAACCCGGTTAGCAGCACGACGGTGAGCGACCCCAGGCCGATCGTTTCGATCTGCTCCATCAGGTCGCGGAAGTAGAACGGCCGCGTCACCGCGGCCTGGGCCGTCGCCAGGCACAGCCGGACGTAGTCCTGCAGTTCCTGGAGGCCCTTCTTGGTGGCTTCGATCAGCCAGATTCGCAAATTGTTCATCGAGGCTCCGCCGGGCCGAGGCCCAAGTCACGGGTCCTGAGCGTCCGAATCTGATCGCGGAGCGACGCGGCCTTCTCAAAATCCAGGTTTGCGGCGGCTGCCTTCATCTGCTGATCGAGAGTCTGAATGTGAGCGTCAAGTTCGGCATGCGATCGGAACGCCTGGCGCACCTCCCGCGGATCGGTGGCCGACGAGTAATCCCGATCGTACACGTTGTTCAGCGGATCGTCGATTGCCTTGACGATGCTGGTCGGGGTGATGCCGTGCTCCTCGTTATATGCCGCCTGGCGTGTCCGGCGGCGTTCCGTCTCGTTGATCGCGGCTCGCATGGAGTCGGTGATCTTGTCGGCATACATGATGACGCGGCCGTTGATGTTCCGCGCCGCGCGGCCGGAGGTCTGGATGAGCGCCCCGGCCGAACGCAGGAAGCCCTCCTTGTCCGCGTCGAGAATCGCCACGAGGGAGACTTCCGGCAGGTCGAGGCCTTCGCGCAGGAGGTTGATGCCGACCAGGACGTCGAACACGCCGCGGCGCAGGTCACGCAGGATCTCGACGCGTTCCAGAGTGTCGATGTCCGAGTGCAGGTAGCGCACCTTGACGCCCAATTCCTGGTAATATGTCGTCAGGTCCTCCGCCATGCGCTTGGTGAGCGTCGTGACCAGGACGCGCTCCTTCTTGTCCGCGCGGTCACGGATTTCCTTGAGCAGGTCGTCGACCTGCCCCTTCACCGGGCGGATTTCGATGGGCGGATCCATCAGCCCGGTCGGCCGGATCACCTGCTCAACGAAGACACCGCCGGACTTCTGGAGTTCGTACGGCCCGGGGGTCGCCGAGACGTAGACCAACTGCCCGACGCGCGCCTCCCACTCGTCAAAGTTCAACGGCCGGTTGTCGAGTGCCGAGGGCAGCCGGAACCCGTAATCCACGAGCACTTCCTTGCGGGAGCGGTCGCCGTGATACATGCCGCGCACCTGCGGGACGGTCTGGTGGCTCTCGTCGATCACCACCAGCGCATCCGCGGGCAGGTAATCGAGCAGCGTCGGTGGTGGCTGGCCGGCGAGCCGCTGGGTCAGGTGCCGCGAATAGTTTTCGATTCCGTGGCAGTAGCCGATCTCCTTGATCATCTCGAGATCGAACATCGTCCGTTGATGCAGCCGCTGGGCCTCGAGCACCTTGCCGTCGCGCTCGAGTTCGCTGCGCCTCACTTCGAGCTCTTCCTTGATCGTGACGACGGCTTCCTTGAGCCGTTCGCGGCCGGTCACGAAGTGCGACTTGGGATACACCGCCGTGCGCTCGTGCCGCTTCAGCGCCTTGCCGGTGATCGGATCGATGGCCGTCAGCTCATCGATCTCGTCGCCAAACAGGCCGATGCGGAGCCCGAACTCTTCGTATGACGGATAGACCTCGATGATGTCGCCGCGCACGCGGAACGTGCCGCGCCCGAACTCGTGGTCGTTCCGCTCGTACTGGATCTCGACCAGCTTGCGGAGGATCTGGTCGCGGTCGATGCGCTGCCCTCTTTCGAGCGGCAGCACGAGACCGTAGTACGCCTCGGGCGAACCAAGGCCGTAAATGCACGACACGCTGGCGACGATGATGACGTCGCGACGTTCGAACAGCGAACGCGTCGCCGACAGGCGCATGCGGTCGATCTCGTCGTTTACGATCGACTCCTTCTCGATGTAGGTGTCGCTCGACGGCACGTACGCTTCCGGCTGGTAATAGTCGTAGTAGCTGACGAAGTACTCAACGGCGTTGTCGGGAAAGAACCGCCGGAACTCCTGGAAGAGCTGCGCTGCCAGCGTCTTGTTGTGCGCCATGACCAGCGTGGGCCGGTTCACGCGTGAGATCACCTGCGCCATGCTGTAGGTCTTGCCCGATCCGGTGACGCCGAGCAGTACCTGGTGCTTGTCGCCGCGGTTCAGCCCTTCGACCAACTCCGGTACGGCACGGACCTGGTCGCCGCGGAGCTCGAAGTCTGATGCGAGGTGAAAGTGATCGGAGACGGACGGCATGAATGGTGTGCGCGGTAGCACACCATCGTACAACACTGCGCGGCGGGGCTGAAGACCGTCTACGACGCTGGTGCGTACGGAGCGAAGTACCCTTTTCTCGACCGGACGCGCAAGTCGCCTCGCTTGAGCTTGATCTCGACCTTGCGCCACTTCCCGTCGCGCGCCGCGTTCGACGACAGGTAGCCCAGGTGATACTGCCCTTTGACCTCGGCCAGCACCTTCTCGTAGGCGCTCTCAACTTCCTTCATGGCCATCGGGAAGAAGGCCTGTCCGCCGGTGGTTTCCACCAATTGACGCAGGGTCATCTGCAACTGGGCACGGGCCGAGCCGGTGTTTTCAACCAGGCCGATGGCATAGACCGTGACATTCGATGCCTTGAGTAACGTCATCGTTTCCGACATCGACAGCGCGGAGCGGGAGTCAGCGCCGTCGGTATACATCACCATGACCTTGCGGCCGTCCTGCCCGTCTGCGCCGTCGAGGTAGGTACCCAGCGCGTCGTACAGCGCCGTCCATCCGTCGGGCTTGCGTTGGCGGATGCGCTCGACCAGCCTCGGGAAGTCTCGCTGCGGGTACCGCGTGATACGGACCTGGGTGTCGAAGTCCACCAGCGTGATGTCTTGCGCCTCGGGCAGCATGTTGAGGAACTTGATCGCCGCGCCCTGGGCCAGCTTGATGTCGTTCTGCATGCTGCCGCTGGCGTCAACCATAAGACCGAGATGCATGGGCGGCGCACTGTCGCCGTCACCCTGGGCGAAGTAGCCGGGGGACTGCGCCTTGCCGTCCTCGAGAACTTCGAAATCCTCCCTGGTCAGGCCGGTCACGACCGCGCCCTTCCGGTCGGTGACCGTGACCGAGAAGGTGGTGAGGTCAACGCCGGCCCGAAACACCTGCTGGGCGTCGAGCACGACAGCGCCCCACAGCAGGACCGAAAGCAGCACGCGCGTCACTGCGCCGCATCCTATCCCATCTCCGCCGCGAGGGCTGCAAGCCGTGGCCCCCAGGCGAAGGCGGAATATAATTGGCGGATAGTGCGTTGTCTTGCGGTCTGTCACACGGAGCTGGTGATCCGGCTTCTTGAGGCAGTCCTGACTCCGTCAGCGGAGCTCGAGGTTCTCGTCGAAGGCCGGGCGCTCGCCCGCAAGTTCGAATCCTCGGAACTGCCGGTGTCGGTCGATGAAGTCGATCGCATCGACAGTTACGTCAAGCTCGGTGTCAATCCCGTCATGCCGGTGTTCGTCGAGGACAACGGGCGCCGCGGCCTTCGAAAGATCCTCGAAGCGGTACGTAGCGCCGGCGGCACGCTGATTTATGTGCTGGGCACAAGCCTTGCGGACGTTCGCAAGGCGGAGACCCTGCGCGACGATTTCCCGGAAGTCACCACGATCACCCTGGCCGAGCTCCTCGGCGCCCCGCTGCTGGCGGAACTCGGGCGTTCGGTCACCCGGCAGCGCGTGCAGCAGTACCAGCGCTACATGGACGACGCCGACCGGGTGCTGATCCTGACGCACAACGAACCTGATCCGGACGCGATGGCCAGCGGCCTCGCCTTGCGCACCATCCTGCGCCGGACGCGCCAGACGGCGGTCATCGGGTGCCTGCAACCGGTCACCCGTCCGGAAAACCTGCGCATGGTGAAGCTGCTCGACTTGAAGATCGAGACGGTCACGCCCGACCAGTTCAAGGAATTCGACAAGATCGCGCTCGTAGACGTGCAGCCGCACTACTTCCCCGGCATCCTGCCGCACGCCGATCTCGTCATCGATCACCATCCCGAACAGCCCGGCTACAACGCGATCTTCAAGGACATCCGCCCGGACTACGGCTCGACGTCGACGATCCTGACCGAGCATCTCCGCGCCGTCGACATGGACATCTCGGAGCGCACCGCCACCGCGATGCTCTACGCGATCAAGTCGGACACGCTGTTCTTCAATCGGCACGCCAATCGTGCCGACATCGATGCGTTCTCGTACCTGTATCCGCTGGCCGACGCGTCCGCGATTCGCAAGATGGAAGGCGCCGAAATCACGGCGGAGCGCCTTGATTACCTGATCAAGGCCTGGCAGCAGGGCCGCATGATGGAGCACGTGTTCTGCGCGTTCCTCGGCGAACCGCCGCGTGAAGACTTCATCCCCTACGTCGCCGACTTCTACCTGCAGCTGGAGAACGTGCAGTGGACCGTGATCTGCGGCGTAGTGAACGACCAGTTCGTGGTGTCGGTCCGGAACCTGGGCTACTCGCGCAACGCCGGAGACTTTGTCCGCCGCTGGTTCAACGACATCGGCAGCGCCGGCGGACATCGCACCATGGCCAAGGCGGTCGTCTCGCTCGAGTCGTTCCAGAAGAAGTTCGGCACCAACGAAGGCAGCCGCATCAATCAGCGCATGCTGGAGCTGGTGCTCGAGTTCCTGCATGAGACGAAAGAAAAGTAGCCAGTAGCCAGATGCCAGTATCCAGCCCTGCAGTGTTGCTCTGGCTCCAGGATTCTGGCTACCGGCTACTGGCTACCACCTACTAGTCCCATGTGCGGCCTGGCGGGCTTTGTGAACCTCGACGGCGCGCCGGCGGACCACGCGGTGCTCAGCGCGATGATGCGCCTGGTCGCGCATCGCGGCCCGGACGACCGCGGCACACGGATGTTCTCCCTCCGCAGTCACGACGCGCCGGATAGCGCGTTCGGGTTCCATCGCCTCGCGATTCTCGATCTGTCGCAACAGGGCCATCAACCCATGGCCAACGCTGACGGCAGCGTCATCCTGGTCTACAACGGCGAGGTCTACAACGCCTTCGATCACAAGCCACTGCTCGAGGCCGCAGGCTATCGCTTCCGCAGCCGCTCCGATGCTGAAGTGTTGCTCTATCTCTACGAGCACGTCGGACTCGACGGCATGCTCGAGCGGTTGAACGGGATGTTCGCGCTCGCTATTGCCGATTTGCGCCACCGGCAGGTTCACTTGGTGCGCGATCACTTTGGGATCAAGCCGCTCTACTGGACTCAGGTCGGCGAAAGCGTGCTGTTTGCGTCAGAGGCCAAGGCGTTTCTCGCGCATCCGGCCTTCACGCCGGAGGTGGCCGGCGCATTCGTCGACGAGCAACTGGCGTTCCGCTACGTCGCTGGCGACGCCACGCTGATGAAGGGCGTGAAACAACTGCGGCCCGGGCATCGGCTGACGATTGCGGGCGGCGGCGTTGCGACAGCGCGCTACTGGTCCATCCCCGACGTGCCGGCTGCGCCGCCAACGCGTGCTGGGGAGGTTGACGAGCTGCACGCGTTACTGCAAACCAGCGTGCGGTCGCAGCTGGTTGGCGACGTCCCGGTGGGCTGCCAGTTGTCTGGTGGTGTGGACTCGTCGCTGGTCACGGCATTCGCGCGTGCTGAAGGTGCGGCACAGAACGTCTTCTCCGTTGTCTTCGACGACCCGAAGTTCTCTGAGGCGCCATGGATCGAGGCTGCGGCGTCGATCACCGGGGCCGAGTCGCACGCCGGGTTGTTCACGGCCGAGTCGTTCCTCGATCCACTTGAGGATGCGACGTGGCACATGGATCAGCCCATCAGCGTCCCGAACTCGCTTGGCATCTGGCAGCTGGCACGGCATGCCCGGCCTTACGCGACCGTCTTGCTGAGCGGCGAAGGCGCCGACGAGGTGTTCGCCGGCTACTCCCGCTTCCAGAACGCGTCGCAGCTGACCGCAGACGCCTTCGTGCTGACGACGCTGTTCCAGCGTCCGTCCAAGCTCGCCCGGTTGCGTCCGGAGTCGAATTTGCCGGCGGTGATCGAGCGACGCGCGGCCCTGTTTGGCGAAGGCCAGGGAGATCCGCTCGGCCGGTGCGTGAAGTACGAAATGCAGACCTTTCTGGTCGACGTGCTGATGCGTCAGGACAAGATGACGATGGCGCACGCGGTCGAGAATCGGGTGCCGTTTCTCGACCGGCGCGTGGTTGAGTTCGCGCGCACATTGGGGGCTGAGTCCCTCGTCGGACCAGGCGGGGCGAAGGCCATCGTCAAGGCGGTGGCGCGCCGCTTCTTCAGCGACGGTTTTGTAGACCGCCCGAAAGCGGCCTTCAATCTTCCGCTCTCCCAGTATTTCAGGAGCGCGCGATTCACCGCGTTGATGGAGGACCAGGTGCTGCCAGGCATTCGGCAGCGGAGCCTGGTCAGCGAACCTGCGGTGCGCGCCTTGTGGAAACGCGCGCTGGCGGCGCCGGCGGTGACCGAGGTGTTCTGGATCCCGGTGGCGCTGGAACTATGGGCGCAGCAGTTTCTGGATGGCCGGCGGGTCCGAACACCCGCCACGACCGCTTAAGCGAGCGCCTGTTCGAGATCGGCGATCAGGTCGCTTGCGTCTTCAAGACCGATCGAGATCCGGATCATCCCCTTCGAGACTCCGGCCTTGACCAGTTCCTCGTCCGTCAGGCCGTACTGCGAGGTCAGGATCGGCAGGCTGCAAATGCTCTCGACACCACCGAGGCTGGCGGCGCGCTTGATGACCTTCAGGCGGTCGAACGCGCGGAACGCGCCTTCCCTGCCACCCTTCACATCGATCGTGACCATGCCGCCGAAGCCGCTCATCTGGCCCTTGGCGATCGCGTGATCCGGATGTGACGGGAGGCCTGGATAATAGACCCGCTCGATGCCGGCGTGCCCGTCGAGGAACTGCGCCACGGCCATCGCGTTGGCATTGTGCTGCGCTACGCGCAGGGGCATGGTCTTCATGCCACGTCCGAGCGCGAACGCCGGTTGCGGATCCATGATGCCGCCGAGCAACCGCCGCATCTTGGCCAGTGGCGCGATCACCGCTTTCGAGCCCGACAGCACGCCACCGGTCACGTCGCTGTGTCCATTCAGGTACTTGGTCGCGCTTTGCATCGACAGGTCGATGCCCATGGCCAGCACCGGCTGATTGATCGGGCTCGCAAACGTGTTGTCGATGCCAGACAGGACGCCGGCCTTCTTGCAGGCCGCCGCCACGGTCCGGATATCGATGCACCGCAGCGTCGGGTTGATCGGTGACTCGAACCACACCAGCTTCGTCGCCGGCCCAATCACCTTCAGCGGGTCGCTCATCTCCTCGATCGACACGAAGCGATGCGCGATGCCGAACTTCGACATCAGGTCTTCGAGAATGTGAAACGTGCCGCCGTAGATGGCCGAACAGCAGATGACTTCGTCGCCGGCCTTCAGCAACGTGATGAACGCGGTGGCAATGGCCGCCATGCCACTGCTGAACAGGAGCGACTGCTCTGCGCCATCGACGGCCGCGACCTTCTGCTCGACCGCGACAACCGTCGGGTTCTCGTAGCGGGAATACAGGTAGCCGTCGAGCTTGCCGGCCTGGTAGCGTTCGACGTCGGCCACCGAGTCGAACACGAACGTGCTCGTCTCATAGATGGGCGTCGTCAGCGATGGCGTCTTGCCGGTATCGACACCTTCACCGGCGTGAATCAGCTTGGTGGCTTGCTTCATGAGTGATCAGTATCCAGTAGCCAGTAGCCAGTAGCCAGAAAAAACACCAGGCCCTCTGGCTACCGGCTACTAGCTACTGACTACTTCCGATTCGCTCCCCAGACGCCCCGAGGAACGGTTCGATGAACTGGCGGTAGGTGTCTTCGTAGCCACGTTCCATCAGCTCTTCAAGCGGCTGCATGCGGTCTGAGTGTTCGTCATACGCACCGCCCAGGTCGAGCGGCTGGATCGGGTTGTGCGATGGCCTGATGACGTAGACGCCGTGGAACCGGTGATGCAGGTGGCGCACCGCATCCGACAACGCAGCGGCCTCCGAGGACGCGATCTGCTCACCCACCCGACCAAAGCCGTCCAGGCGCTGGGGGCGCAGTTCGTGGGGGCCTGGTGACTCCGGGGTGGCGGCCACGATCATGACCTGTTCCGCGCCGGCCGCGGCGGCCTCTTCGAGCAGTCGGCCAAGAGACGCGGAGCGATCGGTGAGGCGATGGGTTTCACCGCGCCAATAGGAGTCGGGCGCAAAGCGCAGGAGTCGCGGATCGCACACGCCCGGCAAGCTCAGCGCCGCCGCGAGCACATCGGCGAGGAATCCCTGCGTGCCGCTGCCAAGATCCTGCGCTTCGGCGCGCCGCTGGGACGCGACGCCTCCTGGTGGCGGGAACAGCATCTTGCGATACGGATCGCGGACCAGTCCAAACACCATGTCGCGATTGGCGTCGAGGTCGTGAACGACGAGCAGCAACTCCCGGAAGCCGGGCTGCCCAAGGTTTTCGGCAAGAAGTTCTGAATAGCGCCTGCTGAGATCATCGGCTTCCGGCGTCTTGATCGCCGCGCCACCCTTGAGCAGCCGCCAGACCGCGTCGGTCGCCTGTTCGATGGCGTGACGCACCTCGACTGGGGCCCCCAGCAGCGACCAGAGCCGGCTGCCGGCCGAGCGGCGATGCAGGGGCGATCGCCACCACGCCAGCCACGCGCCGCCACCGAGCACCATCAGCGCCAGCGTCGAGAACAGCGCCGCAAAGCGCGGCACCCACGTCGGCAATGCTGACGGGATAAACGCCTGCCCAATCCAATAGACGAAGCCGTCGACGAACGTCGCCCCGGCCTCGAGCCCCGCCATCCCCAGCAACAGCGCGAACGGATACACGATGAGGCCCAGCATTAGCACCGCGGCTGGAATCGCCAGGACGAACAGCAGAGCCAGCATGAGCCAGCGCAGCACGGTAAACGGCCAGCGCCACTGGTAGAGGCCCGCGACGCGTTCGGAACGCCAGAAGCCACCGGCCTCCCAGAGCTGCGAGCCGCCGTCGACAGCGGCGAGGACGGCGCCGAGCGCGCCAATGCCACGGCCGCCAACCAGGTCGATCTTTACGCCCGCTTCCTGGAGGGCGCGCAGCGCACCGGCGTGATACGCGCCGTCAGCCCCCGTGCCGGTGAACAGCAGCGCGGTTCGTCGCTCGGGAGAATATGAATCGCGGGGCTCGGTCACAGTCTGTGTGGTCTGTGCCTTGGGCGGTGCTACTCGTCGTGGATGGTGACGAGCTTGAGAATCTCGAAGCGGCGCGTCGAGCCGTTCGGCGTCGAAACGGAGACTTCGTCGCCCTCCTCCTTATTCAGGATGGCGCGGCCGATCGGCGACGACGTCGAGATCAAGCCCTTCTCGGCGTCGGCATCCTCGGGCATCACGAGCTGGTAGACCATCTCCTGGTCTTTCTCGCGAATCGTCACGGTCGATCCGAAGCCGGCCTTTCCGTGGGGAATGCGGTCCAGGTTCATCAGCGCAATTTCGCTCATGCGGCGCTTGAGCATGGCGATGCGGGCGTTGACGTAGGTCTGGCGTTCCTTCGCGGCCTGGTACTCGGCGTTCTCGCGCAGGTCGCCCAGTTCGCGGGCGCGCTGGATCTCCTTCGGGAGTTCCATGTGCAACTCGCGTTCGAGGGCGTTGACCTCTTCTTCAAATCTCTTGAGAAGCTTTTCCTTCATCGCTCAAACACGAAAGTTTAGCATACTGATGGCGCCGCGTCCGACCAGCATGATCACGAGTCGTCAGCATCCGATCGTCAAGGAGTTTCGCGCGCTCGCTCGCAGCGCGGGGCCGCTCATGCTGCTCGACGGTTGGCACCTGCTCGCCGAGGCGGCCGCCGCGCGCGTCGCGGTGAAGACAATCGCGCTCTGCGGTCCTTCTACTGCCAGGGAGCAGTCCCTGATTGACGCACTGCGGCGCACCGGCACCCAGGTGGTCGAAGTGTCAGGCAGCGTGCTCAACGCCGTGTCGCCGGTGAATGCGCCGACCGGGGTCGTGGCAAGCGCGCTGATCCCTGAGGTTACGTCGGCCGACGTGCTGTCTCCCGCTCCGGCGCTCGTTCTCGCGGCGGCGGGCCTGCAGGATCCCGGCAACGCTGGTGCCATCATCCGCTCGGCTGCGGCGGCCGGAGCGACCGGAGTCGTGCTTGATGAACTCTCCGCCGATCCCTGGGGCTGGAAGGCACTGCGCGCATCGATGGGCGCCGCGTTCCACCTTCCCGTCGTGCGCAGCCGCGCGTTGAGCGGCCTGGTCGCTGAATGGCGCCGGTCAGGCGTGCGCCTGGTCGCCACCGTGCCGCGCGCCGGCCTGTCGATGTACGACGTCGATTTCACGCTGCCGACGGCCGTACTGCTGGGGGGCGAAGGCCCTGGCCTTCCACAAGACTTGACCGATGCGGCCGACCTGAAAGTGAGCATTCCCATGCACGGCGCGATCGAGTCGCTCAACGCGGCCGTGGCCTCCGCGCTGGTGCTCTACGAGGCCCGCCGCCAGCGCGGCGTCCGGGCATGAAGCGGCTGATGCATGACGCTGTTTAACGACGAACCCGCACCCGTCGACCCGAAGACCGTCCCGCTGGCGGAACGGATGCGCCCCCGTACGCTGGATGAAGTCGTTGGCCAGGCCGATCTCGTGGCACCGGGCCGTCCGCTCCGCGAAATGATCGATCGCGATCTCCTGCAGTCGATCATCCTGTGGGGCCCTCCTGGCACCGGCAAGACGACCATGGCGCGGTTGATCGCGGATCTGACCAAGGCGGATTACGTCGCGTTCAGCGCGGTACTGTCCGGCATCAAGGAAGTGAAGGAGGTCATGGCGGCAGCCGAACAGCGCCGTCGCATGACCGGCAAGCGCACCATCGTGTTCGTCGACGAAATCCATCGCTTCAACAAGGCGCAGCAGGACGCGTTCCTCCCCCGCGTCGAAAGCGGCGACATCGTCCTGATCGGCGCCACGACAGAGAATCCGTCGTTCGAAGTGAACGCAGCGCTGTTGTCGCGTTCAAAGGTGTTCGTCCTTAAGGCGCTGGATGAGCAGGCGCTCGTGTCGATCCTGCGGACGGCGCTTGTGGATACCGAGCGCGGCCTGGGCAGGATTGCGCCGGAAGCTGATGACGAGTCGCTCGGCGCGATAGCGCGGTTTGCGAACGGCGATGCGCGAGCGGCGCTCAATTTGCTCCAGCTCGCGGTGTCGTCCGCCAGGCAACCCGCCGGACGGCCGAAGATCGATCGCGAGCTGCTCGAGCAGGTGCTCACCAACAAAGCCCTGCTCTACGACAAGAGCGGCGAAGAGCACTACAACCTGATGTCGGCGCTGCATAAGTCGCTGCGCAACAGCGACGCCGATGCCTCGATCTACTGGCTGGCGCGCATGCTCGAGGCTGGTGAGGATCCGAAGTATGTGGCGCGCCGCTTGATCCGCTTTGCCTCTGAGGACATTGGCAACGCCGATCCCCAGGCGCTGGCCATCAGCATTGCCGCCAAGGACGCGGTGCACTTCATCGGCATGCCGGAAGGCAACACCGCCCTGGCTCAGTGCGTGCTGTACCTGGCAACCGCGCCGAAAAGCAACGCCGTCTACGTGGCCTACAACGAGGCCGCCGATGCGGCCAAGAACGACTTCGCGGCGCCGGTGCCGCTTCACATCCGCAACGCGCCCACGAAGTTGATGCAGCAACTCGACTACGGCAAGGGCTATAAGTACTCGCACGACGAACCTGATGCCGTCGCGAATATGGAGTGCCTGCCGGAGAACTTGAAGGGGCGGCAATTTTACAAGCCGACTGAGTACGGCTTCGAGCGTGAGATCGTGAAGCGCCTGGCCTTCTGGAAAAGGAAAAAAGGCGGGTCCATCGACCCGCCCTGATCCTGTAGCGTCCGCCTGCAGGCGGAGTGTGTGCTATGGCAGCGCGAACGCGTAAATCCGGCCGTTGCTGATGCCGCCCATGATGGCGACGTACTGCTTGCCATCAAGCTCGTAGCTGATCGGCGTGCCCGTGCCGCCTGCCAGCAGTTGCGATTCCCACAGCGTCTTGCCGGTCAGCGGATCAAGCGCGAGGAACTTGCCGCCGCCGTTGCCGACGAAGATCAAATTCCCACCCGTTGAAAGCGCTCCGCCCGCAGGCTGGAATGGAATGCGCCACGCCGCCTTGTTCATCACCGGATCCCACGCGACGAAGAATCCGCCCGGTGGCGGCGCCTTGGGATCAGCAGGCGGCGGTGTGGGAATGGCGCCAGGGCCGCGGCGAATGCCGAGGTTCCACTGCCCTTCCTTGAAGTCGAACTTCTCTTCGCCCGCAAACACCGAGCTTGTTTCCTGGCCGGCGTAGTACACCAGCTTGGTGGTCGGGTTGAAGGCCATGGGCGGCCAGTGATGCGCGCCGACCGGTGAGGGCGACAGGCGCACCGGCGTGTTGCGATAGCGCGCCTCTTCGGTCTCGACAGGACGCCCGGTGACCTTGTCGATCGATCGCGCCCACGACGTGTAGGCGAACGGTTCACCGGATATCATCTTGCCGGTCACGCGGTCGAGCACGTAGAAGAAGCCATTCTTCGGCGCCTGCATGATCACCTTGCGCGGTTGATTGGCAATGGTGAGATCCGCAAGGATCATGGGCTGCGCGGCGTTGTAGTCCCAGTGGTCTCCAGGCGTGGTCTGGTAGTGCCACACGTACTTGCCCGTGTCGGCGTTGAGCGCCACGATCGACGACAGGTAGAGGTTGTCGCCACCGCCGGGGCTTCGGTGGTTCGCATTCCACGGCGAGCCGTTGCCGGTGCCGACGTAGACGAAGTTCAGTTCGGGATCGTAGGCGATGCCGTCCCACGGCGTGCCGCCGCCCCCGTACTTCCACCACTGCCCGTTCCAGGTCTTGGCGGCGACGGCCAGGGCCGGATCTTCAAACGGCTTTGACGGATCACCGGGGATCACGTAGAACCGCCACGCTTCCTTGCCGGTCTGCGCGTTGTAGGCGCCGAGGAATCCGCGGACGCCGTATTCGGCACCGCCCTGACCGATCACGACGTTGCCCTTGATGACCCGAGGCGCACCGGTGATCGTGTAGTCGGAATTGGGTGGGGTCGTCTGCACCGACCACACCACGGCGCCGGTATCGGCGTTCAGGGCGACGAGGCGCCCATCCAGCAGGCCGACATACACCTTGCCGTCGTAAAGCGCGACGCCGCGATTCACCGGACCGCAGCACGGGCGCGGGCCCATGGCTTCGAATCCGCCGCGAACGAGGCCCGGATCCCAGGCCCACTTCACCTTGTGGGTGCGCAGGTCCACCGCATACACCTTGCTCCACGTGGAGGTGCCGTACAGCACGCCGTTGAAGACCAGCGGTGTCGTCTCGAGCTTCCCTTCCGAACCGACTTCCACCGACCACGCCTGCGCCAGCGTGGCCACATTGGACTGATCGATCTGTTTCAACGGACTGTGGTGCGTTTCAGCGTAGTCGCGGCCATAGCCAACCCACTCGCCGTCGGATGGCTTGAGCAGCGTCGCGTCGTCGACCTTCCGCGCCGTTGGTGCCTGCGCCTGTACGGCAGACAACGACAGTGCGGCAGTCACGGCGCCAAACGCCGCAAGCCCGAGCCATTTCGCAGTGAACGACATCAAGGTTTCTCCGGCGCAGATTGTAAACCAATGACCCGGTTCACAAAGGCGTTCATTCCGAGAATCACGGCCGCGGGAATCTCGTGGCCGCCGTCGAACGGCATCCAGGTGACGTTCAGGCCCAGGGCCTGAAGACGGGCCTGAAACCGCTCCATCTGTCCAAACGAGAGCACGTCATCCTGCCGCCCGTGCGCGATGAAGATCGGCAGGTGGCGGCGTCCCGCAAAGTGCTCCGCCCACTTCTCCTCGTGCACCGTCGTCCCGCCCAGCAGGATCAGTCCGGCGAGATCCTGGTCAGTGTTGAACGCCACCTCCGCACTCGTCATGGCGCCCTGTGAGAAGCCGCCCAGGATGATGGGGCCCTTCTCCAGCGCGAGTCGATCCCGCACCAGTTTCGCGGCGACGGCGATGCCTCCAGGATCCTTGGCCGAGAAGTCGGGAAAACGCTGCCCGGATGGCACGTTGCCGTCAATATTCAGCCACCACCAGCCTCGTTGGCCGGTATGTGGCCCCCGCAGCGGCGCCTGCGGCAGCACGACGCGCGTGTTGGCAGGGAACGCGAAGTGATCGTTGAACTGCAGCCAGTCCTCGGCGCGCGAGCCATAGCCGTGCAACAGCACCACGGTCGGTGGACCGTCGCCGCCTTGCACGATTGCGCGAAGCGGCGCCGAAAGCGATCGCAGCCACCAAAGCGACGCGGCGATGACGGCGACCAGCGCCGTCGTGAGCAGTATCTTCCGCACGGCCTGCTCTTACCGGGGCGGTCCGTTGAGTTCGCGTTGGAGCGTCGTGAGGTCGAGCTCGTTCTCCCACCGCGACACGACGATGGCCGCTACACCATTGCCGA
>Ga0075471_10000978_pt1 | contig 18216 bp, 11 predicted proteins | sample DEB19_08_DNA_2_FD_74787 | JGI IMG/M metagenome (GOLD analysis project Ga0075471, IMG submission 74787) | Aqueous microbial communities from the Delaware River and Bay under freshwater to marine salinity gradient to study organic matter... | ecosystem: Environmental > Aquatic > Marine > Coastal ... | reverse complement strand
GCCCAGACGAACATCTCCTACGACATTGATGGGAACGTGTCGACGGTGTCCCACCTCCCGATCGGGGGAGCGCAGAACCAGTCAAACCTCACGACCACCGCGATCTTCGACGTCGACGGTCGTGTGTTGACGTCGATCGATCCACGCGGCAACGAAACGCGACTGGCCTATGACGGGCTTGGACGGGTGACGTCGCGGACTCGCCCACATGGCGGAACCAACCTCGTTGACTCCTTTGCCTATGACGCAGGGGGGCGGATGGTCTCGCGGACGGACTCCGCAGGGGAGACGGTCTCGTTTGCCTACGATCACCTGAACAGGCGTACCTCCGCAACCTATCCCGGCTCGAAGGTCGAGACCTTCGTCCACGATGCGGGTGGCAACCTGACCCGTTGGACGGACCGCAACGGCACGGTTGTCCAGCAGGCATTTGACGCTCTTGGGCGCATGACCGGTCGGACCATGACGCTTGCGAGCGGTGTCGTGGGGGCTACCTCCGAGTCCTTTGCCTACGACGCTGCCGACCGTCTAATCTCCGCGAGCAACAACGCAGGCTCCGGCCATGCGGACACGCTCAGCTACAGCTCCTTGGGTCGCCTCCTCACGGAATCGCAAGACGGCCGGACGGTCAGTTACGGATACGACATCGACGGAGCACGGGTCTCGCGTACGGCTCCGAGTGGTCGCGGGATCAACTATGTCCGGGACGCTCTCAAGCGGGTGACGTCCGTGACGGGAGCCGCGCCGACGACAGGGACTCTCTTCACATCGACCTGGACTGGAGCCTCAAGAAGAACCGCGGGATCCTTCGGTAACGGCGTCAGTTGGACCCGGAACTACGACTCCTACCTCAGGCCATCCCTCGAACAACACACGAACTCAGGCGGCGTGTTCTTCGGACGCGGCTACGGGTACGACGCTGCGAACAACGTGACATCGGTCGCATATCAGCCGGAGTCGGTCTACGACCTCCACACGGTTGACGACCTCGACAGGGTGACCTCGTCGACGATCGCCGCGAATGCCCTGACGAACCCAACCTCGGCACTGGGAACGCTCGGATCGACGCTCGACGGACGGGGAAACCGCAGCCAGACGTCATGGACCGCATGGGGATCGGGCACCCCCGCCACGACGTCGTACACCGGAGGTCTGGAGTCCTCCTACAGTGCAGTTGGGGGAGTGTCGTTTACCTATGACCAGAACGGGAACCTGAAGTCAGACGGGGTGAAGACCTACGCCTACGACTGGGCGAACCACCTGATCGAGGTGCGGGATGCGTCGACGACAGCATTGCTTGTGTCGTTTGAGTATGACGCGGTCGGCCGCCGAGTCCGGAAACAAGTGTTCGGGACGAACGCGAAGACTTCAACGTTCGTCTACGACGGCGTCCAGCTCATGGAGGAGTACGACGGCTCGGGCACCCGGGTCGCCCACTTCATCCACGGCGACGGGATCGACAGGGCTGCCGTCATCGAGACCGCGACCTCCACGTTCTACTGCCATCTGGATCGGCTGGGCTCCGTGTCCGCCATCACGGATGGATCAGGGGCGGTCGTTGAACGGTACTTCTACGGCCCGAACGGTGAAACTCAGATCTACAACGGGCAGGGCCAGCCCGTCACCTCGTCAACCGTAGGCAACCCGTTTGGGTACACAGGCCATGTCTACGACAGTGAAATCGGCCTGTACCACTACCGAGCGAGGGCGTACTCGCCTGCGATTGGGAGGTTCCTCCAGCTTGACCCCGCAGGGTTCGTCGACGGGATGAATCGGTACCAATACGCCGGGGGGAATCCGCTGAGGTTCCTGGATCCGAGCGGCTGTGGATTTTGGGACGCCGTCGGCTCAATGATCATCAGTGGAATCACTGCCGCGTGCCAGCAAGGTGCCGTTGAGATCCTCGTGACTCTTGCGACGGCAGCGGTCGTCGTTGCGACGGGCGGCGCAGCGTTGCCAGTTCTCGCAGGTGGGATGCAACTGCTGGGTGGACAGATGATCCTTGCAGGGGTGGCAGCAGCGGCAGGGGAGGGAACAAAGCACGCGATGCTGGCTGCCGGTGCCGACCCGGAAGATGCGGAGCTGGCAAGCGAGGTCATCGAGCTTGGAATCAATGTAACGGGTCAGACAGTGCGGATGCGGAATCTGAACCGTGCGCGTGAAGCCGAGGAAGCTGCCAAGCGTTGGAAGAAGCCCAAATCCAATCGGCCCGCACGCGATGCTCGTCCAGGGTCAACTCCAGGTGCAGGCGGTGGATCGCCCGAGAGGCCCAAGCCGCCCCTTGAAAGAGGGACGACTCCGAGTCTCAGGAGACCTGCTGATGGCTCGATAGTTGACAAGACGAAACCCGGTGAAACCTTTGACTCGACTCCGCGTGGGCCACCGGCTGAAGCTGGGAGTGGATCGGCAACTGGAGGCACGACAGGTCCAATGGGTGCTGGACCTCGGTGTGCTGCAGTCAAGCGATGCGCCCAAGAAGCATGCCGCATCCCGGGAGTGCCCGCTCGATCTGCAAATACACCTTATCCGATTGATCCGTCGGAGGCGCTCGAAGACGGAATGACATTCCTAGGCCCAGGTTACAAAGACTGTGGCGGAGGTCGATTTGTCTCGGCCGACGGCGTGCGACAATTCAGGATGACGGATAACGACATCCTGGGCGTCGACTCGCCTTGTGGGCCGCACGTGCATTTTGAGGAGCTAAACCCTGGGAGAGCGAACTCGAACTTCCATCGGCAGATTAAGTGAGTTTGGAGACCGCCACAATGAAGCTTCGGGCATGCGTCAATGTAAACGCCGTGTTATCGAGAGTCCCTTTCGCTGAGAGTGACCCACATCTGCCGTCAGGCCTTCAGATCGAGAGTAGTACGGACGGGGGTGGGTGCCTCCTGTGGTACTACCGGGCTGACTCTGGGTCGAGTCCGTGGGCTATGAATCATCGGATCGCGGATTACTGGATGGACTCGGTCGATTCGGCAAAGGCATACGCGTTGAAGTTCTACCTCGTTCCCCTCGATGCTTGGGAGGTGATTGAGCCATAGGATTCCGTGTGCCGAACAATGCCCATCCCGTCCGGTGCAGTTCGTAACGTTCAAGTGTGCTCGAATTGAAGAGTCAAGTTCTAACCGCGGAGTTTGCGGTTCGCCGCGGTAACGACCCAAACGGTTCTCTTTGAGACGAGGTGTCGTGCCCCCGCCATCAAGTCAGAAGAGGACGATGACTTTAGTGCGCCGTCAATTCCGCCAATACTGACGCGCGGCAGTCCGAAGAACGTCACCACGGCCTCTCCCGTGTGGTGCGATCGCTCATCCGCGCCCGCAGGTTCAGGCTTGAAGGGTGGAATGGGCCACGTGGTCGTCTCCGATTCCAGATCGGTAGTCTCGCTGCCTCCGGGTGGGCGTCATGGCGGGGGCATGCGTAGCGGCGTCACGCGCTAGCAGGCCGAGCACGAGAGAGCCCCCCGCTGCGGAGTAACGGATGTCGACGGCAAACGGCGCCCTTGGTGGTCCGGCGCCAGCCTCCGGATGCCTACCGAACTCTGGCGGCCCTGGTGCCCATGCCCCGGCCGGGGGCTACGGACTGCTCGGTGCTGGAATCGATCGAGAAGGTCCAGACTTGCGAGGCCTTGCCGATCTGGCGAGCCGCCCGCTTGGATCGCGCCATCGGGTGTGACGGCGGGGCCCATTGGGATCGCATCAGGCCGAGATGGTGTCATCCTTCGCGCCATGGCTGGCAGGCGGCACGTCCTCCGTCATCGGGGGGCGTCGGCACGTTTGCAGCAAGTCAAGCGACGACCATCACGGCCACGGCCAGAACAGGACCGACGCTCCACACCACGACCAGAAATGTCCCGACGTCGACCGCGGGTCTAGACTGAGAGCCTCGCTGGCCTCGGGCTCGTCGTCCGGCGCTCTGAAGCGAGAACCACGTGAAATATGCAGGAACGTGGGGGCTCGGATGAGGTTTTGCACCACACGGGACAGATCTTCGCCGTGGCTCTTCGTCCGACGTGTCTCAGATTGTCAATGAACGGCTTGGTGGCTGCTCAGGTCGCGACGCGGAGTCGTGCTTGAACATCCCACCGAGGCGCTGACGGCAGCGCAGCTTTCGTGCAGCCGTACCAACCTCACCATTCGGGGCGATGATGGTGTCGTCGATGCTTTGGTGGTTCCGCTCCGCTCCGTCGTGCAGGGTGCGTCTATTCGGAGCGCGGGGGCGGATCCCGGCGAAGTTCGTGCCCGTCGGCGTCGTGCCTTTTTGAACGGTTTGAGATCCATAAGTCACGCCCGCTTTGTTCGAAAAGATCGAAACACGTTGATCGTCGACCCCGTCGCCCGAGACTTGCGCGTATGGAACCCCAACCGATCGAGAGTCTCTTGTCGGAGTCGTCCCGGCGCCTCATGGAATCGAAGTGCGGTGCCGATCCCGGATGGAAGATCGCCAAACTCATCTTGGGGTGTCGGCTCGAAGAGATGTGGGGTGCGGTCGCCCCCCTTGCCGAGGCGTGCGAGGCGGACGCGATCCCGCCGATCCCTCCGGACGCTCTGCGCAGCATCGTGGCGGACGTGGACCCGGCCATGTTTCTTTGGACCGGACTCGTCGACGCACGCATGGTGATCGAGATCCTCGGAAGGTACGTACCACTCGTGCATCGTGACGAGCCTCGTCGATTGCTCGATCTCGGAGGGGGCTGCGGTCGGGTGAGCCGACACTTGATGAACGCACCGAGTCTGCGCGTCGCGCTCGCGGATACGAATCCCGACCATGTCGCGTGGTGCGGCGAACACCTTCCCGAATTGAGGTCGTTTCGTATTCCGTCCGATGCCGAGGTGGCGGACATCGGTCGGGGCTACGAGTGTGTTCTCGCCGTCTCGGTGTTCACCCACCTTTCGTCGTCCTGCTTCGATGCCTGGTTGATGAAGGTGGCGGGCGCGCTTGCGTCGCGAGGAGTCGGCATCGTGACGCTTCACGGTGAGTGGTCTCTCCGGTACGTCGCCACGAACGCCGTCCTGCAGCGTTACTTCAAGTTCTCATCCGAAGAGGCGAACACGTTGGCGGACGAACTCGGCGATCGGCGCTTCGTTTATCGTCCTTATGGAAGGGAAGAACTCGACGCGGCACGAGCCGGCGACGATTATGGACTGACCTACGTTTCGAAGGATTGTTTCGAAGAGGCATGCCGGCGCGCATCTTTGGAAGTGGTCGACTACGCGGTCGGGGGATTGCGTGGGTGGCAAGACGTCGCGGTGGTCCGCCGATCGGCGCCCGTCGACGGGGCCCTCGATTCCGAATGAACCGGGTCGGGACGGGACGCTCCGAAATCACGGTGGGCGAGTTGGCAGTCGGGCGAGTGCGGGACTAGGATCGTCGACGCACCGTTTCGCGCCGTCGGCGTCGGAACGAGTATCGGAACGCGGACGAGGAGATTCCCCATGTCGTTGCGCACTGTGCTCGCGGTCGTCGTATTCGTGGCCCTGCCCGTCGCGGCGCAGGCCATCCTTCAACAATCGACGACGGCGGGAACCGGATACAACGCCCGGAACTTGGTTCGGGATGGATCCGGGCGGTTGTGGACGCTTTCGATGGTCGACGTCGCGGGGGGCGACCGGCCCCTCGTTCTTCAATCGAGCCTCGACGGCGGGGCGACGTGGACTTCGAGCACCGTCGTCTTCAACGATGCGGCCTCGGGTTTGAATGGAACGAATCTCGTCAACGTCTGCGCGCTGTGCGTCGATGGAACCGGAAAACTTCACGCGACGTGGGGACGGTACTACTACCCGTCCTACTACCAGCAGTACTACCGGAACTACGACCCGACGACCAACGTCGTCTCGCCAACGCTTATCGTGGGAAGCGTGACCGGGGCCGCGGTCACGTCACGCACGGCGGCACTCGACGTCATCGCGGACGCGTCGGACACGATTTGGTTGGTTGCGCACGGGGCCACGTCGTGGGTGGAGAAACTCTTGAAGAGCACCGCTCCATCGGCCGCCGGGAATACGTTCACGGACGTCGGCGCGATCAGCCCGTCGGGAAGTGCGCAAAACACCCGCATCACGGTCGACGCCGCCGGACAGATCCACGCCGCCTTCTACCGAGGAGTCGGTTCCGGAAATATCGAACACCGCGTCTACAACCCCGCATCGGGGTGGGCGACGACGACCACCATCCTCGGGAACACGACGCCCACCAACGACTATTACGGCATGCTCGCGGCCGACGACCTCGGATACGTCCATGCCATCGTCGTCGTCGACGCGGCCGCGGGTTCGACATGGGGATTCAATTACCTGCGTCGCGACCCGAACGGCGTTTGGTCGCCGTCGACCCCGCTCTTCTCCGCGACGTCCGCGCAGTACACCAACATCGCCAACTACTTCATCTTCTCGATCGCCGCCGACGAAACGACGGGGAAATGCTCGACCGTCTACCGCGATCTCTCCGCGGGCGGTCCGTTGCGACTTGCGGAGAAGAACCTCGGCGACGCGACCTTCACACCGGTGTTGGATTTGCGCCCCGCGACGACGGCGAGTCACGCCTATTACCTTCCCGCGATCCGGGGCACCTTGTATCCGGCCTCGAACCGGACGGGCGGCATGATCGACGTCACGTGGCGTGACGGCGCCGCACCCGGTCCCTACGCCTACATGTTCCAGCGCATCGGAGCCGCGGGCGGGGCGAACGTCGCGTTGGCGACGCCGGCGACGGTCGGGTCGTTGGCGACGTTCAATTGCTCCAGTCCCTCCGACGCGAACCTTCCTTTCGTCGTCGGTTTCGCGGCGGGGACACAACCCGGGATTCCGCTCGCCGACGCTCGGGTGATTCCGCTCAACTACGACTTTCTCCTGCAACTCTCTTTGTCGCCCGGCAACGGAGTTTTCGTCGGCAACGTCGGGACCTTGGATTCCGCGGGACTGGCGCAAGGGTTCATCGCGATTCCCGCGGTGCCGTCGCTCGCCGGGATCGTCTTTCACGCGGCTCTCGTCGTCGTCGACGCCTCCAATCCGACCGGTGTGGGAAACATTTCGCCGCCGTTGACGATTACGGTGCTTTGATCGGAACCTAAACGCCCTTCGCCGAATCGACCGATGAGAACCTTGCCGCACGGCGTGCGGCAAGGCGGTGGTTATGGCGGGTGCGACGACGACGTTCGGATCGGTGTTGCGGGGAATCGTGTCCCGCGTGCTTTCGGTGCTTCCCGCGACCGCACCCATGGTCATCTACAAGACCATCCTCAAGCCGCGGCCCATGCGTGCCGCCGCGCATTTCATCTTGCGGCGGATTATTCCTTCGAGCGTTTCATTGCCCGAAGGGGTGCTGATTCTGAACCGAGACGATCCCGTGGTCTCGGGGGCTCTCGCGCTGAACAGTTATGAAACCGGGTCACTCGCGTGCTGGCGTCGCCTCCTGCGGCCCGAATCGCGCGTCCTCGATATCGGCGCGAACATCGGGCTCTACTCGGTGGTGGCGGCGGGCGGCGCGACACGCGGCCGTGTCGTCAGCGTTGAACCCAACACCGAGAACGCGACGTTGTTGGACGCGTCGGTCAAAATGAACGGATTCGCCAACGTGTCCGTCGTTCGGGCCGCCGTCGGCGCAACCGTCGGATCCGCGGACCTACACCTCGATCCGAACAACAAGGGCCAGCACTCTCTCGTCGGGTTCAAGGGATCCGAGGGTGTCGAGACGGTCCCGGTGTTGCCCGTCGACGCCATCGTCGAGCGGTCGGGCATCGGTCGGGTGACGCTGGTGAAGATCGATATCGAAGGTTGGGAAGCGAAGGCGTTGCGCGGGATGCTCGGAACGTTGCGCTACGATCAGCCGACCGTGTTGCTCGAATTCATGCCCGCGTGGATCCGTGCCGCGGGAGACGTACCGGAAGACGTGCTCCGGCTCTTCGAACATCTGGGATACGGATTGTCGATCGTCGACGAATCGACGGGAGAAGCCCGGCCGTTGGGGGACGTCGACGCATTCATGAAACGCTTCACGCAGCGCGACGACTACGTCAATCTACTGGCCGAACCCGGTCGGGCGATGAAGGTCGCTCCGACGCGCGACGACGTTTCGGTGCCGACGACGACGGAGCGGGTCGGAGCGAACTGATCGTTCGGCGTCAGCGCGAACGCCGACGCCGCGGGCCGCCGCCCGAACGTCCATGGGTTCGCGTCACGGCACGACCCGTCGGACGCTCCGAAACTCCCTTGTGGAAGAACGGGCGCGGGCTTTCGGCGGGCTTTCGCGCAGGCGCTCGGGGCGCCGCGCTCTGCGGGCCGCGTGCCGGGGCGCGTTGCGGTGCTTGTTGAGGGCCGCGTGCGGGCGGACGCTTCGTCGCGTCGGCCGAGGGACGGGTGTAGTCGAGGTGCCGGATGCGTTCGACGACGCGGTCGATGGCGCGCTCGATAGCCCGAAAGTCCTTCTCTTCTTCGGGAGACACGAAGGTGATGGCTTCGCCCGCGGATCCCGCGCGACCCGTACGTCCTACGCGATGGATGTAGTCTTCGGGGACGTGGGGAACGTCGAAGTTGACCACGTGCCCGAGTTGTTGCACGTCGATTCCGCGCGCCGCGATGTCGGTGGCGACGAGGATGCGGGTCTTCCCCGATTTGAACTGATCGAGGGCGGTTTCACGTTGACGTTGCGAACGGTTTCCGTGGAGGCGGCCGCAGGCGACTCCGCGCTTCTCGAGGAACTCCGCGAGTCGATTGGTGCGGGCCTTGGTTCGCGTGAAGACGATCGCGTCCTTGATCTCGCCCTTCGTGATGAGGTCGTAGAGCAACTCCGACTTGCGTGTGCCGTCGACGGCGAAAGCGCGTTGGTCGATGAGCGCGGGCGGTTCGGCGCGGCGCGCGTGATCGATCATGGTCGGCGCGTGCAACATTTCGCGCGAGAGTTCGGCGATGGGCGGCGGCATGGTGGCCGAGAAGAACAACGTCTGACGGCGCGTCGGAAGGCGCTTCAGGATGCGACGAATATCGGGGAGGAATCCCATGTCGAGCATCCGATCGGCCTCGTCGAGAACGAGAACTTCGAGACGCTCGAAATTGCAGTAGGGAAAACGCAGGTGATCGAGCAGACGACCCGGCGTGGCGACGATGATGTCGACGCCGGTGCGCAGCGCGTGTTCCTGCGGGCCCATGCTCACGCCCCCGTAGATGGCGGCACCCGACAGCGGGGTGTGGACGGCCAGTTCGGAAATCGACTCGGCGATTTGCGCCGCGAGTTCGCGCGTCGGCGTCAGGATCAGAGCGCGGGTCCCCGCCCGGGGCTTCGCGATCAGCCGTTGGAGAATCGGAACGACGAAAGCGGCGGTCTTGCCGCTGCCGGTCGCCGCGCACGCGAGAAGATCTTTCCCCTCGAGGGCCGCGGGCATCGCGGACTCCTGGATCGGCGTCGGCCGTTGATAGCCGAGGTCCTTGATGCCCCGAACGATGTCCGCGTGCAGCCCGAGATCGGTAAATCGCATGATGCACGGTGGCAGATCGCCGCGCCGACGGCAACCGCGTGCACCCGCGATTTCAGAAGGTCGCGCGTGACACGTTGCTCACGAATGCGAGTCCGAACGCGGGCGTGACGCCGACTTGGACGAAATCGATCGTGATGCCGGTGAACCCGGAGAACGTTCCCGGAGGTGCGACGAGCGGTGCTTCGGGATAGACACCCGGAACACGGATGTAGTGCAACGGGAATCCCGGAGCGGCGGCGTAGGAGAAGCTCGACCAAGTCGCCGCATCCGGACTCAACCCGAAGAAGGGGCCCGTGCCGACGGCGGCCGGGATGGCGAACGAGATGAACGTGTAGCCTTCCGTCGACGTCGGGGCACCGAGACCCGGAACTCCCGTGAGAATAAGGTCGCCGAGACCACCCCCCGACGTCACCGCCGAGAACAGATACTGCTGGACGTTGATCAGGTTGGGGCGTGTCAGCGTGTTCGGCGAGTGGATCGTGTCCGTCGTCGTCAGCGTGACCGTTTGCGGGCCGGGGGTCAGGTACGTGTGGATGGGGTTCGGGAGTGTGGAATCGACGATCGAATCACCGTCGAAGTCCCAAGCGAAACTCGTCACGCCGCTCGGATCGCTCGTCCATGTCGTGTTCGTGAACTGGACGGTCAGCGGTGCGCGTCCGACGAGGGGCGTCGCGGTAAACGACGTGAAGAGCCCCGCGGGCGGCGTGTAGTCGATCTTGCAGACGCCGACGATGTTGGTGTTCGCGAAGTTCGCCGCGGCGAGCGTGGCGCTGGTTTGGCTGCCGTAGCGCTGAGCGCTGCCGCCGGAGTGGAGATCGATCGCGGACATGACCGCCGCGTTCGGACCGGCGGATTTGATTTGAAGGATGAAGTCTTTCCCGAGCGTCGGATCGTAGAGAAACGGGGTCTGAAGCGTGACCGGGATCCATGCCGCGGGCGTCGTGTTCGTCCCCGCCGGGAACGTGACGTTGCCCGAGAAGACGAGGGTGGCGTCGGTATCCATCACGGCGGCGTAGGACGTCGTGCTTCCGGTCGTCGACCAATCGACCAAGGACGAGCACATCGTGAGTTCGATCGGCAGGGTGCCGCCGTTGGCGGTCGCGCCGCCGTTCGCACGGAACGACACGGTGTGGATGAGGATCGGCCCCGTGGAGACGAAGTTCGACGTGTCGTAGTTCCAATGCCAAAAGTTCGGATTCGCCGTCGCGAACGGATACGAGGACGACGAACTTCCCTCCGCGGTCAGGAGACCGTTCGGGAGCGATTGGGAGAACTGCGCGTGGGCGGCCGCGGTGATGACGAGCGCGGCGATTGCGAGGGTCTTCATGGGGCGATCTCCATGGGGAAGGGGGGCACGCCGTCGGGCGTCCTGTTCGCGAGAGTAAAGCAAAAGCCCCGTTGCCGCGAGGCGACGGGGCCTTGTTGCCTTCCGTGGAGGGGCCGATCGGCGTCGATCACCAGACGACGCGGTTGACCGGGGATCGGCCGAGGTAGTTGAACCCCGGCGCGAAGACGGCGAACCCGAAGTCCCACGACTGCCCCGCGAGGAACGAAAGCGATCCCGCCGGGACGGAGAGGGGCTGGTCGGGGAAAAGCCCGAACCCGGTGTTGCAGGGGAAATGGAACGGGCTGCCGAGCGCCAACGGTTCCATCACGATCTGCCAAGTGAGGGCGTCCGGCCACAGTCCCAACATCGGGCCGGTCCCGAGGGGATGGGTCGCGTCGGTCGAGATGAGGAGGAATCCCTCCGTCGCATTGGGGACGAGATTCTGCACGGCGAGCGTGAGATCGCCCGCGCCGTTGCCCGTGGTCGACGCGATCAGTCGGTTGATCGGGTTGTAGCCGAGCCGATACTTCGTTCCTCCGGACGTCGAGACGCTGCCCGTCACCGGCGCGAGACCCGACGCCGTCAGACGGGGGACGGGGGCGGTCGAACCGCCGACGGACGATGAGAAGTAGACCGCGGAAGGAACCTGCGTGGTGACGTCGAGCACGAGATCCCCGCCCGTGTAGGTGAAGGGGATCTGAAGCGGAATGTCGTACCACCCGTTGACCGGCGAGTTGACGGTGAGGTTCGTGAGATTCAACACCTGCACGCCCGTCCCGGGAACGATGTTGTTCGCGAAGGTCGTGGTCAGCGTGGGGGACGCCGCACGACCGATCGTGACTTGAATCACCGTGTACGTAACCGTCGCCGTCCCGGCCGGGGTGGAGACGCCGAGGAACGGAGCGATCGACGTGATGTCGCCCGCGACGTTCAACAGTGCCGAAGCGGGGAAGATCGTCTGAGCGCGGTATCCCGTGGTGGTCGTGTACCACGGGAAGTTGTTGATGGGGGCCGTGTACGCCGTCGTGTTGTCGTCCGGGTGGAAGACGTAGGGCGTTTGAGCGGCGATGGCGCCCGCGGCGAGCAGGGCGGCGGCGAGGAAGCGCGTCGACATGGTGGGACTCCGATGGACCGTCATGATATCCGCCGAAGCTTCATCCACCGCCGTCGTGTGGGAAGTCGACCGCGTTCCTCAGGGGCCGATGTGGATCACGCCGCCTTGCGTCAGACCGACGCGGCCCGCCGCGTCGATCACCGCGGCCTGCGAGAACACGTCGATGCCGACGAGCCACGGGAGGGCGGGGACCGTCAATCCGAATGTCGAAGGCGTTGTCCCGTAGGGACTTCCTCCGATCAGCGGAACGAGCAACGTGCCGAGATCGACGAGAAGTTCTCCCGTGGTGCCGGGTGCCATGCCGGTGTTTCCGAGGGGAATGCCGCACGGGAAGCCGACCGGCGGCAATGCGGCGAGAGCGAGGAACGTCGAGGCTCCCGGCGCAAACGACGCGGTCGGATCGACGACGGCGAGGCTGAATCCGCCGCCGATGGACGGTGCGCCGCCGACGAGGGTCAACGAATTCGACGGATTGAGGCCGCATCCGTAGGCGGTGAACGACGCCGGAAGCGGACCGAGACCACCGTCGCCTCGGACGCTTTGAGCGTAGACGTCGTTGATGTCCGTACGTGAATCGTTCCAAACGAGGACGGCGCCGTCGCCCGGAACCGGGGCGACGCGCAACTTGTCTTTCCCGCTCGGGGTCGCGGCGACGGTCAATACCGTCGGCGTCCACAGCGGAGTGCCCGCGCCGTCGACGCGGAAACCCACGAGACCGTTGACTCCCGCGTTTTGCCCCGGAACGCCCTGCTCCACGAAACACATGGCGCCGTTCGACGTCGCCACCGCGCGCGGCACTTCTTCCACCGTCGAGTCGAAGGGGACGTATTCGATCCCGTTCGTGCCCCAAGCCAGCGAACCGGTCGCGGTCACGCGTTGACCGCCGATGCCCCACTGCGCCTGACCCGCGTCGCGCTTGTTGTAGAAGACGATCACATCGCCCGTCCCCGCGAGCGGAACGATCGACGGATTGAAATCGGAGCGGTTCGGTTCGAGAGAGATTTCGACGCCGTTGTGCGCGAACACTTCGGCGCCCGCGGCATCGAGTCTCTGTACGCGGGACTGATAGAACGATCCGACGCTGACGTGCCACGCGAGCCACGCGCCGCCCGACCCGTCCGGAATCATGTCGGGCTTGTAGGCGATGGGGAGGGCCGAGGAATTGAAGACCTGCACGGGGGCCGTACCCCACTGCGGGGTCCCCGCGGAGTCGTAGCGTTGCGCCCAAAGATGTCGCGGGGCGGAGAACGGCGTGATGTCGCGAATCCACGCGAGGATGAAGTGCCCGTTGACCGACGGAACGATGCCCACGAAACCCGGGTCGTCGGTGGTTCCGCCGAAGATTTCGATGCCGTTCGCCCCGAGTTGCGGCAGTCCCGACGGATCGAGGCGCTGAACACCGAGGCGCGCCACCGCGCCCGTGACCGAACGCATCCACGCGAACACGAACGACCCGTCCGTCATTTCAGCGACGACGGGATTCGCTTCGTAATGCGCGTCGTTCGACAGGGCGATGCCGTTGGCTCCCCAAAGGAACTGTCCCGAAGGCGAGATGCGGTAGGCGTAGACGTCGAGATCGCCTCCCGCACGCGTGTCGGTGAACGTGAGAACCGCGTTCCCCGACGAGTCCGTGATGAGATCCCAGTCCACCAACGACGTGGACTGCGGGTTCGAACTCACGAGGAGCCCGTTGTGGGGGAACTGCTCGTAGCCGTTGCGATCGAGCCGTTGGATGCGGACCGCATACCCGCCGACGCTCCCGTCGAACCAAGCGATCCACGAGCCGCCGTCGGCGGTGACCGCCAGTTTCGGCACGGCTTGGTCGCCCGACGCGTTCGCGATGGGCGCGTTCGTCGCGGACGTAGCGGGGAACTGGGCGGACAGCGAGGCCGTGGCGACGAGCAGGCCCGCGAGGTGTCGAGAGAGGGATCGCATGGGGAAAGTCTAGGCCCCCACGTCGATCATTGGAACCGCGATCGGTGGAATGTCCGGGGTGCCCCGCGAATGAAGCGCCCGCGACGCTCCCTCGCGAAACGCGGGGCAGCCGCACGTCGTCGTCACGTCCCGATCGTGTACGCTTCGCACCCGGAGATTTCGGTCATGAACCTGACTCGTGTCGTCGCAGTCGTTTGCGTCCTCGTCGCCTCGTCGTTCGCTCAGGAAGGAGACCGCACCGCTTCGCCTTGGAAGGTTCTCTTCGACGGAGCTTCGTCCGACGGGTGGCGCTCGTTCCGCGGCAAGGAGTTTCCGTCGAAGGGATGGGCCGTCGAGAATGGGACTCTGCGCCATCTCGCGGGGGGTGGGGGCGGTGACATCGCGACCGCCGACGAGTACGGCGACTTCGACTTCCGCTTCGAATGGAAGGTCGCCGAAGGCGCCAACTCGGGCGTGATGTATCGCTCGAGCGAGTCGGAAAACGCTCCGTGGATGACGGCTCCCGAATACCAGATTCTCGACGATGCGAAGCATGCCGACGGCAAGGATCCGAAGACGTCGGCGGCGGGCTGCTACGCGCTCTATGAAGGCGTCGGCAAGGTGCTGCGACCCGTCGGCGAGTTCAACGAAGGCCGCATCGTCGCGATCGGCACGCGCGTCGAGCACTGGTTGAACGGCGTCCGCGTCGTCGCGTTCGATACGGCGTCGGAGGAATGGAAGGCGAAAGTCAAGGCGAGCAAATTCAAGGACATGCCTCGTTTCGGTACGACGACTCGTGGACGCATCGTTCTGCAGGACCACGGCGACGACGTGTGGTACCGCAACATCCGCATCAGGACGTTCGAAGGCGGCGCGTCGCGTCGACTGTTCAACGGCAAGGATCTCTCGGGTTGGAAGGCGCATCTCGAACCCGCCGCCGATCCCGCCGGAACGTGGTCCGTCGAAGACGGCGTGCTCGTCTGCAAGGGATCTCCGTCGGGTTACGTGAAGACCGAGGCCGACTTCGAACACTTCATCCTTTCGCTTTCGTGGCGCTTTTCGCCGGTGACGAAGGCCGAAGGCAACTCCGGAGTGCTCTTCCGCATGACGGGCCCCGACAAGGTGTGGCCGCGGTGCCTCGAAGCGCAACTCATGTCGCGCAACGCCGGCGACTTCTTCCGCATCGGAGGGTTCTCGATCGACACCGATCCCGCACGCACGAAGGGCGTGCGTACCGCGAAACTCGTCGCCGCGGAAAACTCCGTCGGCGAGTGGAATCGCTACGAGATCGAAGTCGACGGCGGCGACGTCGAACTGCGCGTGAACGGCAAGGTCGTCAATCGGGGTACGAAGGCCGACCTCGGTGCCGGAAAGATCTGTCTGCAGTCCGAAGGCGTCGAAATCCACTTCAAGGACGTCGAAATCGTCCCCGTGAAGCGATGAGCGAAACACGGACCGACGGCGGCATCCGTACCGTCCTCGCGGCGTCGTCCGCGGGGACGTTGATCGAGTGGTACGACTTCTACATTTTCGGGTCGTTGGCGACCGTGATGAGCGGCGCCTTCTTTCCGAAGGACAATCCGACGGCCGCACTTTTGTCGACGTTGGCGACCTTCGCAACGGGATTCGTGGTGCGTCCGTTCGGTGCGCTCGTCTTCGGCCGCGTCGGCGACATGGTCGGGCGCAAGCACGCGTTTTTGGTCACGCTGCTCGTCATGGGATTCGCGACGACGGGTATCGGTCTCCTGCCCACATGGGAGCAGGCGGGCGTGCTCGCGCCGACGCTGCTCGTCATCCTGCGTCTTCTGCAGGGGCTCGCGATGGGCGGTGAATACGGGGGTGCGGCGACGTACGTGGCCGAACACGCACCCGCCGATCGACGCGGCTTTTGGACGTCGTTCATCCAAACGACCGCCACGCTCGGCTTTCTCCTGTCGCTCGGTGTGATCCTTTGGTGCCGCACCGAACTCGGTCAGGCGGAGTTCGAGCGCTGGGGATGGCGCATCCCGTTCCTGCTTTCCGTCGTACTCGTGTTGTTTTCGTGGTTCATCCGACGCCGGATTTCCGAATCACCCGCGTTCCTCAAGATGAAGGCGTCGGGACGGCTGTCGACGAATCCGCTGAAGGAAACTCTGACGCGTCCGGAGAATCTGAAAACGGTGGCGATCGCACTCGTCGGTGCCACCGCCGGGCAAGCGGTCGTGTGGTACACGGGCCAGTTCTACGCGCTGTATTTCCTTCAGACGGTGCTGAAGATCGACTTCATCAACGCGAACATCGCCGTCGCCGGAGGGCTCATCCTCGGCACCCCCGCGATCGTCGCCGCCGGAGCCCTCTCCGACCGGATCGGTCGCAAGCCGGTGATCCTCGCGGGATTCGTCGCGGCGCTCGCCGCATGGTTCCCGATCTATCGAGCGATGGCGGCGGCCGCCGTCGTCCCGGGCGACCCGGATATGACGGGCCTCATGCTTCTCGTCGCCGCTCAGGTGGCGATCGTCGGACTGGTCTACGGTCCGATGGCGGCGTTCCTCGTCGAGATGTTTCCGACGCGGATCCGTTACACGTCGATGTCGTTGCCCTATCACTTGGGCAATGGACTATTCGGCGGATTGGTGCCCTACATCGGCACGGCGATGGTCGCGAACACCGGAAACATGTATGCGGGTCTTTGGTACCCGATGATCGTGACGGCCGTCTCGCTCGTCGCCGGTTGGTTCCTGCTCAAGGATCGAACGGGCGTCTCGCTCGACGATTAGCCCTCCGCATCGGTGAACGTCCCGTGCCTCCGCTTTCCGCTCGCGGAAAGCGGAGGGGCAGGCGGGGTACACGGATCGTGACCGCCGCTCCATGATGCGATCACCCTTCGAGGAGTACGCATCATGACCCGACCCGATTCTTCTCGCCGCCGTTTTCTCGCTTCGTCCGCCGCCGGGGCCGCGGCCATCGCCGCCTCGCACGCCGTGCCGCTCGGTGCCTTCGCCGAGGGACGCGATGTCCTGAAGGTCGGCGTCATCGGATGCGGCGGTCGCGGAACGGGTGCCGCACAAAACTGCCTCGACGCACATCCCTCCGTGAAGATCGTCGCCCTCGCCGATGCGTTCCAGGATCGTGTCGACGGCTGCCGCGACTATCTGAACCGCATCGCCGTCGAGGAGAAGGACAAGTACGGCGGGCGCGTGGATCTCCCGCCGGAGCGCTGCTTCACGGGTTACGAGTCCTACCGACAGGTCCTCGCGACGGACTGCGATCTCGTGATTCTCGCGTCGCCGCCCGGTTTCCGCCCCGATCAGATTCTCGCCGCCGCGAACGCCGGCAAGCACATTTTCGCGGAGAAGCCCGTCGCGGTCGATCCCGTCGGTATCCGCAAAGTGCTCGAAGCGTCCCGCATTCTCGATGCGAAGAAGAAGGGATTCGTCACCGGAACGCAGCGTCGCCACCAAAAGCCCTACGTCGAGATGATGAAGGCGATCGCCGACGGGGTGATCGGAGACGTCGTCACGTGCTCGGTCTACTGGAATCAGGGAGCCCTTTGGAAGAAGGATCGCACCCCGACGATGACCGATCTCGAATGGCAGGCCCGCAACTGGCTCTACTTCACATGGCTTTCGGGTGATCACATCGTCGAACAGCATGTCCACAATCTCGACGTGATGTGCTGGGCCATGGGCGGACCGCCCGCGAAGTGCACCTCTTTGGGGGGGCGCCAAGTCCGCACCGACGCGGCGTACGGCCACATCTTCGACCACTTCGCCGTGGACTTCGAATGGGCCGACGGCCGACATGCCGCGTCGTACTCGCGTCAAATCGACGGCTCCGCCGGACGCGTCGGCGAGTACGTCGCGGGAACGAAGGGGCACGGATGGACGCCGAATCGCCTCAACGCATGGGGCGCGTCCAAGACCGCCGTTTGGACCTACGAAGGCGGCGACTACACCGACCCCTACGTGCAGGAGCACATCGACCTCATCGCGTCGATCCGCGACGGCAAGCCGCTGAACGAAGCGACGCGCATCGCCGAATCCAATCTCGTGGCGATCATGGCACGCATGGCCGCGTACACGGGACAGGAAGTCTCGTACGACTTCGCGTTGAACAAGTCGATGCTCGACACGTTCCCCAAAGATCTCGCGTCCGGCAAACTCGACGTTCCTCCCGTCGCCGTCCCCGGCCGTACCCGCCTCGTCTGAAGGAGCCGCTCATGACACTCGATCGTCGTTCATTCCTTTTGTCCGCGTCGGCCGCCGTCGCCGCTTCCGCGGTGTCACCCACGATCGCCGGCGCCGCCGCGTCGTCGTCGGCGCCGTTCAATCTCGACTACGCCCCCCACTTCGGGATGTTCGGAGCGAGCGGCAAGGGCGACATCGACGGCGAACTCGCGTTCATGGCGGACAACGG
>Ga0075471_10000977_pt1 | contig 18218 bp, 5 predicted proteins | sample DEB19_08_DNA_2_FD_74787 | JGI IMG/M metagenome (GOLD analysis project Ga0075471, IMG submission 74787) | Aqueous microbial communities from the Delaware River and Bay under freshwater to marine salinity gradient to study organic matter... | ecosystem: Environmental > Aquatic > Marine > Coastal ... | reverse complement strand
CGCACGCATTTTCTGAAGCAGAATAAGCATTTGGTTCCAGGCGCTGGAAGGGAAAGACAATGTCGACCCGTAGTCTTGGCGTATTATTCTTGTGTTATCGCTTACTGATATTCCATGTATGGATGCATAATTCCAACCTGCGTACAGCTCTGGAGCGCAGGCATTTCCAGATACGCGACAAGACCACGGCGGATGGCCATTTTGGTCATAACTAGTATCCCAATCCCTCATCACGACATCTTCAAAATTAGATACATCACTGCATCCAAGTATGGATTGTGAAGGTTTATATATCGCTTCTCTCAGCAGAGTCGCGAACATGGCTCGGAGTGCTGCATCGTAATACAAATAGTCACGAATAGATTGAGGGTGATAAATCTGATTCTTTATGTTGGTGGAATTATGCCCAGTATATCTTCCACCATAAGTAAATATATTGCTGAAACTAGGAGTCCCGTACCAGCTCTGACTGAACTTTGGAGAGTTGAATATGGCATTTATATGAGCATCTGGGCGGTTACCCCAGAAAGTCATGCTGCTAGAATAATCGCAGGACCATCCTGACTGAGGCGTATCTGGATTGCATCCAAGCTGCTCATTATCCATCGCTATAAAGTCCACGCTGCAGTTATTGCTCGCTAAATGCTGTGCTAAATTAGTCCAGTCGTTCTTCATTCTCAAAAGCGCGTTTTCTGGCCATGGAGATTGCAGTCCGCCTCCTGTTCCAAGTTGGTCTCCGATTTCTCCCCACACGGGGCTTGCATCGTACCTGGCAAGATGCAAGCATCTCATCCCTATCGGAAGCTTGCTTATTGCGTTTATGATGTTTGCCATCCTTGCCTCTTGCTTGAAGGCATCGGCAGTTACACTTATATAATTATTGCCCACAGACGAATTGAAGTCTATCATTGGCTTTATATAGGCGTATGTGTTTATGTCTCCAAGATTCTCGACGTTCTTAGCCGCATATCCAAATGGAGGGGCGCTCGTAGTGTCCGTGCGCAGCCAAGAAGCAACCCATATTGGCTTTCTTTCCTTCGATGCATAGAAATTAGTCCTTGTTCCGTTTCTATCTATGAAGTGGGAGCCTATGTCAGACAAAATGTTCTTAGACACTATTCCAGAAATAGGAGAATCAAATGAGCTGTATGTAGCCGAGTTATCTCCATATGCCAGTAAAGAAGATACTATTCTTTCTGAGACTGCATTATAACCACTCGCTCTTAGATGCAGATTCTCAACATTGCCAGAGGCATCTCGATAATAGTGCTTGGTAATCTCGGAATAAGGAATGATCCTAGCTAGATTGATTGATACTACATTACTATATCTTTGAGATATGTCGTATGAAATATTCCTATTTGATGTTATCCTATCTGGATCCATGTGCTGATGAGGAACCATAGATACGAATACTATATTGTCTAAGCTGTTGCCAGCACCTAGCCATGCTCCTTCTATCTTGTTCTTTATATCTATGAACTTATTGCGCCAATTATTCACATCAACATTGCATAGACCGTATTGGCAGAATGATGCATTCACGAATATTGCTATTCTTCCAGATCCCCCTGCCGCTATTTGCCTGTCTCTTATTTCTTTAAGATATGTGACAATAGTCGCATCTGCCAAGCCTGTAACATCGGCTGCTATTTCTCCTATTCCTCCACTATTATGCCAATCAAAGCAGCTTACTGCCGCTCCTTTCCTTGCACAATACACACTTGACCATCCGAATGCCACTGGACCAGATGCACTCCGCCAGAATGCCCCTATGGGTCCAGTTCTTACTGCTGGCGATAGGGAAAATGTAGCATTTGTCCAAGCGTATTGAGTGTCAGTCGATGAAGTGCTAAAAGCTGTAGATAGCGATATGACTGGAAGAGATGGTGACGATCCAGATACATTGTGCCACGCAAGCCGGAATGATCCATTTGTTCCTGTTTTTCTCGCATACTGCTGGCGGAATATCAGAGGAAGGCTTGAATTTGCCGCGACCAATGGATTGTCGGCATCGAGTATCCAGCCATTTACAATGTCAGTTATGCCACCAACAGCTGTTCCGCCAACAGGTAGGAACGCGAATGTGAGTTTTACTGGATTTATGGGATCTGGACCAGCGGGCTGAAGGTTACCCGATCCCGCTCCATAGCTATTATTCAACTCCGTTATTGGAGGAGATACACTGCTTCCAGCTATGAACCTAGATCCTAACCCAGGACTAGTGAATCTGCACTTGTATCCTATCAGGCTATTACTTACTAAACTTGAGGGAAACAGCGGGGTAGCATACATATTTGCTCCCGCCGATATCATTGCATGCATAAGACCGTCAGTCCATCCAGTTCCATCATAACATTGATTGGAGTCGCCCATGGTAATCATGTCTATGCTGTCAACTCCGTCAACGGCATCCTGAATCCACTGCGATAGTTTCAAAGTCCCGCCTATTCCATTTGATGTAAGACTAGATGACGGACTGACTATGAAATCGCAAGCCTCGATGAGCGGACCATAAGATTCGGATATTCTCTTCTGTAGATTGTTCCTAGTTGATGGTCTTGGCAGGGCGAGATCTGTTGTGGATGCGTCGGTAGAGCTAGTCTGTATTGAGTTACCGTCGCCGAACTGTCCAAGACCTTTTACAGAAACTTTAATCTGCGGGAATTCCCTCCTAATATCATTCATAACTTTTATGAACGCACCATTTATCCTAGCCATCAGCCTTCTAGGCTCATTCAGGGAATTAGCATTGGCAGAAGATTGATCAAAAGGACTTCTGCAATAAGATGCATGCGGAGAGCCGCTTATAATACTGAACGCATCTGAAAAATCAATGACGATTCCACTGTAATAACTCTCTATCCCCTTTTGATCCTGAGTATAAATCATGATATTATCATTAATATTTCTTAAATATTGCAGCACGCCTCTAGATATAGGCATGCCATCTCCATCTATATTATAATATGGACTTAAGTTGTCTGATTGAGGTCTTATGGATAGAACGATGCCATCAGCATATGCTGAATTGTCGAATAATGTAGACTCAATTACTGGCTGCCACGCATTGCCTTCATAATTGAAGTCAGGAGTGGAAGTATATTCAACGATGTCCAGAATTTGATTATCACTGCAACTACAAGGGTTTCCTCCCAAGAAATTTGCGTCTGCTTGCAATTGAGGTATGTTTAGTCGCTTGGCTATGGTGCAAACACCTTCATTCTGGAATAATATGCACCCAAGACTGAACGAATTTCCAGAGCATGAAGTTGATTTTGCGCGCACAAATCCAATGGGGAACATTCCAGAACAGGCAATTATTGAACCTGGATAATCACTGAGCCATGCATATTCGTCTAGATGCACTCCAACAAGTTCATTAATAAGGGCTTCAAATATTAATCTTCTGTTGTATTCTCTCGTAATAGATTGCGTTCCGCATTTCAACTGCACTGGTATGGTGCTTGCTGAAGAAGAGCTGTTATACAATGCACTCAGAAGAGTGGCAAGCTCATGTCCATTTGCTAAGGTAAGCGAGTTGTCATCTATGCATATCCCTATGTCGTCAAATCCTCCTGAAGGTTCTTTCAGCTGGACTTGAACGATAGAGCCCTGCTCAAATGGGATGAGACTCATGGATTTTCCATTAAAATACATGTCTATAGGATTGAATCTTCCATTGTCTGTTTCCAGCAAAAGTTGTCTTGCTCTATATGGATCTTGCCTAGCATTGAAAGATATAGTGGCTCCTCTATTGTTGCCCATCACTGGTGGATATCCAGCGTAGTATACGAGTTTGCCTTGTGCGGGCATATGCTGTATCGGTATCGTGCCATTCGCGCCATATTCTACAAAATAGCAATCGTAGTCAAAACCGTTAGGGCAAGTCGTGTTTAGTGCTGAATCATTCCACCTGTTGTCTAGAATTCTTCTCAATCCCATTGACTGGACAAGAGCGAACGCATCGTTCCCATCCAGAAGCACTGGAGAAGAATACAGCAGATTTTGACGTGCGCATCCAGTTCCATTCAATGAATAAAGTGGTCCGTTATTCCAGTCCCAATAGAATGTGTGCTTCCTAAGATCATGCCAAGAAGCATCAGCCATAATTGTTGCTATGATAGATTGATTGCCGTAACTGTCGTTTCCGTATTCATAGCCAACGAGAGGAGCGGGCTTTTCTGGAAGAGACGCTGGCTTTTCCACAACAGTTTGAACAATCAAATTTTTTGGTCCTGTATTCATCAAATTCCATAACTTGTCTCTTGCTATTTGCGCTCTCGTCTTGCCCGTAGTCAAGTCTACCGTAGTATTATGGAACTGGTTTTCCAGTCTGGGACTGCTGCCTCCATACTCCTGAGTCATATATATTACAATCCCATCGAATGCATCTAATTCTGTCTTTACCTCTATTGGAAGATATGATGGATCGAATGGAACTATTACCACTGCGGCAGAACTAAATAGATCTGCCTTGAAAGCCACATCCTGCACACATGATTTTGGAACTCCATGCTCGACGCAAGTGTGCACCGCGCCTATAATTTGCCAGTAATATGAATAATATGGAGTGGATATTCCAGGTCCATAAGTGCCTCCCTTATATGATATTTGAGGGCGATGAAGTATAACGCACCATAGTGCTTGGCCCCTATTGGTCAAAATAACATTAGAATCTTTTATGCTCCTCAATGTAGAAGCTATTCTTCTCATATATGGCATATGCTGCACAGCAAAGGAAGAGCCAATGTTTTCATCGTTATCAAGCAACTCAGGCATACTCCATTGGTACCAGCTATAAAAACCATACATAAATTCTATGCTATTATTTGATGCCAACGCAAGTAGCGACTGGTTTTCCAGCCATCCACGCACTGCTATGTCCCTTGGAATAACTCCAATCGTATAAGAATTTCCTGATCCACCGTCCCAAAAACCAAGAGCGCTGGGGGATCCATATTTTGCATCTATCGCAATTATCTTGCTATTGTAAACAGACGAACAATCGCCTCCGGTGCTGGCAGGACGCATCCACTGCCCTATTTGCCAGACATACGATCTCTTTCCAGCCCTTCCCTGTCTCAAAAGCATTTCCAGATGTGCTCCCATCCAGAAATCTGGCATTGATCCTTCTCCTGTTGCTGATGAGATGTTGGCAGGCTGCCTGCGATATTTGAAGTTTTCAACCCCTATCTCAGTCTTCTGACCGTTGGAATAAAGTGCTCCTTCATCGCATATCATCGGATATTCATATGTATGGGTTGCATTAACTTCAGGCAATATGATAAAATCAGGATATCCTGCGGCATCCACTCTGCTTCTTATTTCTCTAATGAATTCTGCTTCTTTTTTTCTAATAGCAAATACATACTGTTCCAGTTTATCTTTTACAGCTTGCGTGAATCCAACGGAATCATTTGGACTTTGCAAAAGAACGCTTCCTACATTTCCATTTGCTGCTATCGTATTCAGCCAGTTATAAAGCGCAGTTCCAGCTTGCGCTGGCCACGGAAAATTGACACTTGTATCTATTCCTGATGCCGCTTTTGCTCCAGCACTGAAATCGAAAAGATATATTACTGGATGTGCATCCCAAACTACGCCGTGAAATCCGTATCCAGTTTCCCTATTCATGCTAAGTTGCGCTAATTCTATGTGAATATCAGCCAGCAAATTTATAAATTCATAGTTTAAACTGCTTCCTTTGAATATGCTCCTATAGTCAATTATATTTCCGTGCCTACCCTCTTGTATGTTATTATTTCTTACATCCTTAGCAAATGGATATGATGTTGCGTCTAATTCTACCCATGCCATGGGGAAGAAATAAGCCATAAGTCTCGTTTTATATTTATGAGATGCTTGCACATAAGCTTGAACAATATCGTAAGCGAGACCTATGGCATTAGGTCCAGTTCCGTCGTCAGCCAGCAATGCATACTGGGACATTCCTGGAATTTGCGTTGGCCACCATAGAGGCTCTGCTCCTCCATGCAGAAAGACCAACGCCCAGTCAGGATTAAACTGAGACATTGATCTTACCATTCCATCTATGTTTACATATTGGATGAAATCAGCCCGAGCTTCGGCTAATGTTGTTGAATTTCCATCAAGACATGTAACTCCAGAAGGAAGCCATGCGTTGTTCTGATGCCTTCTAAAAAATGCATCGCCTTCATCGTGAGTTTGCGAGCAATTCGAGTTCTTTATCAAACATACAGAGCAATCATTTCCAGTCCCAGGAATCTTGAACATATACCTATCATACCACTGACTGAAATTAAACGCCTCGTATTGGTACTGAAGCGCAAAATTAGAGCTTTGATACCAATCAACTTCTGGTGATCCTTGGACTGGAACCCTATCTATGGCATTAAGGCTTTGATTTGGGAAATATTGACCTACCTTTCTTGTGCTTTCTATTTTCTGCTGGTAATCAGCAGGTCTTAGAGTGGAATAATCAACTCCATCTGGGTTCATCCTTCCTTCTGGCCACACAGGTCCCCAGAAAGGATCAAATACAAAGGAATCCCTATCGTCTCGTCTTTTTCCGATTATTTCTATGGTGCCATCTTCCCTGATGCCGACAATGGAATCGGATGCTGCCCTTATCCACACAAATGGATTCGTAAGTTTTTCATAATCACATATGGACAGGACAGACCACATGTGAGGACCCTTGAACTTATAAAAGCTATTTATGCTTCCATCAGGGAATATAGGCATGTTTCCTGATACATCTGGATAAGCAATGACCTTTACTATGTGACTATTGTTTATATAGTTCTGTTCTCGCAGCATCCATTGAGGAAGTTCGTTCGCTGGATTGCCAAAATGATCATAATAAGAGAACCCGTAGACATTGTTAGCAGATCCGTCTAGCGGTATCCCATAAGTACTTTGATAAAGAGAGCCGTTGGGATCCAAAGGAGGATTTCCCCATCCGCATCTACACGCAACCTGAGACCATGCCGTTGGAAAATTAATTGCGGAATCAAAGGGGGGATTTGCCATAGACGCAGGATCTATTCCGGGCGGATTCTGACCATATTTGTATAACAAATCTAAATTTTCATTGTATTCGCAACGGTATGAGTTGAACAACGGAGATATGCCGTGCAATGAATAATTAAACTGGCTAGAAGAAAGAGTGAAATCCCCCACCATATTCAGCTTGTTCTCAGATAGTTCATTCACATAGTTTGGGTTTGCCGTAGGTGAAAAATACGAGGGGACAAAACAGGCATCTTCAGTGAGCAAGGCAAAGTTTCCATTATTACCCATTATGGAGACCATGCCTCCCTGACTTCCACTAGTCGTGCCACCTGATCCTAAATTTCTTCCATATCCGACGCATCTAGGAGGAACATAGGCAATATGATCAACACCTTCGCTCCGTATTGTTACTCCAAAAACACTGTCGTACAACTCTTTGTCAAACGAATTTGCGGAAACATTATTTTTCCTGTATGTCCATGAATTATTGGATGAGTCATATATAGCTTCATATCTCTTAATTCTATGAAGCGTTTTATTTAGAGTGACTGATCCAGTAACCAAATCTTGCAGCTTGACTATCTCGCACATCTGAACTGGATGATTGAAGTTGTCGCTAGGCTTTGGAGTGTATCCAGAATAGGTTGGATCAATGCATACTACTATTCCTCCAGTGTGATAGCCACCTAATACTGATGTCACTGGAAACCTAATTCCGTTTATCTTCGGTATAAAATTTAGCGCATGCGCTATGTCCTTGCAGTAGCCATTGTTATTTGGGGTGCCATTCGTGGCAAATATCTTTCCGTAGTTGTCGGTATTGCCAAATGCTGTTCCACTAATTACGGTTTCCACGCCATTTGTATCGAGAAAATCAAGAGCCTTGCCGAAGTTTGGGCTTCTTCCAGACGACGGGTTTCCTGCGACATTAAATTTCTTACGTTTAGATGCGTAAGTCACGTAGGGTAAATATGTGTTTTTCTTTTTAGATCTAGCGGACAGCATCTCCACGCCATACAGTTTTCCACTTTTATGCAGGCACCAGACGTACTCCTGCATTCCATTGAGACCAGATGTGGCGCATACCGATACAAAATCCTTGTTTTCTATAAAAACTGGCTCACCAGTATCATCTGTAAGAAAACCATCTCCTATCCAGTTCTCGTCATAGTATAATAACAATGAGTATACTGATCCAAACGCATCAACTCCTTGAGCGGCTTGAGATGTTGTCGCCAGTATCCTTACTGTTCCCTTTTCATCCAAGGTAGCGCATACAGATTCAAGAGTCTGGTCTATTGATACCAGTCTTATCTGGTTCTCAAAAGGAACATCTTCGATCCCATCACCATCGAGATCGTTGCTGAAAAGCCCTCGAACTGGGGCTTTCTTTCCTCCATTTGTCAATATTATAGAATGACTATATCCAGCTGATATTCTATACGGAGTCTGGCTTGGGTATTGCAAAACGCTATCGGGTATGGAGCATTGACCATTTACATTCGATCCCCATGCGACCACAAACGAATCAAAGTTCACAAACCCAAGCGCATGATTTGCCCCAGCGCTTATGTCGAAGAAGTAATTCTGAAAATTCACAGGCACATCGCATTGTCCAAAACTATTTGAACCCCAGCAATACACCCTTCCATTATCTCCAAGCGCCATGGCAAAAGTTTCTCCAGCAGAAACTTTAGTTATTTTAAAGCCAGTATGCAATGCCAATTCGCTGGGTATATTCTCTATTCCTAAATAATTTGGATTACCAAAAGTCCCATTTCCCCATGCTGATAAGTTGCCATTTTCCCTCAATGCAATGGTGTAGTACTGGGCTGCATAAACGCTGGAAACAACGCCTATTCCGCTAGGCACTTGGCACTGACCAAGAGTGTTATCTCCCCAGCATTTTACTTGTCCAGTGGATGTAAGCGCCACAGCGTGTCTTCTTCCAACTGCTATATCCTTAACCGTCGTACCAGCTCCTATGGCAACAGCAGCACCTGCTACTACATTTGTACCCGTGGGCGATGAACCCCATGCGACTACAGATCCATCACTTCTTAATGCCAAGGCGAAATAATTCGGAGATTCTCCTCCAACCACTGCTTTTATAAAGTTGTTACCAGCAGGTACTGGAAGCAACGGAGATGATGGACCATAATATGCTATTGACCCGTTTTTTCTGATCGCCAGAGTCATTCCTTCTCCGGAATCTACACTTTCTATCTCAGAAACACTTTCATTAACGCATCCTCCGCTACTGCAGTTTCCAAAGCCAAATGATATATTAAAAACTCCGCTATAATCAATCAGATCCTGGTTGCGTCTTTCCAAACTCCAAACATTTGGATTTGATATTATCACATCATAAATCAAAGAAGAAGAACCAGGTTCCATCGCATAGGCTGTGCGAGGAGTGTCTAGTTTTCTAAAGTCCTTTGTTATGAATGTTGCTCCTCCATAGCCAGATGCCAAGGAATACCTGTTCGATCCCTTTACCTCGTTTGTGTTGAAATCAAACCATTGATATTTATTTACAATGGTCGGCTCGGATATTCCAGGTATGAAGCTGCGCCTAGCGGTATCTCCAATGTCATAAAGAGAAGTTACTGCATAGCTACCAGCAGAAACTGCTAATGCGAAGGCTCCTTCTGAAGACAATGGTCCCATATTTTCTGCATATTTTTGTCCCTCTCGATCTGGACGCTTTCCAAGAGCGCCTCCCATGAATATTTTTCCAGCATAATTTTGTCCCCATACGGAAACATTTTCCATTAATGCAAAATTTTGCAGAAAATCTCCGCAATTTTCTAGTCCACCTATGCAATAAGGAAATAATGGATACCTGTCATCTATTGATGTAGGATCATTGTTCCTCTGTATTGCATATCCATATATTTCAGCATCAATAAATCTGAATAAATTCATCGTATAGTCGTAGTTCGCTGGTCCAGAGACTATGCTAGATGAAGATGAAGATGAAGATGAAGAAAAAGATGAAGATGAAGATGAAGAGGGAGGTGGAACATCTATTCCAGCTCCGATGCATGCGCAATTCTGATACAGCGGACTAGACATTGCAGAAAGCATGATAAGAGCATTCGTATCGTTTACTTCATAAACTTGCTCTCTATCATCATCAGATTCTACGCCACTCCATGATACAACCCACTCTGGTATGTTGATGTTTGAGTAAGTTGATTTTATGAGCCTTCTACTGGAAAACTGCATTGCATATTCTAAATTGTCGGAGATGATATCTCCTGAAAATGCAGATCCAGTCCTCCTTGAAGACAGACTGTCAAGCAAGCATCCATCCACGCAACCTGCTATGGTTGGCATCACTTGATCTACCACTTGCTCGTGATTAGAAAGCAATCCTCCTTGATTGGGATAAAATGAAAGTATCTTTGGGTTGAATATTAATGAATTGGTTGCATTGGAGGGAGGATTAGCTCCCATGACTGCATTGCTCTTAAGCCAATTAGAAAATCCACTTATGTTTGCGGAATGCCCACTTGCTGTGATGATTGCATTTATGACACTTAGTTTATTTTCATCGATGAGAGATGAATATAGAGGCTGAATGGTTTGCCCATCTTGCGCCCTTGATTTCATAACCACATGCCTGAAGTAATATATCTTCCAAGGATCTAAATCGGTTCCGTCTCCATTGTTATTGTTCTTATAGAATCTTATGTTGCTGCTTCCAGATGCCTGAATTCCTCCTGGCTGCTCTATGCCAGGAGTGGAGTCGGCCAGAAGCGAATAAAACTCAAGTTGAGCAGGGGAAGCGCCCGTGCTTTCCACAGGTATGAAGTTGTTGAAGTTGTAGCGCACGACTTCCTGCTTCTTTGCTACAAAGTCATATCTCGGATAAACATCTCCGTTGGGAGCAGACTGCCAATTGTTGGTATTACTTATGAATTCATAATCGTCGCATACAAAAGAGAAGTTCTTTAAGTCATTGTCAAGATATCTGATCGGATCATTGGGGTTATTTCCGTCTATGACGGGCATCTTCTTAGGCATTCCTTGAATGTAGATGCGCTTAGGATGCCTTCTGGCGAGATCTGCCAGCCATCTATACCATACCGCTTGCAATGAGTCCTTGAGGAAACATTTTGGAGAATTTTGAGTTCCTAGACACGAGCAAGATTGTGCGCCAGAAAGTGCTGATGTAGATACTGATCTTCCAGGCCAGCTTTGTGGAGAAAAAACACCTTTATCGAATGCCAAAGACATTCCAGACCACAAATAAGGTTCATAACAATCGTTTATAAAAATCTGGAATCTGTCTGGATCCATTGAATTTATTCTTTCAATGGCATCTGGATAGGCAGAAGATATGTGAGATATAGGAGAACCTACATATGCAACAACCTCAACTGGACTTGCTGGATCAAATGTGCTGAAAGGCACAGTGTTCAAGCTGGTATGTCTATTTTTCTCGTATATTTCAGTTGAAGAGGAAAGAGGCTGACCCGTAGTCATGTAGTGCCAAGAGCCGACAAAGTCTTCTGTAAGCCAAGGCATGGGTTCGTTAACAAGAACTCCGTTTATGTTTTGACCGTATCTAGCGGCTATCCAGGAGTCCATCTGCTTCATTCCAGATTCTGGAAGACCTGCTATGGCATTTGGAGATCCAAATGGCAAATGAAGCCAGAATCTGCGCTGGCCCCAGTCATACCATGGTTTTATCTTATTTATGATGAACTCATTCCAATTTGCGAATTTAGCAGGATCGTTGATCCCAAAATGACCAGCCCTGGTCTGCCTGGAGGCTCCTCTATAAGAAACAAATTGAGGAACTGATAGTGTTCGTGAAAAATCAAAGAAAACAAATGATCTATTCTCAACCGTTGGAGGATCCTTGAAATGAGGCAAAACACCTACAGTAGATTTTACTTTCCAGACTTTTGATAAGGCAGGAATTAATGCTCTTCTGAAAGGAGGTATAAATTCATGCTCTCCCACAAGGCATAGAACATCTTTTGTTTCCCTAAAAACAGATCCAGGCAATGGGATAGATCTAGATATTATTCTTAGGTAAGAAACTAAATTATCATGTTCTACAGAACTAGCCGTATTGTTCCATGATGAGTAATCTCTTCCATCTATAACTATAAAATCAAGAGTATCGAAAAGATCTTTTACAGCCTGCCATTTTATTCCTGCACTTGCAGTTATGAATTTTGACTGCACTTGAGATATAATAGTAGCTTCATTTAAAGAAGATATTCCCTGATAAGTCGCTCCATTATCGTTAGTAATCCATTTTGATAAGCACGGCAATCCGATTATGCTTATTTTAACATTTCTACTAGGGAAATTTATTAATATCCAGCTTTTAACTGAATATATAAACTGACTGGTTATAAGTCCAGCAATGTTTATGTGATTTTGAGGATCTGGATCAGTTTCATCTGCAAAATTATCTTCCAATATTAAACCAATCAAATATGGCAAATCCAAAGCAACATGATCTATCGATGGATCTGCTCTCAGCTTATCGACTACATAAGATTGTAGGGCAACTGAAAAAGGACTTGGAAGGTCATTTCCGTCAAATACTCCTGCTATTTGATTTATAGATCTCCAAGACTGGCCAAAATATGTTTCTGGTGTTCCAACAGTAAAGAAATCATCTTCCCTGATTATTAGAACTTTCTTAGCGGTGCTTCCGGATTGAGCAGACCAAATCGCCTCTGCGTTTGGAGATAAACTTCCTATAGATATTGCTGAAATTAATGGCATATTTTGTTTTCGAACAAATAATGTTTTTTATATAGGCAGGGTTGCCGAAAGTATTGGTAAAATCTATTTATAATGTCGACAGAAAAAACCTTCACCTTGCAAGACGCTAATGCTGATGATTTTGTAAAATCAATACAGTCTGCTGTTTCAGCTGGCAATCCTAATGCCAAAAATGCCAAATTTATAAGCAGAATTGGTAATTCTATAATTTTTCAATCCTCACAGGAGGACGGAGAAGCCGTATGTAAGGCATTTAATAAAATAAAGCAAGTAGGAGAGGTTAGTACATCAGAAAAGGCAAGGTTTGACGGAAGAACCCTTATCATACCCGCCCCAAAGAACAACCTTACACTAGGCGCAATAATATCCTTATTTGGGGTAAATAGAATATCAGTAGATCAGAAAAGCAGGGACATAACGATATCATCTCCAACGGACAGGGAGATAGTGCAATTGTATTCTAATATTTCAAGATACGGAGATGCGGTATCTGGTCTTTCTGCGATAGTAAATGAAATAAAAATAAATCCTGTAGTTGAAAGCCAGTCTCTAATAAAACTTTCCGAATATCAAGGAAATATAATTCTTGATCTTAGAGGATATGGTAATCCAATCCCTGTTTTGAACATAACAGAAGAATGCTTTCCTTCATCGCCAGGAAATGAAGTTCCAGGTTACGCCTATCACCAGCTTATCCAATCCCCTTCTTTAGACAATAAGCTACCCATGACGCAAGTCGTTTTACGCGGCGATAGGAATGCATTTTATAGATTTTTAAAAGTATGTGAGTCCCAAGGCTACAACACAGACCAAGCCAGACCTTTTTTAGATGAAATGATAAGACAAAATAAAATACCTTTTTCTCGTGCTGATGGAGAAATAGACCTTCCAGGAGGGGAAAAACAACTCAATGAAGAGATAAAGAAAGTGGAGGCAAATTTTGCAGAACACCTTCTTCGGACAAAAAAACAAGCTGGCGTAACCATTAAGGATAAGCAGATAGAAGGAATAAAATTTCTTCTTACTAGGAATTCAGCCATACTGGGAGATGAACCTGGAGTAGGAAAAAGCCTGCAACTAATCGCCGCTGCTCACATAAGGCTTGAGGCATCTGGCGGCCGATGTGTTATTATCACCAAGAATATAGTCGTAAAGCAACTTGAAAAAGAAATAATTGGCATGACTAAAAGTACCAATGTATCTTCCGACTATAGGGCGGAATCGAAATGGACTGTGTTGCCTTACAGTATATTCGGAACGCCTAAAATTAGAGAAGAAGTGACTCGTAAGCTAATGGAAGATGCCAAGGCGGGGAAAATAACAGTTCTTATCTTGGATGAATCTCATACAATTAAGAACGGAGATCCTTCAGACAGAGATCCCACTGGCAATATGCAACACAAGGCTCAAAACACTACTTTCAACATTCAGGATATCTCCAAATACGTCCCTTTTGTATGGGGGGCTACGGCAACAATGGTGGCGAACACGGCCGACGATGTATATAACCAGTTAAAGGCTACAAACCATCCCATCGGACAGATACCTTTTGAAAAGTTTAAGGATCGATTCACCCACCCCAAGGATCAAGCTACGCGACTAGAAAAAGCGGACGAACTTCGCCAGACGCTTATAGATCATGGTGTTTACATACAGAGAAGTAAAAGACAAGTTGAACCAAACCTTCCCAACTTGAATACCTTTGAAGAGGATAGCAATATAACGCAGACTCAGATAGATGAATTGGCAACTAAAAAGGCAGGCGGCGCAGATGTCCACCCTATCAATGCTAGAAATGCCGTTGCAGATCTCAAGACAGATCAGTCTATAGCCAAAGCGGAGTCTATCCTAAAGCAGGGAAAAAAAGTAGCTATATTCACTGCATTTAACTCTTCAAGAAACATGCTTGTCAAGAAGCTGGAAGATGTACTCGAAAGACTCAATCTGAGAAAAACTGTTTTCACTATAGACGGAGAACAGGGATCGGATGTTAGAGAGGAAGTGGTTTCTTCTTTTAAGAACCCAGACAGTCCAGTTATGGCAATAGTGATCAACCTCCAAGCTGGAGGTACTGGCGTAGATTTTCCAAATATCCTCACCGATGTTATAATAAATGACTTCGATTGGGCTCCGTCCACGGACATACAATCCATAAACAGATTTTTTAGGATAAGCAGCAAGCAGGATGTTAATGTCACCTACATGGTGGCAAAAGGCACCATGGATGAGAAGATATATCAAAGACTTCAGTTAAAGAAACAGATTGCCGATTCAATAGCGGTTCTTAACGACGAAGAGTCAAAACTGATAGCGGAAAAGAGAGGATCTTTCGATTCCCAGCTGCGTCAGGTTAGGGAAAGAAGAAGAAAACTGATGCTGCAACTTTCCCAAGAAGAAATTAAGGATAAAATGGAGATGAGGATTTAGGAGAAGTCCGATGGATTGGGCCTGGGAGGCTTATCTTCCTTACGCAGCCAAAATCCATCGGCGGAGACATTGTTGTTTAATTCATGCCAAACATGCTCGGATCTGTTCATAAGTCCCTGACCTTTGAAGTCGTTTACCAACTTGTTGAGGAGAATCTCCCTAGGATCCCCAGAGGAAAAATTACCAAATCCCGAGGCTGCGGAAAGAACTGATTGCGCATCATTATAAATGCTGTTTTTAGCATCTTCAAATGCAAACATATCACCGAATCCTGATATGCCGTTGGCGGCATCGTTAGCTGGATTATCATTGTGGATCCTCCATACGACGCTGCCTGGATGATAATGCAGAAGACCTCCGATGCCGAAGTACTGCAACTGAGCGCAGACGGACTGTATTGGAAAACTTTCGTCTATATATCCAACAGAGTTTCTTGGATTCCATACATACTTTCCGACACAGCCATATATATTTTCAGTCCATCCCGATCTTGAAATTATAGAAATGGCACAAGAAGCTCTGGCTTTGCACAAGTCGAATCTCTGATGAGCAGGGACGGAACTGTCCTCTTCTCCTGGACGCAGGTCAATGCAAGCCCAATTGGCATTTTGCGTGACTATATTGGAGAATATCTGAGCGTTCGTTCTGCTCAGAACAAAGGACTGTATTTTTTTCTTGTTGACAACAGAGTAGTTATCAACTTCAAATGGAAATATTCTTCCTAGTTGAAGTATAGTCCAGCGAACTGATGGAAAGGCGGAAATCAGGCTCCCTAGAGCATCGTTTATGCCATTTGCGCATTCTTCAGCCTGAGCTTCGGTAAAGCCTTCTTCAAGCAGATATGGTATCTGAGGAAAATCAAGCACGCCATATCGGTATTCTTTAGCATTGATAGAGCTAGCAAAATCAACGCACGCATCGGCATCCACGAATGTTCCATCATTGACCAGACCAAAATCTATGTCATGGATGACGAGGCAACTTCTAGCGAAATCTGGCTGACCAGGTTCTATTGAAGTGCTTATATAAGTCTTCATGCTAGTCTCTGAACATGTCTACTATCGGGAAAAGACCCTTCCAATACTTGTCTTTTGCAAATTTATCAAGTATCGAATGAAGCATATCCGTTACATCTGAAAGGCTGTATACGCGATTTTTTATCTCACCCTTTGCAGTAACTTCATGGACTTTGACCTTGCAGCGTCCGTTTTGAAGGCACGATATCTCTACATCCATTCTTCGAGAAGGCTTGCCTGTAGTAAGAGACTTAGCTACATGAGACTTATGAAGAGACGACTGATTCTCTGGAGCCGTTATGGCATGGAATATTCGTCTCTTCTTTGCCATCTCATTTTAACCTTAGAAGATATCTGGTTTTGTTGACGGCACCAATCATTTCGTCCCTGATGTTTGCTATGTCAGTGTCTTTAGACGGATCGAATTCTTCTGAGAACTTGCCCTGGAGGAACTGGGCAACCTCTCCTAGAAAACTCTCTGGATCAATCCTGCCGATGTCAGCAACAGATATGCTGAGAGGAGATTCTAGTTTTGGCTTGCCATATTTTCCAGAATAAGTTTCTACAAAATCATCTATCAACTCATCAAGAGAGTCATATAGACTGCCAAGAGCGACATGAGCCGCATAGCTTTCGGTCTGCCAGTGCATCATTCGCAACTGGTTCAATATTTGAAATAATGTACCTATATGCATATTTTCCTCTTTTACCATTTACCTATCGGACACTTAGCGTTAGGGTCTGATGTTATTGCTGCTATATTTATATTATCATTTTTACGGCATTGTCCTTCGCTATGTTCTGGACAAATAACACATAATGACCTTCTATTGTTTATTACATCTATGCTTAGGGATTCTATTACGCTTGCCTGAGATATTTTTGCTGCCTCCATCTCTTGCCTTTTCCTCTGGCATGGGGCGCATCCCCCCGCAGGAGCAATACTCGCCCTATCCTTGATGTAGGGGGCTCCCAATGCTGCCAAGGCGGTCTTTGAACGCATGGCATGCACTATCGCTGGATTTACCAGGGTCTGAACATTGGTCATGTAACTCTGATGTCTCCAAGGAGTTCCATCTGGAACTCGATCATTGAACTGACCAGTCCACTCTGATGCCCAATATGACATCCATTTTTCATTGAATCTTTGCGAATAATCCTTGCTGAACATGTGAGAAAGAACAGAGATGCTCACCTCTTCGGGGAAACTGTATCCTTCCCTGGCGGCAAACTGGTTAAATTCCTTCGCAACAACCCGAGCATGCTCTCCAAATTCTGGCTTGCATATCCAGTATCCTCCGTTCGTGTTCCTGATTTCCCTCTGGGTTACACCAAACCTTCTATATATAGAAACCAGTTTTTCATTGGGGCATGACCACCAATCTGCCCTTCTAGTTGCAGGAGAATTAATAGGACTTTCCAGAAATGAATGCCACGGATCGTTTCCCAGTATCTCTAAAGGGTGATTTTCTGGTTTCCTCACATAGTAATGATCTGCATCTATGAAGACTAGAGCATCAACCTTCTCCCTTGCCATATGTCTAGCCAGATATTCAAACTTCCAGAACTGAGGCTGATCCTTTGGTATAGATTCATCAAGCGGCTTGTTCTCCACATGTTCTAGTATCTTATCTGTGAAGGCAATGAACCTGTCCTCTATGCCATTCGACCTCATGCTGTTGACAAGAGCTTGGAGCATGTTGGTATGAGTGCCCCAGGCCACTGACCAATACAATATTCTTTTCATTTCATCACCTCTTGAACGCATTTGTTCCATCCATTAATGGCTTGACGGGTGTTGCACCATATGTCGAGTGACCATGAGCGCGCTCTTCCGCCCATGATATTCCTGTTTTCTGGATCTTGCATGAACGATATCCCCTCTCTGATCTCCGTTTCGTCGTCCCAAAGCCATCCACATCTCCTGTCCCATATCATGTTGGGGAAGTTGTACTTCCTTGGAGCCATAACTGGAACTCCGCATAGCATCGATTCCACTATTGATCTGCTCTGATTCTC